>Ga0208765_1002188_pt1 | contig 11066 bp, 10 predicted proteins | sample ETNtaG_2_FD_185783 | JGI IMG/M metagenome (GOLD analysis project Ga0208765, IMG submission 185783) | Marine microbial and viral communities from oxygen minimum zone, Eastern Pacific Ocean - ETNP201406SV203 (SPAdes) (version 2) | ecosystem: Environmental > Aquatic > Marine > Oceanic ... | reverse complement strand
ATAAACCCATCTGCTCCATCAATTGAACCATCACCATTTACATCAGCACCAGAACCACCAATCATTGGATATGTTCCGACGTTAATTGCAGGATTTAAACTTGCCATATAAGGGATTGTTGTGTGATCACCAAAAGCACCGGTAACACCAAATGTTCTATTAAGGTTTCCTTCAGTATCAACACCTAATGTTGTTTCTACACCATCTTGCGCTTCCCAGTACACCTCTGCACTTTCGATTCTTGTAAAATCGTCATTATATTGTGCAGTAATCATTCCCCAACAGGTCTGTTCTGTCCCAATACCAAAATCAACACCTTCTTCTTCAGTATTTAAATCAGGAGCGTGCATTTGATTTGCAAAGATTCCAGAAGTCACGATTCCAAAACCCCAAGTTGCAGTTCCTGCAGTTTCATCAACAATCGGATCACCGCCTAATTGATAGGTAGCAGGATCTTCCACAGGTGGAATAGTTATTGCAGTTGAACAGTCTTCCACACTAATAGTTGGATATGTACCAGTAATAAACATATCCCCGTCATCGGATAAATTCAAATACAGATCTACACCATAAGCACCTAGCAAAGCTGGGTTTACTAGTGGGACGGGAACGACTGCAATCGTGTCACCTACATTAAAACTTAATAGTTCATGAGTATATAGGGGACTAGCAGCGCTTGGCCAACTAGCAGTAACAGCATATCCATTTCCAGGATCTTCAGCGTCAGTCATTTCTCTTACCACATATGTATAATCTATATATACACCAACCATATGATAGTACCCACCGATCTGAGCCTGACTAGGCTGCGGAACGATTAGAGCAATAAAAAGAAAAAGACCTAATAACCTATTTCTATTCATTAGTACCTCCTTAAAGTATCTAATTTACTTACCTTGTTATTTTCTAAGACGAACGAATTTTTATACAATTCAAAGATCGCTTTCCCAAAACTAGTACAGTATTTTGCTAGTGGCAAATATTATTTTTTTCATGTGATCTAGATTAAAACTAAGAAAGTGTAATTATTTTTTATTATATCGATTAGCAATTACCCTTACAATACTCCAAAGCAACAAAAGGGTGCCAATTACAAATAAGATATTTGCAACAATCATGGATTTGTTTAAAAACAATATGGTGAGCATAATATAAATTTACTATTGCTGATATCAGAGAGCATCATTATTAAACTGTGTTTATAAACTATAATCATATCTATTTTAATTATTTACTTGCGAAATGAAAGCTTCTTATTTAAAATAAACCGACCGGTCGGTCTATTTTTACTGGTAATAATAGATTCAGAAAAGATTAGTCATAAAAGCAATTATTGGATGCTGGTGGTTTAATTGATTATTTTTAGTACAATAATAAATAGAATTATATATATAAAATGAAAATTGCAGTATTAGTTAAACAAGTTCCAGGAGCTGAGTCACCACTGCCTATGGTTTCTTCTGAGGATTGGTTAGATGAATCTCAAGTAGCGTATATCATGAATGAGAGTGATAATTATGCTCTGGAAGAAGCATTACAGATTCGCGAGAAAAATAATGATGGGGAAGTGGTTGTAGTTAGTCTTGGTCCTGATAGAACACAAAAAGTAATTCGAGAAGCATTGTCTAAAGGAGCGGACCGAGCAATTCATATTCAATCAGACGGGAATTATCCAACGGATCCATTGGTTACTGCATCTCTTTTTGCCGAATCTCTTAAAGATGAAAGTTTTGATCTTATTTTTTCTGGATTACAGTCTGATGATTTAGGCTTTGGTCAAACGGGAGTAATCTTAGGAGAATTATTAGGAATGTCTACTGCTACCCTTGCAATGGCTACAGAAATTATAGATAATAAAATAAAAGTAAAGCGTGAGCTTGAAGCCGGATATTTTCAATGGGTGACAATGACCTTACCTGCAAGTATTAGCGTACAGTCAGGTTGCAATACTCCACGTTACCCATCATTAAAAGGGATTATGGGAGCGAAGAAAAAAGAAATAAATGTTGTTGCGCCAGCTGTTACGGATCAAAATCAATCAATTAAAAAAATATATGCTCCTAACAGCACTAAAGAAACGGTAATGATTGAAGGTTCGGCAGATCAGATTGTTGAAAAATTAGTAAAAATATTTCGTAATGAAATCAAAATTACCTGAAATAAATAGATGGATATTTTAATTATAATAGAAGATAATAATGGTACGATTCATCGCATGGGCATTGAATCAATTGCAGCTGCACAGCATATGTCAGATAAATTAGGATTGACTGCCAGTGCAATGGTAATGGGTAAGAATGCTGATTCTTTAGCATTGGAAGCTTCCACATATGATGTGGATGAGGTGCTGGTTCTCAAACATGATTTGCTTAATGAATATTCTTCCGATGGATATGCAGAAGCAGTCAAACAAGTAATTGATCAGGAGAATCCCACATATGTGTTATTTGGCCATTCGTATCAAGTAAGAGATTATGTCCCCAAAATAAGTGCAAAATTAATGCAGCCTTTTTTAGCTGATAGTATAGCTATTCACTTTGATGGAAACGAAGTATCCCTAACAAAGCAAATGTTTAATGCGAAGTTATTTTCAGATATAAGCCCAAGTGGGGATACTCCTTATTTAATTAGTTTTCAGTCTGCATCATTTCTTTCAGATTCTGCTGCAACAGGAAATGCTTCTACAAGAGAGGTGTCAGTAAATTTAGAAGTATCAATGATTAAAACGGAATCAGAAGAACCTTTCATGGAATCATCCGGTGGTGTTGATCTAACGGCTGCTGAGTTGATTGTTTCTGTAGGGCGAGGTATTGGAAAGGAGGAAAATATTCCAATAGCTCAAGATCTTGCAAAAGCCTTAGGTGCAGAAATATCTTCATCACGACCAGTTGTAGACTCTGGCTGGTTATCTCCATCCCATCAAGTGGGAAGTTCTGGTCAAGCTGTTTCTCCAAAAATGTATTTGGCCTTAGGTATATCCGGGGCTATACAACATGTAGTAGGCATGAAAGCTTCAAAGAACATTGTGGCAATTAATAAAGACCCGGAAGCTCCAATTTTTGAAATTGCTGATTATGGTGTTGTAGGAGATTTGTTAGAAATCGTTCCCAAACTTACAGAAGCAATCCAATCCAAGTAGTTTTTTATGCATGATATTTATTTTTCTTTTACCGAAAAAATAGTTCTCGGTTTAGGAATTACATTATGTTTGGCCTCATTTATATATGAGGTTACGCGTCGATTACTTATTGTATTCAAAGGTTTGGGTAAACTCCCATTTGATCGTATAGGTGCTCGGTTTTGGCGAATGTTTCGAGAAGTATTTTTGCATGAAAAAGTTGTTAAAGGTCGTTTTTGGCCAGGATTAATGCATGCTTTTGTTTTCTGGGGATTTGTGATTTTTGGGTTAGTGACAGTTGATCACTTCGCAAAAGGATTTGGCCTTCCGCTGTTAAGTCCGAAAGCACACAAAATTTATTCTATGATAGTTACACCATTTTCCATTTTGGTTATTATTGGCATTTTAGCTCTTGCTTATCGTCGATTTGTATCTAAGCCGAAAGCGTTAGGGAAATTATCTCCGACTTCAGGACTGGTTGCTTTTTTCATTGTTGTTTTAATGGTCACATATTTGATTGGCGAAAGGGAAATTCCAGTTTTTCTATGGAAAATTAATTGGTGGATTCATTCAGTTATTATTCTTGCATTTTTATTTTTGATACCTAGGTCAAAACATCTTCACCTAGTTCTAGCTCCAATAAATATATTTTTTCGACCATTTGATCAACCCGATCATACCCCAGTAAATATTGATCTAGAAGGATCAGAAGAAGAGCTGGATGATATGTTGGCTGGACTGACTAAAATGACTCAGAATCAGGCTCTTGATATTTTTTCCTGCGTGGAATGTGGTCGTTGTGTTGATGTTTGTCCTGCAAATCGTGGAGGGGGTATACTTGACCCAAAACATCATTTTATTCTTGATTTACGCCAGCCGCTTTTAGATACAAAGGATGTTGATGTTTTATCACAGATAAATGTGGAAGCTGGTTGGGAATGTACTACCTGTCAAGCATGTACGGAAGTTTGCCCAGTAGGTAATCATGTAGAAAAGTCTGATGAAATAAGGCGACTAGAAGTACTAGTAGAAGGAAAAGTTCCACAGGAATATCAAAAGTTATTTACCAATTTACAGGAGACAGGAAATACAGAAGGTGCAACAACTAGCCCTCTAGCGGATAGGTTACCAAAATTTTCCTCTGACAAAGAATATGTTCTATGGTTAGGCTGTTTTGCCCGATATGAGCTAGACCCTGAATTCACAAAATCTGTTGAAAACTTTACCAAAATTCTTGATTTTGCTAATGTTAGCTATGGTATATTAGAACAGGAGCATTGTTCAGGAGACCCAGTCAATCGATTAGGTGACAAGTTGACGTATTCGATGTTGAGAGAACACAACATGAAACAATTGAGTGAAGCAAAAAAAGTTGTCACATTATGTCCGCATTGTGCCTTGAATCTGGAAAAAGAATATAGTAAATATGATACAATATCTTATACAGTAGAACATCATACCCAAGTAATTGAGCAATTAATTACTGATGGAAGAATTCAGGTTAATCAAACTGCAGCGGGAAAAATTACATATCATGATCCATGTAATTTGTCTAGGATGCTTGATGAAGTTGATGCGCCAAGAACTGCAATCAATGCTGCTTCAGATAATTTTATTGAATTGCCTGAGTCTGGAAAAAACACTCTTTGTTGTGGAGCTGGTGGCGGTCTTTGGTGGAAGAAAGAAACTACAGGGCGTACTCATTTAGTTCGTGCTGAGCAAGTAGTAGAATCTGATGCTGATACTGTTGTTACGGGTTGTAATTTTTGTTATGGTATGATGAACCAAGGATTGAAACCCCTTACTCCTGAAGGTCGAAATGAGATCCAAGTTAAAGATATAGCAGATCTAGTTTCCGAAAATATGTCTCAATAAATATTAATTTCATATTTTTTGCAATGATTTCGCAATTATATTCTCTGCCTCTTATGACCCAAAATAAAGCGATTATTTTCTATATACTTATTTGCGCATATGTATTCGCTGATAATTATCAGGTTGAAGACCCAAATCAATTACGATTTCGTGAAATGGTTGCAACCAGAACGATAACACCTCCAATTATCGATGGGAACATTGATGATGAAGTATGGCAGAATGCGTTAAAAGAAAGCGCCTTCTTGCAGTTTGAACCATATAATCTTACCCAACCATCAGAGAAAACAATAGCCAGAGTACTTTATGATAATGAAAACATATATGTATCCATAGATAATATTGATTCTCAACCGGACAAAATTACTGGCAGATTGAGTAGAAGGGATCGATGGATGGAAGCTTTTGGACCACATTCAGATTGGATAGGTGTAGCGTTTGATTCCAATAATGATGATCGAACAGGGTATTGGTTTGCAGTAAATCCTTTAGGATCCAGGATGGATGTATTTATTTCAGGTGAAGGGATGGAGGCCTTTAATAGTACTTGGGATGTAGTGTGGGATTTTGAAATAGCTTTGCATGATAGTGGATGGTCAGTAGAAATGCAAATTCCAATAAGTGTTTTTCAATTTGATGCAAATACAGATAATGATTGGGGGATAGCATTTGCTCGTCATATTCATCGTTTACAAGAAGAAGTGCAATGGCCGGGGCACTCTAAAGGTGTAAGTGGTTTTGTGCCTCATTATGGAGTATTAAAAGGAATGAGCAATATTCCGTCACCAAAAAAAGCTGAAATATTTCCCTACATATTAAACGGTAATAGTGATCAGTCAAATGTTAGTTCTGCTGGAATTGATATGAAATATGGTTTAAGTGCTAAATCTTCTTTAAACATGACAATTAATCCAGACTTTGGTCAAGTAGAAGCAGATCCATCTGTTCTGAATTTGACTGCGTTTGAAACACAATACGATGAAAGAAGACCTTTTTTTATTGAGGGAGGTTCTTTTTTTAAAAACAGATATAAGTTATTTCATTCTCGCAGAATTGGACAAACGCCAGGATTTTTATTACCAGATGATGCGAATATAATTAGCCGTCCTGATGTAACTACTATATTAGGCGCCGGAAAAATGTTAGGACAAACATCAAAAGGAACTAAATATGGTATTATAGATGCGGTTACAGATGAAGAGTATGGTACTTGGGAGTATGAAAGCGGTGATTCAACTATTGAACAAAAGGGACTGTTGGAGCCAATGACTAATTATTTTATTGGTCGTTTGGAGCAACCAGTGTTAAACAATGTATCAACAGTTGGTATTATGATGACTGATATTAACCGAAAGAGATTTGGTAGTGCAAATGTAATTGGGCTTGATTGGTTTCTTAAGTTTTTTGATAATAGGGTAACAATTAAAGGTCAACTAGTTCGTTCAAAAATAGATGAAATCATAGGTAATGGAGCACGATTTAACATTGGATATCTTGATCCAAAATGGTGGGATTTATATTTTGCTACTGGTTTTAAGGATGATAAATATGAGATTAATGATGTTGGATTTAATAATCGTAATGACAATTGGTTTTATGGATCGTATGGTGGCTTAAGGAAACAAGATCCTTGGGGGTATTTTTTAAGTAACGAGTTAGAGTTTAGATATTTTATTAGAGGAAGAAGGGGGGATGCTTTAACCTTATCAAAATCCTTATCTATTGAACAAAATAATCAATTGAAATCTTATTGGAGTTTTGGTGGAGAGTTAAATATGGAGTTTGCTTCCTACAATGATGATGACACATTTAGAGATGATAGGGCATGGGTGTATAAATCAGAGACAGAAGGATATGGAATTCTTTGGTTGCAGTCAGATAAACGAAAAAAATTAATTTTAAGACCCTATCTTGGCTATGGACGTGGAGAGTTTCGACCCTGGGGATATCGATCAGGTTTACATCTAAGATTTCGTCCTAGAGATAATATTAATCTAATGATAGAAGGTTTCCAGGATTTGGGAACGAAATCAATGGAATGGGTTGGTATTGAAGAAGATTCAGTAAGCACAAATATTATTTATGCTAATTCAGCAGCTATAATGAATGATATCCAGATTAGATTTAATTGGACATTTACTCCAGACCTAACATTTGAAGCATTTTTTCAACCATTTACTGTTGATATGGATTACAAGGATTTTTATAAACTGATGGCAGAAAAAACTAGAGACTTAGAACCCTATTCATATAATAGTAATCCTGATTTTAAGGTAAATAATCTTGTAGGTACTTTTGTATTACGATGGGAGTATCGTCCTGGAAGCACTCTATTTATTGTGTATAATTTGCATAATGATAACTATTTTTCTGCAAGCGATAATGCTTGGACTAAAAATAGTTCAAATTCTATTTTCTTAAAGTTTAATTATTGGTTACAAATTTAAAAATAGAATCTATTTAGATAAGTCAGTTAATTCTATATCTAGCAATTTTGCCAATTCAATAACTTTTTCATCACGATAGAATTCACCAAAATAAATTTTATTAATTCCACTATTTGCAATCATTTTAAAGCAGTTATAACATGGTGATGCCGTCACATATATCTCACCACCTTCAATTCTAATACCATGTTTTGCAGCCTGTACAATCGCATTAGCTTCTGCATGAATTGTTCTTACACAATGATCATTTTCCATCTCATGACCAACGTCATTACAATGCTCTGCACCTTTAATACTACCATTATACCCAGTTGAAAGAATTGTTTTACCGCGGACTATTACGGCACCCACAGATTTTCTATCACAGGTTGAACGAGTTGCAACTTCACGAGCAATATTCATGAAATACTCTGACCAGCTAACTCGATTATGGTTTTCCGACATTATAATAATTACTCGTTACGTTTAAAAATTTTTACTGATGAACAAGGCTCACCATATATAATATCATCAGCAACTTGTGCAAGCTCAGCCGTTAGAATTAAATAAGCCCAAGTAGGAACTGGAACGGAAGTACATCCTTTTATCATTACACGTTTTGAATTATAGTTTTGCCAATTAATATCAGATATTTTTTTACGAAATGACTTTTCCCTTATAATTCCATCATCAAGAAAGTCATCTAGATAAATGGTTTCCATTATATTATTTATTTTTTAATCTTTTCTGTGGACATATATGGTTCTTTGTCACCCATAAAGTAATGATAATCTAAAACAGCATAACCTTCATTATTTCTTGTTGGACAATCAGGTAAGCAAGGCTTACCATTGCTTTGATGACGAACCAAGTCCAATAGTTTTTGATCGGATTCTTGTGATCCAGATACTAATTCCTCATCAGTTTCCACATACCACCTCATGGTAACCATATATTTATGTTTTTTTTGTTCACTTCCATTATCGCTCATGCTCAAACTCCTTTTTAAACTTTAAGTGCTATGATAAAATAAGAAAATCATTTGAAAACACTGGCTGTTTTTTCAATACTTTCACAAAAAGCATCAACATCATCTTTGGTGTTATATATATAAAAACTAGCTCTACTAGTTGCAAAGACACCTAACTTATTCATGATCGGCTGAGTACAATGTTGACCTGCACGAATTGCTATACCATCTTGATCAAGAAATTGTGCTAAATCTTGAGGATGAATATTTTCAATTTCAAAGCTAATAACTGGACCACGTTCCTTTTGATCACCATGAATCTTTAGTCCATTTATTTGATTTAATTTATCTAAAGCATATTTAGTCAGTTTTTCACCATGACGATGAATATTATTTAAACCTAAATCATTAATATATTGAACTGCTGCACCCAAACCAATGGCTTGAGCAATATTTGGGGTGCCTGCTTCAAACTTATAGGGAATTTCATTCCATGTTGCATCGTTCATAGAAACAGACTTTATCATTTCACCACCACCTTGAAAAGGTTCCATTTCTTCAAGAATTTCCTGCTTTCCATATAGGATTCCTACCCCCGTTGGTCCTAACATTTTGTGTCCTGAAAATGCATAGAAGTCCGAATTTATATCGCTCAAATCAGTATGACCATGAGGCACCCATTGTGCGCCATCAATTAGTATTTTTGCTCCTACATGGTGAGCCATGTTAACAATTTCTTTAATAGGATTAATTGTTCCCAAAACATTTGACTGGTGAATAACAGCTACAAATTTTGTTTTATTATTAAAATATTGATCTGGATCATCTAGATCTAGCGTTCCATCATCATTTAAAGGTATATATTTTAATTTTGCACCAGTTGCTTTTGCTGCAAGTTGCCAAGGAACAAGATTACTATGATGTTCCATCTCTGTAACTAATATTTCATCATTTGGTGATAGATTATTTCTTGCCCATGCATATGCTACAAGATTAATTGATTCAGTTGTCCCTCGAGTAAAAATAATTGATGAATTATCAGCACCAATAAACTTTGCAACTTTTTCCCGTGCATTTTCATAAGCTTGCGTAGCTTGCTCACCAATACTATAGATAGCACGATGTACATTTGCATTAAAGTGAGTATAATAATTATTTAATTCATCGAGAACAATAGATGGCCTTTGAGTTGTTGCTGCATTATCAAGATAAATAAACGGTTGATCTATTTTAGAGAAAATGGGGAAATCTTTACGAACTTGAATGGGATCAAAGTTTTTCAAAGTAATTTTAGAGAAGACCCATTTCTAATCGAGCTGCTTCGGAAATCATTGATTGCTCCCAAGGAGGATCCCAAACGAGTTCTAAATTAATCTCATCAACACCTTGTACGTTTTTCACTTTCTGTTTTACTTCATCTGCGATTACTGGACCCATTCCACATCCAGGAGCAGTGAGAGTCATTTTTATATCCACTAGTTTATTTCCATTATCTTCTGTTTTGAATTCGCAAGAATATATTAAACCTAGATCAACTATATTAACTGGTATTTCTGGATCATAGCAAGTTTTCATTACATCCCATACGGCCTTTTCATTTATTTCTTTATCATGAGTATTATCTGATTTTTGTATTTCTTCAGATTTTTCTTTTCCAAGAGCATCAGCATCTTTGCCATCTACTCGAAATAGATTTCCACCAATCATTACCGTATAACTTCCACCTAAGGCTTGAGTTATATGTCCATTTTCTCCCTTTTTTAAAATTGTTTTCGCACCAAAAGGTATTGTTATTACATCCACATCACGAGAGAGAGTTACTTGTTCATCTATATGTGTAGGATTAATCATTATTTAGCTAGTAATTCATTTTGAATTTTGTGAATGGCAGCTCCAAAACCATTTGTCCTTTGGCTACTAATAGAATTTCCTAAGCCTAATTCTTTTAAAATGCTGTCCCCATTTATTGATAAAATATCTTCTTTGTTTTGCCCATTAAATAATCGTTGAAGAATATATAGAAGTCCTTTTACAATCATTGCATCAGAATCTGTATGAAAATGATACAACATATCAGCATTATGTTCAGATATTATCCAAGCTTGAGAGGTACATCCATATACTTTATTTTCATCATTTCGTTCAAGAGGATTAATTCCAGGAGATTTTTTTGCAATATCTACTAGATATATATATTTATCTCGTTCATCTTCAAAGATAGAGAATTCTTTTTTAATCTCTTCCATCTTATTATGAATATTATTCATTTTGTAATACCTGTATTTTCTAACCAATAAGATAATTGATCATTGACGTACTTATTAATATTTTTATTAGAAATTATTTTCAAAGTCTCTGCTGCAAATCCATTAACAAGTAATAAATGTGCAGTTTTAAAATCAATTCCACGCGATCTCATATAAAATATAGCATTATTATCTAATTGTCCAGTTGTAGAACCATGAGAGCATTTTACATCATCCGCGTAAATTTCTAACTGTGGATTAGAATGTGCAGCAGCTTTGTCATTAAGTAAAAGATTTCTTGTCGATTGCTTAGCATCTGTTTGTTGCGCATCTTTTTTTACTATTACTCTTCCATTAAAAATCCCCAATGCAGCATCTGACAGTACATATTTAAATAATTGATTACTTGTACATTTTTCTTTTAAATGATT
>Ga0208765_1002186_pt1 | contig 11072 bp, 8 predicted proteins | sample ETNtaG_2_FD_185783 | JGI IMG/M metagenome (GOLD analysis project Ga0208765, IMG submission 185783) | Marine microbial and viral communities from oxygen minimum zone, Eastern Pacific Ocean - ETNP201406SV203 (SPAdes) (version 2) | ecosystem: Environmental > Aquatic > Marine > Oceanic ... | reverse complement strand
CTCCTCGAGGGGAGAGAAATTCCACCACAGAAAATTTCCTTCCCGTCCTTCATGTTAATCGCCTCAATCATCTTCGAAGATTCGGTGACACTAGGCCCGGGATATTCTATCTCGCCAGACTCTCCGCCGACTAGTACGACGTTCTCAATTCCGAATTCATCATGTGTGCTGCGGAACCATTCTGACTGTGCTTCTTTGGAGTCGAGAACCGTTACTCGGTTGATTATTGCCTCAATACCAACCGAATCTTGAATCAATCTTCCAAATTCACGGGGCTCGGCCCTGAGCCGGTCTTCTATTGGCCGCTTCCCACGGGACTCCTCAGCATGAACTTCTGGGATATTTATCGCATCAATATGAGTCTGAGAAAGAAGGGTGCTGATTTTCTCTGCATATGCCTCAATGGTCCCGTCAATAATTCTAGGAGGTAGGATTTCGTAAACCACCACAGGGCGTCTTGGCCTGGTAATCTTGTCCCGTAGTCGCATTGGCCTGCGCAACAGGTACTGCATTTCATTCTTGTTAGAGGAGGGGCATGGCGATACATAACGTACAAGAACACCTAGATTGGCCCAGTATCATGGTAGCAACACTGGACACTACAGACCACGATGCCCCATTCCTCGTGGCAGACGTTTCTTTGTCTGATTTCGGACGGAAGGAGATAGGAATTGCGGAGCACGAGATGCCCGGACTGATGGCAATACGTGAGAAGCACTCCTCCGAAAGGCCCTTGGATGGTGTCAGGGTTACTGGTTCACTGCATATGACTATCCAAACCGCCGTTCTGATAGAGACTCTTGTGGAGCTCGGGGCCTCGGTTCGTTGGGCCAGTTGCAACATTTTCTCGACACAGGACCACGCCGCCGCCGCAATAGCAGAATCAGGGGTTCCAGTATTTGCATGGAAAGGAATGACTCTGGAAGAGTACTGGGACTGTACCTTCCTTGCGCTTAGTCACCCCGAAGGTCTTGGGCCAGAATTGATCGTTGACGATGGTGGAGACGCGACTCTATTGATTCACAAGGGATTCGAGCTAGAAAATGGGAGTGACTGGGTCGAAACAGCATCCTCAAGCCACGAGGAACAATGCATAAAGGATCTACTGAAGAAGGTCCATTCCACTAATCCCACGTATTGGTCGAATGTCGTTGAGGGGTGTTTCGGAGTTTCCGAGGAGACCACTACTGGCGTCCACCGCCTGCATCAGATGGTTGAATCCGGCACTCTCCTGTTTCCGGCAATAAATGTGAATGACTCCGTCACGAAATCTAAGTTCGACAATCTCTATGGTTGCCGGGAGTCCCTAATTGATGGAATCAAGCGAGCTACAGACGTGATGATCGCTGGAAAGACCGCGGTTGTTTGCGGTTATGGCGACGTTGGCAAGGGATCAGCGCAGGCCTTGAAATCTCAAGGGGCCAAGGTGATTGTTACTGAGATTGACCCAATCTGCGCTCTCCAGGCTTCCATGGAGGGATTTAACGTAAAAACGGTCGAGGAGAGCCTCGGAACTGCCGACATATATGTCACAGCAACAGGGAACAAGGATGTAATCACCCTTGAACACATGAAGAAGATGAAGGATCAGGCCATCGTCTGCAACATCGGGCACTTCGATAACGAGATTCAAGTAGAGCTCTTGGAGGCTAGCGATTCGATCCACACAAACATCAAACCGCAGGTAGATCGTTACACATTCCCATCCGGCAACAGCATCTATCTGTTGGCCTCCGGAAGACTGGTCAATCTCGGTTGTGCCACCGGTCACCCCAGCTTCGTGATGTCCAACAGCTTCGCAAATCAGACTCTGGCGCAAATCGATCTATGGGTCAACAAGGAAGTTTACGATAATCGGGTGTTCACTTTGCCCAAGCACCTCGATGAGGAGGTAGCTAGACTCCATCTGGCCAAGATCGGGGCCAATCTCACTACTATGAGCAAGGATCAGTCCGACTACATCAACGTTCCAATAGAAGGGCCCTACAAGAATGAGGAGTATCGATACTAGGGCTGCTCTCTGATGCGACTATTGTCATTCAGGACTGCTCTAAGTAACTCGTAATCCAGACCAAGTCTCTCTAGTTCAGTAACTAGGGCCAATGTGTCCTTCGGAAGGCAATCGCCTCCGAAACCCTTCCGACCATCAGCCAAATAGTCTAGGTGAGACGGCCCAATCGGCTGTTCTTGCGCGGCCGTCATTATTTCCTTTATGACCGCCCAATCCTCTCCGTGATTTTTCGCGTAATCCTGGAACTGATTTCCAAAAATGACCTTCATTGCGTAGAATGCGTTCTTTGCATACTTTACCAATTCGGCCTGAGTTGGGGTGACATGGAAGCACCTGCCCCCGCTGATCACCCCAGCTTCTCTGTGGTGCTCGAAGACTTCATTGGCCAGGTCTTCGTGGTGGGTGCCCACGACTAGGATACTCTGGTTTCGAAAGTCTTCCACCGATGATTTGCTTCTCAGGAATTCTGGCGAGCATGCTATTCTTAGCTTCGGAAAGGAGTCGTGAAGCCTCTGCGAAGTTCCGGGAATTACGGTGCTCTTGATGATTACTCTGAATCCATTTGGAAGTTGTTCAAGGACTTCCTCGACTATGCCGGTGTCACAAGTTGCCGATGGTTCGATAGTGGGCGTGGGTACTGCGATATATGCCACTTTGGAGTTTCCTGTCACTTCGGAGATGTCCGTTCCAAGTTTGGGATCATGGACAAAAACTTCGTGACAGCCATCGAATCCACTATGGATGGCCTTTCCTACAGTCCCAAAACCTATGATGCCAATCCGCAAACCTAACCTGTTGGCGCTCCCGCTTCATGGCTATGGATTTGTCGTGACAACATTCAACTCTCAATCATCCGATTCAGAATCTTGAGAAGCCCCCTAAGGGTTACTTCGCTTATTCCTGAAACCTTGCAAACTTCACTCTGGGTTCTTGGTGACGTGCTGTTCTGAGAAGCCCAGTATAGTACTACTCCTGCAATGCCCGATGGCTTCTTGCCCTGCCAGGACAAATCGTCCTTCACCCTGTCCCAGAGGACTCTGGCCTTGCCTAACACATTGGGGGGCAGGCCTAGGTCGGAGTGGAATTTCTCAAAGTACTCCTGGGGCCCGGTAATGTGATGGGTCCCCAGATTCCTTGCAACTAGCCTGATTGTCCTCTTCAACTCCTTTACTTCAACATCAGAAACCATGTCGAAAGATTCGGCAATCTCCTCAATTTTTCTCGGAATCTTGGCTTCCCTAGCCGCTATGTAAACGCATGCTGCTGAAACCCCCCTGATGCTCCTCCCTGTGACTAGTCCCCTCTCAACGGAGTGCCGGTAAAGCGAAGCCGCCTCCTGCTCAATTTGAGACGGCAGATCCCCCCTGTCTCTGATGAACTGCATGGCGCTAGCGAGATTTCTGCTACGGCTGTCTCGCGTTTTACTTCGCTGGTCAATCCGTTGCCTCCTCCTCCAGTCTCTCAACGACTTTCCGGACATGCCATGCTTCCTAGCCCCCCCAGAAGTCAGATCGGATCTCCTAATTTCAGTAGATAGTCCCTTGTCGGACAGGGTCAGTGTACTAGGGGCACCTACTCGGCTCCTGTCATCGCCATCCGAGTGGTTAACCCACTCTGCCCCAGGATCAATCATATTCTCCGAAGCGACAAATCCACAATCAGCACATATTGTCTCTCCTCTGATATTGTCCGAATCCCATGAAGTTCCTCCGCATACTTCGCAACTGCCAGACATGGCTTCAGTGCTTCGAGACCTTGAGGGCCTCTTCCCTGTGGACACTGGCCCCTTTCTCTTTCCACTTACTGAGTCATTGGAAATGTGGCCTCGACGGCTAGCAGTACGTCTTTCCATCTTATCAACCTTCAGTTGTATAGTATAGCCCTTATTATTTAAATCTTATTATCTCTTGTATGACTCCAGAGCCATGCTTACCAGCATTCCTCTCCGAGTTGTTTTTCCACCGAACCAAACTCGGATACCCATGGCCGAAGGCCGACTTGTTCGCACCGTCCTCTATGACTCGCATGTCTCTGCTGGTGCAATAATGGTAGATTTCCATGGGTTTGAGTTGCCAATTTGGTACACTTCGATTCAGGAAGAGCACCTCGCAACCAGGTCTCGCGCCGGCTTGTTTGATGTTTCCCACATGGGCCTCTTTCGTTTCTCTGGTGCAAATGTCCGTCCATGGCTGAGCTCCATTTCAACTCAGGACTATATGAAGTTCCGACCAGGAAGTTGTGGATATACTCACTTTCTAGATGAAAATGGACACATTATTGATGACATGATTTTTGCAATTTCATCCGAATCTGAGATATTTGGGGTGCCAAACTCATCCATGATTCGCCCAATGCTCTCTTGGTTTGAGTATCATCTCCCAGAGGATGGCTCCGTCTCAATCGAAGATATGACAGATGGAACTTGTATAATTGCACTACAGGGCCCCGAATCACACTCCATTGTAAAAAGAGCCCTTGGAGAGGAAAACACGGTTGGAAAATTCAGATGTCAGGAGATACTGTCAAACCCTCTAGGAATCGAAGGGTGGATACAAGGAACAGGTTACACAGGTGAGTCCGGAGTTGAAATCTTTGTCGACGATCGCTTTGCTCACACTATCTGGAATGCAATCCTTTCGGATCCTTCCGGCGAAGTAGTACCGGTCGGACTTGGTGCACGTGATACCTTACGGCTTGAGAAAGGCTACTTGCTGTCAGGGCAGGATTTTCTTTGGCCGCAGATTGGAGATGGAAGTGATATCTTCCCATCCGGGTTCCTTGCAAGGAATTCTGCCGAGACAGCCGTCCCATACGGGATTGAAATGGCTCATGATTTCATTGGCAAGGAAAGGATTTCTATTTCGGCTTCGTCAGTCCAAAAGTGGACAGGCTTGATTTGCCTCGAACGCGGTCCTTCTCCACGACCAGGCCACCCTGTAATGGATGGACCCGATTCAGATTCCAAAGTAATTGGATTCGTAACTAGTGGAGGCCCCTCTCCTAGCCTGGGTATGTCTGGAATTGCAATGGCGTATATCGATAGGCGTGGAGATGGCTCGGAGGTTTGGATACAATCTAGCAGCCGGCGTAGAATAAGATCGCAGGTCGTCACCCCCCCATTTGTGGATTTGTGACGGCAATCGCGCCGCGACAAAACTCATTTCCTATTGCCTCTAGGACTGCCCGAGGAGAAACCTTGAACCGGAATTTGGAAGCCATCGCAATCAAGAACCTACAGGGAATCCTAAGGGAAAGGGGCTACACCGCCGAGGCCCTTTTCTCTAAGTTCGACACAAACGGAGACGGGACCCTGTCCAAGTCTGAGTTCGAGAGTGCCCTGAGGTCGATCACAGGGCAGGTAGCCCCCAATGCTATCGTCAATGCAGTCTTTGGATCTCTGGATGAGGACTCATCTGGGCAGATAGATCTATCCGAGATACTATCCATAATGGACTCAGGAGGACGACCCTATTCTCTCGAGGAAGGTGGCGCAATCAGCGTCTCCGGGCACACAAATATTGAATTCAATGGAATATACCGACCATCCATCCAGATTAATGGGAAGACCAGTTTCAAGAATGATGGAGGAAAGGTGCTGTACCATTTCAATTCCGATTCTGGGAGCTCTTCTTCTTCTTGGAACTTGGATGATAGGGAACAGGATGGCGGCAATGATTGGTATAGGGGCGGATGGACAAGGGCCAACTCCGATGGAACCCCCCCTCTTGGAACCCGTCGTTGGGTCGGCGTCGGAAATCTCTCCATTGCCCCGCATGCCGAACACTCGCAATCATCTCCATCCAGTTCGGTAGATATGGGCCACCAGGAACCCGTGGGATCCGGGAATGAAGAATTGGGTAGTCTGCTTGAGGAGATTGATTTGGCGGTTAATTACTTCGAGGAGCAGGTCTCAGAAGGCAAAATCTCACCCGATCAGGCAATGGAAATGGCCGATGCTGCATTTGAGAGGAAGATTGCTGATATCCCCCCATTTATGCAATCCCCTGCACGGAAGTTATGGGATTCGAAGACAGCAGAATTGGAAGGGCGATTGAAAGGAAAGTTGCCAGATTCAACTGCCGTTGCCTCCAGCGTTGCTGCAATTGGGGTCGCCGGAGCGGTTCTGGCCGACGCAAGGGAGAACATTCCGGACGTTCAATCAGAGCCAGTGACAGAGCCAGTGACAGAGCCAGTGACAGAGCCAGTGACAGAGCCAGTGACAGAGCCAGCGACCGAGCCTGCCCCCGAGTCAATGCCTGAATCTCAGCCCACAATTCCTCAAGACTCAGTTGGTCTGGATTTGAATGAGGCCATCTCCGCCTTCACGGAGTCCCGAATGCTGAGCGAGAGGGCACAGTTGAAACAGAGGTTCTCAGGTAAGTCTGGAAAGGTCAATATCAGGGTCAGCTCGATAGAGCGGACATTTGGGATTGGGATCTCCGATGAATACAGGGGTGGCAGCACCCTAATTGCCAATATTGGGGAAGTGGGGGAAGTGGAGATTCGACTGCCAGCAAGCTCAGATTCGAATAACTACAGGTCTGGAACTGAGGAAGAGATATTAGTTTCGATAGCCGACTGGAATGCAGTAAGGAAGAGGCTCGTACTGGAGTCTCAGTGACCGGCGACCTCGAAGGCCTCTCCGATCATCTCCTCTAGGCTAATTTCCGGACGGAACCCGCATCTCTCCTCAAGGAACCAAGCATCGACAACTCCCCAGACTTCCTGTCTGTCACTCTGGTTCAGCTCGATCTCACATCCCGTCCTCTCTCTGTAGATTTCAGCCAGTTCAGCCATCGGAATCGCCTTTCCAGAACCAACTGCGAAGCTTTCCCTCGTTGGAGGTGGGCTCGAGAGGACTGATTCTACTACTCTAACCAGGTCCTCCACGTGAACCATGTCTTTCACTTGGGTTCCATCTCCCGGGACGTTAATCCAACCCATCTGGCTTTCGAACGCCCATCGATGAAGGATTCCGTTTCCCGGTGGCCCCGAAAGTGGCACCCCTTGAACATTTGATGCTCTAATCACGCTAACGGGCCTCTCCGGTTCCGCTCTCTCCAACGCATTCTCCTCTATCCACAACTGTCCCTCGGCCGCCACATCCCTTGGGGCTAGAGTTGAGTTGAACCCATAGTAGTCATCCCCTGGTTCCCACTGGGGGTGGACTCTTAGCGTCCCAAGAATGACAAGGTGCAGAGAACCGTGCCTGCCCACGGCGTCAAGTATCGGCCTTGCAGCCTCCCTCATGATGATGTATGCCCCGCGGTCATCTCTTGCCACAGATGTATCCACAGGTCTAGAGTTGATGTGTATCAGTGCATTGCAGGGGGTCAGAAGGGCATCGATGGCCGACGGGTCCTCTAGGGCCTCATCCGGAATGTTAACCACCGAGTCTCCCAGCATCTCCGAAATGTAAGGGGCAACGAAGCCATCCGCGGAAGAAAGGGCCACCTTCATCGCCCATCGTAGTATCAGAGGGGTAATAATTGTGTATGATTGAACTCTGGGGGTCTCTTTGACAAACCATTGAAACCCGCCTCGATTCCATGGGGGTCCGAGGGGTGCCATGGTAGACCAACTTCCGAACATCGGCCGGGAGCGTGAGATGCTCGATGCGATGGGGCTCTCTTCTATTGACGAACTGTTCTCAAACATCCCCTCTAGCATCATGAGAAATGACCCCCTGCCCTTTCCCGAACCACAGACCGAGGAGGAGATATGGGCAGATGCCCAGAGGATTCTGGGATCCAATATTTCACTAGATGACCGACCCAGCTTCCTTTCAGCAGGCCTCTCAAGGAACTTCGTCCCCAGCGTAGTTCCGATGCTTGCAACTAGGGGCGAGTTCCTTACTTCGTATACCCCATACCAGCCTGAAGTCAGCCAAGGGATGCTACAGGCCATGTGGGAGTTCCAGACGATGGTGAGTGAGCTGGTTGGCCTTCCCGTGTCCAACGTTTCGATGTACGACGCATCAACCGCTGCCGCAGAGGCCATCACGTGCGCAGTTAGGGTTCACAACAGGAAGGCCAAGCAGAAGGATGTAGTCTACGTCTCCGGACTCGTCCCGCCTCATCGGATGTCAGTGATTCAAAACTATACTCTAGGAGCAGGAATCGAGATCAGGATTCTCGAACACGACGAGTCAGGTCACATCGATGTGTCGGCCGTGGCTTCAGCCGAAGGAGCCTGTGCAGTCTATGTCGAGCAACCAAATACTCTGGGCATTATTGATGAGGGGCTGATGCAGATCAAGTCGATGATAGGAGATGGGACCTCTCTGATAGTCGGTGTCGATGCCGTTTCTCTCGGACTCGTGGAGCCACCTGGATATTGGGGTGCTGACATGGTTGTCGGTGAAGGGCAACCATTCGGAATCGGACCCACATTTGGAGGGCCTATTTACGGAATTTTCGCATGCTCTGAGACTTATATCAGACAGATGCCAGGACGAATAGTCGGGCAGTCCTGGGACTCCGAGGGAAAATTGGCATTCACATTGACTTTGTCAACGCGCGAGCAGCACATCCGCCGACACAAGGCAACTTCCAACATCTGCTCCAACGAGACCCTTATCGCACTGATGGGCTCGATTCACATGTCTCTATTAGGTCCCGAGGGCCTTCAGAGGCTGGCAATCAGGGTCGCTGCAGCAACCGAGGAGACAAAACGTTCCATTACCCAAATCAAATCGATAGAACTCGTTAACCCCGATTCCAGCCACTTCCGTGATTTCGCCATCAGGCTCCCTGGAAAGGCCTCCGAAGCTCTAGATTATCTGGACTCGAGGGAGGTTATCGGCGGACTTGATTTGGGCATATGGTGGGAGGATCTTTCCAATTGTATTCTTATTGGCGTGGACGAGAGAACAACCAATGAGGACATCATGGCACTTTGCGATGGGCTGTCTGCATGGACCGAGGAGGTGGCAAATTGAGTGACCTATTCTCATTCAAGGGGGCCGAGGGCGCAGGATGGTCCCAACCCAGCCCTATCATCGACGAAGACGTGGCGAGATCAACCATCCCAGACGGAATTTCCAGAAAATCCCTCCCTGCGTGGCCAAGAGCCAGCGAACCCGAAATTGTTAGGCACTACACTTGGCTATCTAGCCGGAACTTCGGAATTGACACGGGATTCTATCCCCTTGGTTCTTGCACCATGAAGCACAATCCCAGAGTGAACGAGAGAATCGTGCAGCTGCCGGGAATCGACAGGATCCATCCGCTCCAGCCTGAGAGCCACCTCCAGGGCCTATTGGCCATCTTCTTCGAGATGCAGGAGATGCTCTCAGTGTGTGCGGGAATGGACTCAGTGACGCTACAACCAGTTGCAGGGGCTCAGGGGGAGTTCACTGCCATTCGCTGTATTCAGGAATTCCACTCTTCAATCGGCGAGGACCACAGGAACAAGGTCATCGTACCAGACTCAGCCCACGGAACCAACCCAGCTTCTGCCTCAATGTGCGGCTACGAGATCATAGAGATCCCAAGCACCACGGGGGGTACTCTGGACTTAGATGCACTCAGGGCAGCTGTGGGGCCTGACACTGCAGCGATGATGATTACCAACCCCTCAACCCTTGGGCTCTTCGAGACGGAAATCACAGAGGCTGCCCGAATCGTCCACGAAGCAGGAGGCCAGATGTACTACGACGGCGCCAACTTCAACGCAATCATTGGGAAGACCGATCCTGGCAGGATGGGGTTCGACGCAGTCCACTACAACCTACACAAGACATTCAGCCAACCCCATGGCGGGGGTGGCCCCGGCAGCGGGCCAATCGGCGTCCGAACCCATCTTTCCAGATTTCTGCCTACACCCATCGCCTCTAGGAGAGAGAAGGAGGCCTCCGATCCAGAGGGCGTCGGGGACGGCTACTGGTACTACTGGGAGGACGTCGGGGATGACAGCATCGGCAAGGTGCAGCAATGGCACGGAAACGCAGGGGCCGTGGTCCGGGCATGGGCATTCTACAGGAGATACGGGCGGGATTTGGAGAAGATGAGCGAACACGCAGTCCTGAATTCCAACTACCTCAGGCACATCATTATGAATCCAGACAAGGACACATCTGCCGCAATACACTGCATGCCATCCGAGGGGGCCGAAACAGACGTTGTTATGCACGAATTCACTCTTTCCATGGCCCCAGTCAAGGAGATGAATGGGGTAACTGGAAGGGACGTGGCGAAGAGACTCCTTGACTATGGTTACATGTCCCCGACACTATACTTCCCCCAGATAGTCCCGGAGTGCCTAATGATCGAGCCAACCGAAACCGAGTCGAAGGAGGTATTGGACCAGTTCGCCTCCGACTTGCATGCTGTTCTATCTGAGGATCCCGATGTGGTCATTAGCTCCCCTCACTCGACTCCCGTAAGCCGGGTCGACGAGGTTTGGGCGGCAAGGAATCTTGTTCTTCGTCACCCCGGCGGGGAATTCCCCAAGCGTTAGCGAAGCCAACAATACCAACCTCCCCCTCCGAGGTCCATGCAGGCTAGCCTGGATAGGGATTGGCTCCTGGGGGAGCCATGGTGGTGGGGTCCGGGGAGCGAGAGCCCTCCAGACTTCAGGAGCGGTGAATTAGCACCTCCTGAGACATGGATTAGTTCGACTCCCAGAATAGGGAATATTGGTTGGATAAGGCAGAGACTGAGACCTCTTGCTTGGAGCATTCTAAGGCCAATGGCATGGGCTCCCCTATTCCTCGCAATCACAGCCCTCCCGCTCTTCTTCCCAGATAGGACCCCCAATGATCAGGCCTTCGCCCTGACCTCTTTCCTAATTGCCTGGACATTGGTAATAATGCCTCTATTGTTCGCAAGGAATTCCCAGCCGTTGTCCACGGACTCGCCATTTTCTCTTCCCCTAGATTGGGTATCTCTGTTCCTCGCCCTTGCAATATTTCCCCTGCATATCCTACTGGATTCCCGAATAGGATGGATATCCTATGCGACGTTCTGGCTAGCATACCTTCGAACCGTTCGTTTGGTTCAGGATTCCATGCAGACTCCCCCTGCTCGATTCCTTCTACCCATAGAACCCAGTGAATGGA
>Ga0208765_1002180_pt1 | contig 11094 bp, 11 predicted proteins | sample ETNtaG_2_FD_185783 | JGI IMG/M metagenome (GOLD analysis project Ga0208765, IMG submission 185783) | Marine microbial and viral communities from oxygen minimum zone, Eastern Pacific Ocean - ETNP201406SV203 (SPAdes) (version 2) | ecosystem: Environmental > Aquatic > Marine > Oceanic ... | reverse complement strand
GGAGTAAAAGATGATTTTTCTTTTCCATAAAATCGATCAGCACGAAATGAATCAACTACTAAAAAAAGTATATTTGGTTTCATTTTGTAGTATTATTAACATCAGCATTTATTTTAGAATTTTAATCATTCCTATTTGATCCCTTTTCTTTTGAAATTTAAATCTAGAGTATAATTACTACTAAAGCTAATTCTATCAGTCTATAATCTATGATAAGTGAATACTAAATAGTTGTCGAGAAGGATTTCAATTAGTGAAAAAAATAAAATTATTTGATCCTGCTATTGATGAGCGTGAGATAAAAAAGGCAGTTAAAACATTAATGAGTGGTTTTTGGGCATCAGGAGCTGGTGGTGGTCAAGTACAGGAATTTGAAAAAAATTTTAAGAAATTCATTAATTCAAAATCTTGTGTTTCTGTGAACAGTGGAACTGCAGCCTTACATCTGGCTGCGGCGCTATGCGACATTAAAGGAAAAGAAGTCATTTTACCATCTCTATCGTTCGTGAGTACTGCACATGCAATAATGTATAATGGCGGAATACCAGTTTTTGTCGATGTTAATCCTCATACATTATGTATCGACCCTGAAGAAATAAAGAAAAAAATATCCAAGAAGACCAGATGTATAATGCCTGTTCATTTTGGAGGTATGCCAGCAGATATTAAAAAAATTCAAAAATTATCAAATTCCAACATTATGATCATTGAAGATGCAGCACACGCGTGCGGTTCAGAATTTAATGGTAAGAAGATTGGAAGTCATGGAGACTTTGTTTGTTTTAGTTTTCATCCTGTAAAGAATTTAGCAATGCCTACAGGAGGCTTAATTTCAATTAATAATCATAATTATAAAAAAATAACTGAAGATTTAAAATCTAAACGTTGGTGTGGCATTTCAAATAGAAAGTACGCAGATTATGATGTTGATAAAATAGGCTGGAATTTTTATATGAATGAATTGTCTGCTGCTATAGGGTTAGTACAACTTCAAAAAATCAAAAAAATGAATAATAAGAGAAAAAGTATCGCAAAAATCTATGATAAAGAGCTAAATACTTCCAAGAAAATTCCGTTTACGAGCACTTGTGCATATCATCTATACTGGATTCGTGTAAGGGCTCGAAAAATTTTTAGAAAAAAACTTCTAGAAAAAGGAATTGAGACTGGAACTCATTACAAACCTATTCATCAAATGTCATTGTATAAAGAATCTGTTAAACTTCCCCTAACTGAAAAAATTGCCAAGGAAATTGTTACAATTCCTATTCATCCAAATTTGACTGGATCTCAAATCGATTATATTGTAAAAACAGTTAACAGATTTTCATAGATAAAAATGAAAGTAACTTATCTTACGTCGGCATCCGTAATTATAGAAGATCATAATGTTAAGATCCTATGTGATCCATGGTTAGTTGATGGTGAATTTTATGGTTCATGGGCACATTATCCACCGTTGAGTTTTAGTCCAGAGGAATTTAACGATGTTGACTATATTTACATAAGTCATATCCATCCGGATCACTGTAGTATTAAAACACTAAATAGAATGAATAAAGACATTCCAATACTTATTCACAGTTATCAATCAAAATTTCTTAAAAATAATATTGAAAGATTAGGATACCAAGTCACAGAAATTCCTCATAATAAAAGGACGAATTTAAAGGATAACCTACACATTAACATTTTAGCAGCTGATAATTGCAATCCTGAACTTTGTCATAAATATTTTGGATGTAGTATTGTTGAAAAAAATTTTGGTTCGACATCAATAGACTCTATGTTTGTTGTAGATAACGGTAAGCAGGTAATAGTTAACACAAATGATTGTCCTTTTCCGTTAGCAGAAACCTCTGCTGCTATAATTAAAAGAAAATATGAACACATTGACATGTTACTAGTTGGTTATAGTTCAGCATCAGCATATCCACAATGTTTTACCATTAGTGAGAATGATAAAATTAAAGCAAAAAACAAGATTATTCAAAATTATTGGTCTTTCGCGGAGTCGTATGTAAATTTGTTCAAGCCTGAATTTTTTTTACCATTTGCTGGAAGATATATTTTAGCAGGAAAAAAATCGAGTCTAAATTCACAAAGAGCAATATCAGAGCTTGAGGATACTTACGAATATTTTACAAAGAATTCAAAAATTAATCAGCAGGAAAATCAATGTGTTATTTTAAATTCAAAATCTAGTTTTGATTTAGACACAAAGCAAATCTCAGAGGCTTACATACCAATTGATAATAATGAAAAACAAAATTACATTGATAATGTATTATCAAAAAGAAAATATGATTTTGAAGATGATAAAGAACCAGAAATTAATCAAATTTTAGATCTAATTCCTAGTTGTTATAGTAGATATGAAAAGAGAAGGAACGAATTAGGGTTTTCGTCTGAAATGGTAATAATTATTGGGCTCACAAAGGAAAAATTTCTATTAATTTCAGCCAATGGAAATGGATATCAATTTATTAAAAAAAATGAATTAGATCAATTCAAAAAATATGTCAGAATTTCATTAGATAATAAATTATTGATGAGAATTCTTAGTGGTCCAAAAAATGCACATTGGAATAATGCTGAAATTGGTTCTCATTTGACATTTGAACGAAAGCCGGATAATTATGAGAGAGGACTTTATTATTGCCTGAGCTATTTTCATAGATAAAAGAATTCTAATTAACTTGTTCAATGGAAAAGACAATAGGGTTTTCCTTGCTAAATAGATCTATTAATCTAGCAGATATGCCATATTTTTTCTTGCGAAGCATGATTACATTATCTGCTTTCTCACCTGTAACCTGTTTCACTTTTCCTTTTGTCCATTCCGTTGGTTCACCCTTGAATGAACATGAAGTAATTCGTACATAATTATTATTTTGAAGCCTCTTAACTTTACCTGTTGTTTTCTGAGTTACTACATAGATTACATCACTATCAATTACAAACCAAACGGGCGTTCTAACATAACCACCGTCTATTTTATACGTTTCAAGACTAATGTATTTTTTTTTATTTTTATGAAAAGATTGAATAATAATAGTCAACAATATAACTATAGATTTTCCTAAACCATTTTGTAATGTTAACCAAAGAATCCAGTTGATAGTTGAATGATGCCACATCCTTTGCTGTGATGATGGTTGTGTCATTTTCTAAATAGCTAAAACTAGGAAAGCTCCAGTTCAAAAGTATGTTGAATAAGTTCAAACCCATTTTTTTTAAAGAATGATATTGATTTTTTATTTTTTGGATTTATGTTAGCTAGATATCTTTTCCTACGATTTTTTTTTATGAGTATGTTTAGAGCAGCCGTACCCAATTTTTTTGCGTGCATATTTTTTGTTATAAAAATTCCGATTTCATTTTGTTTTGATAAGTAAGCTGACCCAATTTTTTGATTACCAAATCTTATGATATACCATTTTGAATAAGGCTTTGATTCAATGAATTTTATATGTTGCGCATAAGTTGGCATTTTTTTATGTGAAATATTAACATCAGGTTCTCTTTCTTTAAGAAGGCCATACAGAAATTTGGCATCATTTTTACTTACTAGTGTTAATTTAATTTCCGAATTAATTTTCAATTAGAAATTTTTGCTCATCTAAAACAGTTAAATTTTTCGTAGTTTTGTTCATATTATGAGGGCTTTTGTTGTTGCTGAGATTGGTTCGAATTGGGAGGGAGATATCAAAAAGGCAAAAAAGGTTATTCATGAGTGTAAAAATGCAGGCGCTGATGCAGTAAAATTTCAGATGTGGCGTGCAAATGATTTGTATTCCAACAAGCATCCTCAATGGAAATTCATAAAAAAATCTGAACTTACGTTTAAAAAAGCTGAAAAATTAAAAAAATATGCTGATGAACAAAACATAGAGTTCTTTTGTAGTGCTTTCTATCCTGAAGCAATAGACCATTTAGAGTTGATTGGTGTTAAAAAATATAAAATAGCATCACGAACATGTTTACTAAAGGACAAATATTCATTAGAAACTTTGGAAAAAGTGGCAAAAACTCGAAAACCAGTTATTATAAGCATGGGCATGGGTGGAAATAAAAAACGAATTATGAAAATATTCTCAAAAAATAAGAAAACTTTCTGTTATTGCATATCCGAATACCCTGCACCATTTGAAAAAATTAATTGGAAGGAGGCGATCAAACACAATGGTTTTTCTGATCACAGTCTTGGGATAGACGCTCCTTTTTTGTTTGCATTATTAAAAAAACAGACTAACGTAAAACAAATAATAATTGAAAAGCATGTTAAATCAAAAAATTCTAAAGGACCAGATGCATCCACATCTATAACTACTAGATTACTAAAAGAATTGGTGTCTAAATTATAGCAATTGTAAATCTTTTATGTTATTAGTTATTTCATCCATGGTTAATAATTCAGATTTATCTGACGAATAAACATCAAGATCCTTAACTTTTTTTATTCCTGGATATGTTTTTTCTAAATTTTTATCGTCATGTAATTCATTGAGAAGCATAAACATATTTTCATATGACCATGCATAACGCATCTCATCTGAATTTATTAGTGATTCATGTTGTTTTTCACCAGGACGCATGCCAATTATCATATGTTCTTTAGTATTAGTTAAGTTTGATAAAACATCAATAATTTGTTGTAATGAATAAGTCTTAACTTTTGGAATAAATATTTCAGCACCATGACCATTTTTAGTTGCTTTTAAAATAAAATCTAATGCTTGGTTCATTGTTATACTAAATCTTGTCATGTTAGGATCAGTTATTGTAATTTTTTCATTTTTATTTATTTGTTGAATGAATTTTGGAATAACCGAACCACTACTTCCAAAAACATTTCCATATCTTACTGCAAAGAATTTAGTTCGATGTTTTTCTGGATTAGAATAACGCCTTGCCGTGATAAATAATTTTTCCATTAGTAATTTAGTTGCACCATAAATATTTAATGGAGAAACTGCTTTATCAGTACCTATACAAACTGCTCTTTCAACATCATTTTCAATACAAGCATCGATTACATTTTGGGAGCCTTGTACATTGGTTTTTATTGCTTCAAATGGGTTGTATTCAACTTTTGGAACATGTTTCAATGCAGCTGCATGAAAAACAATATCAACATCCTCAAGCGCTCTAACTAATCTTTCTTTATCACGAACATCTCCAATTAAAAATCTTAAACGTTCATCTTGAATAGTTGATTCCATCTCAACTTGCTTAAACTCATTTCTGCTCAAAATTCTTATTTGTTCCACATCTGAATTTAGAATCCTTTGCGTTAATGCCTGCCCAAGAGAACCGGTTCCTCCAGTGATGAGAATTTTTTTTCCATCTAACATGGACATAGAATCATTTGTCATAGAATAATCATTCCAGAAATTTCTAATATTTGGATTTAACTACTAATTAATACAAAATAAGCTTTACATACATGAAAAAAGTTTTTTTAACAGTGTCCAAGCCAAATATTTTACTAATTGTAGTTGATTCTCTTAAATCTGACAAATGTATTGGGAAAAATTTGAGCTCAATTACACCTAATATTGATTTTTTAATTAAAAATGGGGCTGCGTTCTCACAGGCAATTAGTCCAGCAGCTGTTTCGCCAGTAGCTATGAGTAGTATATTCACTGGGTTATTTCCATTTAGAACTGGAATGAGTGCGGATAAATTTCGTAAACTTGATTCAGATATAATAACATATGTAAAAATTTTAAAAAATCATGGATACAATACTTTTGCCACTGCCCCATCCATCACAAAAGATTTTGGGCTTACCAATGATTTTCAAAATTTAGATTCAACATATGAAAACTCTGTTTCACTGTTTGATGGATTAGGAAAGAAAATTATCCAAACACTGTCATCTATTCGTACACAGACCCCTTGGTTTTTTTATATTCACATTTTCGATCTACACGCTCCGATAACAATACCAAAGAATTTTTCTGCGGAAAAATTTGGAAAAAGCAAATATGAAAAGATGGTTTCAGCAATTGATTATTGGATTGGAGAAATTATTAAAAATGTTGATCTTGAAAATACTTTGGTAGTATTAACGGCAGATCATGGAGATTACATACCAGTTATAGAACTTGATAATGAAATAATTGATTTAGAGGCTTCAGACGGTCAGGCAAAAATAGATTACATTATGTGGAAATTAGGAAATAAAATTCCTGCGAAATTAAAACCACTAAAGGGAAAGATAAGACACATTATAAGAGATTCAAGGATCAAATCCAACGAAGACAAAATGGCTGGATTAAATTTATCACCATATCAAAAACGTGTACTGTTAGAAACTAGAATGGTAGGGGGGCACAGACTATACGATGATCTAATTAAGGTACCATTGATTTTTTCTGGTGTCAGTATTCCATCTAATAAAAAAATTACACAGCAAGTACGCCATGTAGATATATTTCCTACAATTGAAGATGTAATCTCACTTCCCAAGAAAAATGACATTGATGGTGAAAGTCTTTTGCCTTTAATCAACGGTAAAAAAACTCATGAAAATCCAGCATACATTGAGAGTCCACCGGCGGTAAAAGATGAACATATTAAAGAAAAAATTATAGGAATACGAACTTCAAGTTATAAAATGTTAAAACAAGAAGATTCTGGAGATGTTGTAGAACTGTATGATTTAGCAAACGATCCACTAGAAGAAGAAAACATAGTATCATCTAGTCCTGAATTGGTAAATGATATGGAAACCAAACTAGAAGAAATCATGGCTAATAAAAAAATAACAACAACTCAGAATAAAGTTGATTTGGATAAAATAGAGAGAGAACTTGAAAAATTAGGCTATAATTAGCCTTTAATCAACAAACGCATTCTTCATATTTTGTAAAGTATTTAGAATTTCTTTTTTGATAAATATTTCAGAAATCTCAGTCTTTTCTTGAATAGCTTTTCTTATTTTTGAACCACTAACCTCTACATAGTATTTATCACCGTAAGTACATTCTTCCTTTGTGGTAATTGTTTTGGATTTTTTGCAGTAAAACGGTTCACTAAAAGGAATTATTTCAATACCAACATCCTTGAAATCCCGAAATATTTTTTGAGAATCATATTTTCCGTAGAAATTCTTCACACCAGTATGATCTCTACCAATAATAAAATGCGTACAACCGTAATTTCGTCTAACTATTGCAGTAAAGATTGCTTCTCTAGGACCAGCATATCTTGAATAGGTTAGTAGTGGAGTTAAGACAGTTCTATTACTCGGCAAAAATTTTTCTGCATATAGTTCATAGCTGCGCATGATTGCTTCTCTTGTAAAATCACCTTTCTTCTTAGAACCAATCACAGGATGCAATAGTAGTGCATCATGATTTTTTAAGACTGATTTATGTATATACTCATGAGCATTATGTGGAGGGTTTCTGGTGTGAAACCCAACAATGCTCTTCCAATGGTTTTCTTTGATGATATTTTTGACATCTTGTGGTTCTAAATAATTAATATCAAGAATTTTGTTGAGTTTACTTATACCACGTAATTTTCCAGTGATAAAAACATGTGGAGATTTTCTACTTATTTGCACTCCAGGATGATTTTCATCGTTAGTTCCATAGAATGATGTAATTATCTTGTTTAGATCATATTCAAAAGTTTCAGGCTCCTCAAGAACTGCAAAATCATGCCCTTGGAATTTTAATAATAACGAATCAAGAGAATTAATTGGTTCATCAATTTTTTTTGGAAATAGAATTGGGATAGGCCAGATCTCACCTGTAGGCAGTCTCATATTTTTTAAAACACTATCCAGAGATTTTTTATCTAAAAAAGTTGTAAGAGGTGAGAATCCACCATTTAGGATTTGTTCGATATCCATTGCTAGATCAGTATCAATTTCTACCTGCTGGAATTTTTTGTTATTAGTCATAATTACATATTCTGTCTAAAACCTGTTCCTCATACTAGATTTCCGTTCAATCAGATCCACAGTCATCAATAATTGATTGAAGTTTATCTTTTAACTTCGTTACTATAAGCGGGTGTTCTTTAACTACATTTTTTAATTCTTGAGGATCATTTTCAAGATTATATAATTCCCACGTATCTGGTGTTAAATTATGAATGAGTTTCCATTTTTTTGTTCTCACACATTTAATGTTTGGAGAACTTGGTGAAGGCCAAGGGCCATTAACCCCACCTGTTTCTGAATATGCTATTTTCTGAAATTCTGAATCTTCGTCAGTATCTGGTTTGCTTTGCTTAGTTTTATTTAGTAGATTTAGCATACTTTCACCCTGCATTCTTAAACAAGATTGGTCTATTGGAATCTCAAGGCAATCTAAAATAGTTGGCATAATATCTATAGCCCGTGCCAACTTGTCAATCTCTTTTCCTTTAGGAAATATCTTTGGTTGGATAAATAATGCAAATGTTCGTAATGTGTAATCATAGGTGAAACTACCATATGCTCTTTCTCCAACTTTCTCTCCAATACCCATTCCGTGATCTGTCATAACAATAATGATCGAGTCATTACTTTGTTTTCCAGATATATTTTTAAAATAAATTTCTTCCAAATAGTCCGATGCTTCTTTAAGATATTCATCATAGTTTCTAAGATTCTCTTCCTTATTTTCAAAATATTCTTGCGAGAAATCATCATACTTATCAAAAACACTTTCTTTTATCGAATGATGTATTTTGGGATAATGAAGATACAAAAAGTAGGGTTGTTCACCACCAACCTCATTCATCGTTTCATCTAAAATTTCTTTATGGATTTTACTGAAATCAGGATCTGGAATATCTTCTTGGGAAGTGAATTTTTTAAATCCTTGGCTTGAAACTAGGCTTAATCGCATAGCATCACCTCTTGTGTACCAACCATTTTCAGTTAGATAATCTGCAAGAGTTTTGCAACCGGTTTTGGGATTCTGGAACATTTTATGATACGCATCAATTCCATTTTTACTGCCATACATTCCAGTAAATATAGAATTCATAGCAACGAGAGTGTAAGGAGCACTTGCAATTACTTCAGAGAAGAAACAACCATCTTCCTTCAGCCTTTTGAATATTGGAAATTTGTCTAGTCTATCAATCCTAGTTCCATCTATGAGTAAAAGTATAATATTGTATTTTTTCATAATGCAGTAAGAATACCACTTTAAAATATATTATTTAATATTTCTAAGAATTTGATTTAACTAGATACTATTAACCGAAAAAAACTCTGAGATCGTTTTATCCTCAAATTTTTTGTTATAAATCTTATAATCATCCATAGAATCTAATTCTAACCAACCACTACTAATAGGAACAGCCTTAATTTTATACCCATAATCTATCATGCCCTGGAGAAAATCAGTCATGTAAGATTTCTCAAATGGTATATTTTGATTTAATGGATTTTTTCCATTTTTGGCTAGGTCCTTTGTTATTTTATAAAATTTTTTTACCATATCACATCCCTTATTTTGGAATTTCATCAAACCTATGTATTGACCTTGAATTTTTTCTAAATTATCAACTTTTTGACCTATATTTTGAATATATCCTTGTTTATCTATCTCAAGACTTTCAGCATCATCTAAGGGGTTTTCAAATCTAACGCCCCAATATTTTTTCCAGTTAGAATCAACTACAACAGAAATATCTTCTTCCTCTTCCAAAAGAGTCTCAAGTATTTTTTTCTCAAAAATAATATCTCCATATGCAACAATTACTGAATCAATAATTTTCTCTTGGGCGCAAAATAAAGTTTCAAGCATATTAGTATTTTGATAATTTAAATTGTGAAATGAAAATGTATTAGAAAATTTTATCATGTCTTTTTTATAACCAGTAACAATTGAAACATCGTTTATGTTACAACTGTCATATACATCAAGTTGGTGTTGTAAAAGACTTTTACCAAATAAACTAATGAGTCCTTTTGGTTTATCTTGTGTAAGCGGCTTCAGCCTTTTACCTTCACCAGCTGCTAGGATAATTGTGTGCAATGTATTATTTCCAAAAATCTTTATCACAAAAAACTGTTTTTAGAATTAATTGACTTTCTTTATTTGGAGTTCTTTCTGGATGCCACATTACACCAATTATTGGTTTATTTTTGTGTATAATTCCCTCTATAGTGTTATCAAAGTCAGTAATAGCAAATTCTTGTAAGTTTTCTCCTAATGATTTAGATGTTAGAATATTGTTGTGATACGAATTAACTTGCATAGTTTTACCAAGAAATTCTTGTAGTCTTCCATTAACAATTTTAATTATATGTGGCTTACCTACATGTTTGGAATTTTTAGAATCAATGACAGAACCATTAAAAAAATTATTGATTGCTTGCATACCTCTACAAATTCCAAAAGTTGGTAGATTATGAGTAATAGCAAATTCTATTATTTTTTTCTCCGTATTGTCCCGTAAAGGATCATCTCCAACATTATCTCCGCCTGAAAGAATGAATCCATCCATCTCAATTTCGTCTAAGAATTGGGAGATTTTTTCCAGTGAATTAGGAATAAAAATTGGCATCAAACCGATCTTTTCTAGAAATGGAGGCCAATCCTGACTTAACAGATCTCGCTGTTCATTATAATCTGAAGCGCTTCCTATTCGTAAGGTTATGCCAATTTTTTTATTACTCATTTTTATCACCAAATTTTTTTATTTAATGTAACCAAGTGACTTTAAGATCTTTCTTGCCTCAACTTCATTATCATACTTAGTATATTCTAAAATTAGTATTTCTTTATTCTTACAATCTAGTAATATTTTATGCGCTGATTTCAACTTTTCAAACAAAATCTCACCGCAACCAACAGCTGCTGGTAAACCCATCTCAGCACATCGTATTGACATATGAGAAGCAACCCCACCATACTTTGTGATTAACGCAGATGGATTTTTTGTAAAAATCCAATCATATCCGGGATCTGCATTTTCAATCAAAATTATTTTATTATTTAGATCAGTAATTATTTCATCAAAATACTTTAGATGAATAATTTCAGAAGTTAATTTTTTGCTAGTTACATAATTTGGTTCAGCTATATTGTACTGAATAATTTCGAAATCATACTCGGAAAAAATCAATGGTGG
>Ga0208765_1002176_pt1 | contig 11115 bp, 9 predicted proteins | sample ETNtaG_2_FD_185783 | JGI IMG/M metagenome (GOLD analysis project Ga0208765, IMG submission 185783) | Marine microbial and viral communities from oxygen minimum zone, Eastern Pacific Ocean - ETNP201406SV203 (SPAdes) (version 2) | ecosystem: Environmental > Aquatic > Marine > Oceanic ... | reverse complement strand
GTTTCATTGTTAGATGTCTTCAAATTAAAAAACTTTCTAAAAAAACTAATTGTCCAGTAGACCCTGTTTACGTTAATAATACAAGCTTTAATGATTTATTGTATTAATTTGGATCACAAGAACTACCTAACTAAAGCTTAGTTTGGCAGTATTATGAGGCAGGTTATAAGAGTGAAATTGAATTCTAAATTAGCACCATCTTGGCAGTCTTACAACTGGTCAGCATTCGATTGCAAATCTGGTCCAGCCCAAAAGTACATTTAATGTTGTTATGTTTAAAGAGTAGTATATTTTGAGAAAATTTTATCTACTAACATTAGACCCCAAACAATTCAGGAATTCAAGTCATCAAAGTAACCTTCCAGCTGAGTAGGAACAAATAATCACAAGCATCTTATTGCCTCTCTTCCTGTTTCTTTCAAACATAGCATTGCATTTTGGACTCTAAACTATAATTATTTTTCTATAAATTCTTCAAAACAAATGCTAAAGAAATATCCTGAGATTCCGATGTAGGGAAGGACTGCACAAATTACTGTTTAAATTTGTAGTGCAGATCATAATTTGGCTAAAGAAATATAACTATGTGCCGATAATAGGACATGAGAACCTTTTTGTTAAACACTTGAGTTAATAATCATGGCATTGCGAGTCAATTCAAATATTGCAGCATTGAATGCGTTGAGACACCTGCAGCAGACAGAGCAGGAATTGGGTAAAAACCTGGAGCGTTTGTCTTCAGGTCGCAAGCTCAATCACGCTGCTGACGGTCCTGCGTCGCTGGTGATTTCTGAACAAATGAAAACACAGATTTCAGGCCTCGGACAAGCAATTCGCAACTCCGAATCATCCATTTCAATGATTCAAACCACTGAAGGCGCATTAAATGAGGTGAGCAATATATTAATTAATTTGCGTCAACTTGCCGTGCATGCTGCCAACGAGGGTACAAATGACGAAAAAATGCTGCAGGCCGATCAAAATGAGGTGGATAACTTACTCTCTACCTTAAAAAATATTTCCAGAAATACTCAGTTTGGCACTCGTACTTTGCTTGACGGCAGCAACTCAGCAACAGGGGTTGTGATAGGAAACGGGCTGGAGTTTGTTTTAGCCTCAGATGAGGCTAAATCAACTCATTCAAGCGGATATAAAGTTGATATAACGCAGGTAGCGACACGTTCGATGATGGTTGCTGCACACAGATTGAGTCTTGAAGAAGTCTCACCTTCAGATCCAAATAATGCTATTTCTTTTGTGATAAATGAAGGTGGTCGTACCATTTCTGTGGATTTGAAAAACAACAATGATTTACGAGAAAAAATTGAATTACTGACGGCCTCTGCAAAAAGAAATGGAACACCTGAAGCAAGAGTCAGAACGGAACGGGGAATTCAACAGTTGATTGCGTATGAAATGCAGAAAATGGCAGATGATGCAAACATGGACCTGGATATTTTTGTTTATCGACCAGCGGATAATTTAGGTCCCTTTCTTCAAAACTTCGACACCCTGAATGATGCATTGACTGAAATGTCAAGAACACCGGGAGAAATCAACAATTTTATTACTGGTTTGGATGAGGTTATTGTCTTGCGGCATCGACAGTTCGGAAGTGATCCAGGCTTCACCGTTTCTTCAACTTTGGAAAATTATTTTGGTGAAAATATAAAATCCAATGAGGCAGTCTTTTCTGTTCCCGGTCGTGATGTAGAGGGTAATATTGGCGGATCTCCGGGAATTAACGGAGGAGGTGCGGCCATGGGCAGAGGTCAGTTTCTCACAGGCGCTCCGGGTGCAGAGGGAGAAGGAATAACCATAAAATACGGTGAAACGACTGATGATGTAATTTATGAAATTTTTAATCGTTCGGAAAACAAAGTTGCCGGACTTTTCAGGCGTGAACTTGATAATGAAACCTTAGTCGGTGATGATGTGGACGGTTTTGTACATGTATCACAAAATTCACTTGTTTTTCAAATTGGTCCAAATGAAGGACAATTAAGACGAATTTCGGTTGATAGCATCAATCCGGAAGAACTTTCAAAAGGTATAGAAAATAACAGCAATTTTCAAAACTTAGCCGAAATTGATGTGCTGGATGCAGAGGCTGCACAAGATACTTTGCTGCTGGTTGATCAAGCGATTGATGATGTTTCTACGATGCGTGGTAATCTTGGCTCTTTTCAGAGAAATGCTTTGGAGGCAAATTTACACAGTTTGCGGGTTTCAAAGGAAAACCTGACCGCTTCAGAATCTATGCTTGCTGATACAGATATGGCGCAAGAGATGAGTTCACTGGTAAAAAATCAAATCTTGCTTTCTTCCGGAACAGCAATGCTGGCGCAAGCCAATCAGGTTCCTCAGTCCGTTTTACAACTGCTAAATTCAAACGGCTGATTGGAATGTTTTTTGAAATGATTTCTAGCTACTTGTTCGCTTTGAACACGTAAAACAGAAATCTATTTCATATCAGTTAGTTGACTAAATGTAACTAGGCAATTAAATGCCTTTTTACACGGATATTCTTCCGGAGTCAATAGAACTGTTTGCCTCAAAAAACGGAACCGTCTTGGCAGAACTGAATCCGAATGCGATCACCGGCTTAGGATCAAAGCTGAATACCAGGGAGATAATCGATCGCTTTATGGCAATCGAGCAGCGCCGGATCAAACCTGTGGAGGATAGAAAAGAACAGAAAGTAAGCGAATTGGAGGCTTGGGATGCCGTCAAAATGGAACTGAAAAAGCTCCAAGGCGTCACTGAAGCACTGGATAGTTATGAAATTTGGGAGGCAAGGAAAGTAGAGACCAGCAATTCGGATGTAGTGGAACCGCAAGCACGGAAAGATTCTGTGCCGGGAAGGCATACAATAATTGTAGAGTCTATCGCCTTGTCGCATCAAATAACGTCACAAGGTTTTGAGAGTGAAGACGTCAGGATTGGTACCGGAAGGATCCAGATTAAAACTGGAGACGATGAAGACGAGACGCCTGTCACAATCAATCTGGCTAAAGGCAAAGACACCCTCTCAGATTTGAAACGGGCCATCAATAATTCTGACTCTGGTGTGGAGGCCTATATCGCCAAAACACACGGTGAAACCCCTTTTCGACTGCTCTTAACCAGCGACGTAAAGGGAGAGCAAGGACGAATTAACATAGACGTAAATCTTCAAGGCGGTGAAGTTAGCGGACCAAGTTATCAAAATACATTTGATACAACTGCTACCTGGACGGGGCTGCAGGCTAAAGTACAAAAAATAGCTTCAGGTGCAGGATTTGGAGGCTCAACAAATATAGTTGAAGTTGGTGGATCATATTCTGGAGAAGAAGACAACGTCTTTACGTTTCGTGTAGATCGTTCCGGAGTCATTCCTTCTGAAGCCGGAGTACTAATCGGCTGGAAGGATAAAAATGGCAGAGAAGGGGAAATTGAGATAAATAAGTTTAATTATGTTCCCGGCAGTCCCATCGACATCACGGACGGCCTTAAATTGTTGATAAGTGACGGTGAAGTTATAAGTGGTGACAGCTTTACTGTTGATGTCTTTGCAGAAAAATCTGACATGTTGTGGTGGCTTAGTGAAGCGGACCGCGCACCACAAATTTCACAACCATCTGACTGGAGCAGTAAAGCTTCAGAAGGAGGTCTAAAAGTTAACGGAACTTACGACGGTAATGAAGATGATACCATCGTTTTTCGGGTGGAGGGGAATGGACAGGTCGGCGGACCCAGCCCACTGAAATTACATTACGAATTCTCCGAAACTGGAGAAAAAGGCTCCGTCAATATTGGGCATCCTTATTTAGGAGAAGTGAAAGGTGAGGGTCCATTTGATAGCGCCACGGCTATTGATTCAGAAGATGGTGAAGAACTCTTTGATTTAGAATTCAGTAAAAAGGGCCGCCGTGACCCAAAAAGACTGCCTATCGGACATGGATTATTCGTAGAAGTGAATCCAAGTGTTTTACGAGACGGTGATACTACGGATGTGGATGTAATTGCACCAACTTCAGAAGATATGTGGTGGAGCGATGAAGAACATCGTGGCGTGTCAAATAAAGTAGATGCCGAAGCAAAGTGGAAGACCTATGAAGAATATGAAGGACTTGATGATGACAAAAAGAAAGGTTCTCTCGACGTTTCTGATGGAATAAGGGGTTTCTCAGGTGGACTCAGCAATGCCCCAATAGAAGTATCCGGGAACTATGAGCCGGATATTGCAAAAACATATACTTTTAGTGTCGAGAAGAGGGGTACTGTTGGTATAACACGTGGGCTGCAAATGAGATGGGAAGATACATTTGGCGGTGCTGGTTCGATAGAAATTGGCGAAGGCTATACTCCCGGTACGCCAATATCTTTTGATGAGGGATTACGACTGGCCCTTGGTAAAGGTGACTTATATGCAGATGATTATTTTACTGTCTCAACTGAGACCTCAACTGTAAGACTTGCTCAAGATTTAGTCTTGCGCCTTGGAGCCACCAGAAGTGGAGAAGGCCTTGAGGTAAGACGTTCGGAAAATATAGCAAATGATGTGATACCAGGACTTGATCTTGAGTTTTTTTCATCCAGTGAAAAGCCTGTAACTGTGTCAGTATTGGGTGACACAGAGGTTGCCAAGGAACGCATTCACGATTTTGTAGATGCATACAATACATTTCAAGCTACAGCCAAGGAGGTTTCGAAGTTTGATAAGTCGACCAACACTGCAGCACCTCTATTAAGTGACAGGAATCTGTCACAGATGGTCAACGAAATAGCAACCACATCAATTGCAACTGTAAGTGGTTTGCCGCAATCGACAAATATGCTTTTTTCTATTGGTCTGAAGATCGATGACAGAGGCATGATGTCTATTGAAGAGAAAAAGTTAAATGAAAAGATAGTTGATGAATTTTCTAATGTTGCCAACTTATTTCGCAGTCATGGAAAAACTGACAATCCAGACATAAATTTTTTGGGAATGACTGAAAACACGAGGGTTAATCCAAGCGGTTACAGGGTGGACGTCTCTAATGCAGCAAAGCGCGGATTTTATTTAGGGACACCACTTCCAGGAATTATAAAAGTTGATGAAACGAACAACGTTTTAATAATTAAAAATAACGGTAGGGTTTCTGATCCGATTGAATTGCGCAAAGACAACTATACCCTAGGCAGTCTGGCCAAAACTATTCAGAACCGTTTGGTGGAAGACAAAGCTTTGGGACGCCGTAATTTACAGGTACGTGAAGAAGAAGGTAGGCTGAAGATAATTTCGGGCACTTTTGGCAACAGCAGCACAATTGATGTCGAACCAGGGCCCGACAAAGATCTCAGCAGTTTGGGACTAACAGATGGGATCAGCACTCCTGGAGAGGATGTTGCAGGATCAATTGGCAATGTAGAGGCAACCGGCAGAGGACAACTACTCGTAGGGGCGAAAGATTCCAATACTGACGGTTTGAGATTGTTCGTGACGCTTAGTGAAGATGATTTGGTTGATGAACAAGAAGCTACTGTGAATATTTCTAAAGGTGTAGCTGTAAAACTAGGCCATAAACTAGATAAATTGAATGACCCTCTGGATGGAAATGTCAAACGGGCCACAGATGATATAACTGGTCAAATGGCCAGTTTTGACGAACAAATAAGCCTTTTAAACAAACGGGCTGATACTAAACAAACAAGGCTGCAGAGAAAATTTGCAAAACTGGACAGCACGATGGGAAGATTAAAATCCCAACAAAGCTATATGACCCAACAACTCTCTGCAATGAGTGGAGCCAGAAAATCATAAAATAAATGATTAAGGAGAAACGATGAGCAACTATGGTAACTATCAGAATGCCTATAAAAAGGCTTCTGTTAATACTCTTGACCAAACTAAGCTGATCATTATGCTCTATGATGGAGCCATAAAGAATGCCAGCTTTGCTGTTGAGCACATGAAATCAGGGCAGATAGAGAAGGTACACGATTGTTTAATAAAAACTAAGAACATTGTGACCGAACTGATGGCAACCCTGAACATGGATAGAGGAGGTGACATCGCAAAGAATCTTCAGTCACTCTATAGCTACATGTTTAGTCAACTTATTGAGGCAAACATGAATAAAAAAACTGAACCTGTAGTTATCGTAATCGATTTACTCAAAGAATTGCGTGCAGCCTGGACACAAATTAATTCAAAAAAGAAAAATGATGCAAAAACACAAAATAATCAGGAAAAAGGCATGATGCAAAATAATCAGGAGAATGCTGAGAAACGTATCAGTGTGACGGGATAACTGTCATAAGATGATCTGGATACTGATTAGAGGCTATCTTTCCTGAACACGAGGCAATCGGGATCTTTGATGATTAACTAAAACGATAGAATCCTGATCCCCGCCTGACAGGGACATGCTTTGCAGGAGTAATATCAAAGAGTATTATTAGACTTATTAGAGACTCTTTAAGAAAAATCGAAAAATAGAATAAAGTCTAGTTGAAGCCAAAGAATAGTGCAGCGCTATTTTTTGGCTTTGTTGTATCATATGTAGGAATTACCCGGCTGCGAACTGTACATGTAGGCCGTAACTTGTTTTGAGTTGCATGTGTTTCTGAGGCATGTTCAGTTTGTAAGCCGTGGTTTTACCTTAAAATAATATTAATACTGTGCTATAAGAATTAGAAGTGGGAATTAACTTGAACTAAAATAGTAGAAAATAAGGCTGTTAGAAATTCAGCTTTAGTGAAAATAGAATTGTGTGAATATGAATAATTGGCATGAGGCTGAAATGTCTTTGCGCCTGGCTGATTCCCGAATTGCAGGAATAATAGAACGTGCCGGACCTTGTGAATTGATACCGCATGAAGTTGGATTTGCCGGTCTGTCAAGTGCCATCATCGGACAGCAGCTTTCTAATCAAGTTGCAAAAATTATACGGACAAGGTTCCGGAAGCTCTTTGAAAATGAACTGCCTGACCACGGGTACCTACTGAAACTGGATGACCCCGTTTTAAGAAAGGCAGGACTGTCCTTCCAAAAAATCAAATACCTGCGTGGCTTGGCGCAATGGATGAAAAGTGGTGACCTTGATTTTCTTGCATTAGAAGGGATGGATGATGAAATTGCTATTCAGCAACTGGTGCAAGTAAAAGGAATTGGCCGCTGGACTGCTGAAATGTATTTAATGTTTAGCTTGAATCGTCCGGATGTGTTGCCATTGGGCGATGCGGCTCTTGAAGTAGCAATGAAAAGTCTCTACGGTCTTCCGGAAAAAGATTGGGAGAATCCTGCTATTGCAATAGCAGAGAAATGGAGACCGTGGAGAACTGTAGCGTGCTGGTATCTCTACCGATATCACAAAATGCTGAAAGACGGAGATGCTCCTTAATGAGTATTCCATCTTATTAAAATTAGAGGTCCACTTTAATAAAGAGAACCTCTGTTGATCTTGGATAATTGAATAATCAACTAAACCTCACACAGCAATACTTCTCGTGAGATAATTGCTGACTACTTGGTACACAAAGTGGGGTGGTCTTTATTTTACTGAAGGTAAACAAATGGATTGATGCGTCTTCACGATTTACTGAAAATCTAATGAAGAAGGGATATTGTGTTACATGCTGTGGTAAATGATTATGATGATAGGTGTTGACTGACAGAAGTAGAAAACGGAAGATTTATTCTGGTGGATACTGCCAGGAATAATACCTTTGCCTTGTTGTCGGGCAATTAGATTGGAACTGGAATAGAAGACCGATTTCTGGGAAAATAGGACCGTAAAATATAAATAAATGAAACTAAAGCCAAAGCGTAGCAATCTGCTATTCTTTGGCTTTGTTGTTTAATTAAATGGATTAAGCCGAATTTACCCGGCTGCTGACTGCACATGTAGGCCGTAACTGTTTTGAGTTGCAGCTTTTTCTGAGTCATGTGCTGTTTGTTAGCCGGGTTTGATTTATAAAATTGTTAGGGGGTCATATAACTTCTGACTGGCTAACATAAGTTGAAATACTGTGGTTTACTGTGCAAGTAGAAGAATGCAGTATTATTAGATTTTGAAGCTAAATAGATTTTGAACGATTTTGCCTAATTAGGTTTATAATTGAAAGAATTAATATCAATTTTACAAATTAGAAAACTATGAAAATAACAGTTGGAGCATTGACTCCAGATGACCCTCAAGAGTGGGAAACGTGATATCGTGGATATGCTGAGTTTTATCAAGTACCCAGACAAGCGAAATCCTGGATACTGTCTGGAGTTGGATTTTTGAAGAAGGCTATGGATTCTATGCTCTGGTAGCAAAAAATGGGAATAATCGTCAAATCGGCCTCATGCACTTCCGGGAAATGCCCTCACCTTTACGAGGAAAAAAGGTTGGTTTTTTAGATGACCTTTTTGTACTTCCTGAATCACGGGGTACGGGCGTAGTGAATGAAATGTTTAAAAAATTATCAAAGGAATCCGCCAAAAATGGGTGGCCCTTTGTACGCTGGATAACCGCGGAAGATAACTATCGTGGTCGAGGTGTATATGATCGGACTGCTGAAAAAACAAAATGGGTGACATACCAAATGAGTGTTTGATCTCAATATAATGCTGAAGCTAAAGGCTGGCAAATACTTAAGAACGTTGTTGCCAAATTAAAATATTGTTTAAATTAGAGCTTTTTATAAAAAAAGATTCTGTTGCTCTTTGAAAATTTGATTCATGACATCAATGCTCGCGGAGAGTTCTGTCAAGAACTGCCTTCACTGAAAATTGAATAAAAAAGCGTGGTGGATTATATTTTGTCTGTAAGATATTATCTTGGATAAATGTATTCATGCACTTTTTATATCAGTTTTCAGGAGAATGCCGTGCTGCATATTGTTAATGGAGATTGTGCAATTCAAGCTTTGAAAGATTCTGGAATTGAAGGGGATTTTCTTTCCTGGTTGGATGTGCTTCATGATGGGCCTGTGCCAGAAGGACTTAGTCTGGAGGAACTATCTGAGGTTCGAGCAGAGTTCATTGCGGATTGTGATTGGGCAGTACTTGAAAAAGCGAAGAATGCTTTTCAGAAAAGGGATATTGTTTTCCGCAAATGTCACGAATACGACGAAGTGGTTCTTTGGAACAGCTTTGAACTGTTTGATCAGTTGCATATCATGCAGTTGTTAGACGGTTTTGCGCAAGCGAGGGATAATTTTCAGCACTTGAGTGTTATTTTTTTTGATGACTATTTGGGGAGGTGATCCATTGAATCTCTGCCGCAGTGGCTTGAAAAGAGAGAATTGGTTTCAAAAAAACAACTCGTTCTTGGACAACTTGGCTGGAAAGCTTTTACCGCCCAGACACCTGAATTGATGTTTGAACTGGCGCAGCAGGAAACCTCTGTTTTACCGTTTTTACAGAGCGGCTTGTTACGTCTTTTTGAGAAATTTACTGCAGAGGGGTGCGGACTGACCAGGACTGAGCACTGCATTTTAGATAAAGTTAGAGGTGGAGTCTCCAAGCTAGCCCGTTTGTTTTCTGCAGTACAGGCAGAGGAGCCGGTACACTTTATGGGGGACTGGTCTTTTTGGAAACGTGTGCGGGGACTCGTGGAAGCACCTCAGCCTTTACTTGAAGTAGAGGGTGATGTCTCTTTTTATGAACCGCCAAAAACTCCGTTTACGGATCAAGTATTCCGGAAATTTGAAGTTGGATTAACAGGTTTGGGGATTGAAGTATTAGATAATGTCGTGGATTGGCATGCTCATAATCCGAGAACTTTTTGGATTGGAGGGATCCATCTTCATCCCAGCAATGACTGGAGATGGAACGCGGAGCGTGGAAAATTTATCATAAATGAATTAAGCCCTTTATGAATTATTATTTTCTACACTTGCTCCAGAGTAGAAAACATTCAAACCGGAGGAAGTATGAATGTTCAGACTGAGGAACCGGAAACGATTTGGCATCTGGAAATGCTGCATCCTGAAGAATTGTGTGCGAAGGCACTGCCTCCAAAAACACAACTGATCCGGCAAGAAATTCCTTTGCCGTCCATGAACCGCTTTTTTTATCATGAAGTGGGCATGCTGTGGCATTGGACAGATCGGCTTTCGTGGAGTGAAGAACAATGGCGAAACTGGGTGGAACGTGAAGCGCTCCAGACCTGGATGCTGCTTTTTCAAGGCACGCCTGCCGGTTATTTTGAATTGGAGGCCCAGGATAAAGCAGTAGAACTGTCTTTTTTTGGTTTGCTGCCTCCGTTTTTGGATAAAGGATTGGGCGGCGGATTGTTATCTGCCGCAGTAGAAAAAGCATGGGAAATGGAGACAAAGCGGGTCTGGGTACATACCTGCAGTCTCGACCATCCTTATGCATTAAAAAATTATCAGGCTCGTGGTTTTCAAATTTATCGGGAAACCAGGACCTCATAATAAACCGCTGTTTTAAGGCCACTGTGCGGGTGTTGACCGTACGCCGGAATTGAAACGGAATGGATGTTCTTTGAAAATTGAATCTGGCGAAACTACACTTTGGGGGAGTTTTCCCTGTTTGCTGAGTCATTAGCCTTCGTGTTTTTCTGCTGTGGAGGATAGGGTGAATAGCTGTATTTCAATTCTTGAAGTTACGGATAATTCGGCTCTATACTTACCTACACACAGAAAATAATCGGTGGAGAACTGTTTCAGCAATCATACGGGTGGTTAGTCGGAAACCTTTCCAGATAATTCTGGAATGATCTGACTGGTTAAATTCCTTTGAATAGTATTCTCGAAATGAGACTGGAATTCTTTAAGAAATCCATAAAGTGTGATGTTGTTTGGTGAAAAGTTCATCATACCAAAAGTAGTTGCACCAGTATTATGGCTGAATGTTTCATTTTAGGGAGTATTGTTTCGTGATGTGCGTTCGACTGCGGTGTAGTCCTGTTTTTCTGACTATCGGTTGTTGTTAGCTTAGAAGGCTGTGTTTGAATAATATAATTGAGGTGGGGTATTCCCATTATTGTAATAAAAATATTATTTTAATTACAAATTGAACATGCGCAAATCCGTAATGTTTGGAGTAGTCCGTAGATTTTTTGCGGGGAATTGGATCTGCAGTAATCCGTATGGACTGGAGTAGTCCGTAGATTTTTTATGGCGAATTGAATC
>Ga0208765_1002172_pt1 | contig 11133 bp, 10 predicted proteins | sample ETNtaG_2_FD_185783 | JGI IMG/M metagenome (GOLD analysis project Ga0208765, IMG submission 185783) | Marine microbial and viral communities from oxygen minimum zone, Eastern Pacific Ocean - ETNP201406SV203 (SPAdes) (version 2) | ecosystem: Environmental > Aquatic > Marine > Oceanic ... | reverse complement strand
CGAACCGTTCCCGGACGGCCCGGACCGTCGTGAAGGAGACCGGCTCCCCCGGTCCGACCTCGACCGGAAAGCCTTTCAGCACCAACTGGGCGTGGGCAGGTACCGACTCGTCAACCGGGCCACGGCCGTCGACCACCACCACCGGCACATCCTCAGGCCGCAAGGTGATCCCCCGAAACACGTCGAACACCCGTCGGGCCTCGGGTCGGAGCCTGAGCACCGATGCCGTGCCCACCTTGTCGTCGTAGACCGGAAGGACGTGGCGACCGAGGTCGGAAGGGTCGAACCCCGCGAACGCGCTACCGAGGCTCAGCAGTGTCCGCACGGTGAGGCGGTCGTCCAACACCACCGACCGGGCCGCTGCCTCGATGAGGTCGTCGCGGACGATGATCGAACGGGCACCGGTGTCGACCACCTGCTCAAGGGCCAGGGTCAGAAAGTCCTGCTGGCGCTGGTTCCGTTCCAGATCGTTCCATGCGCCGACCCGTTGCCAACGGCCGTCGACGAATAGCTCCATTTTGCGACTCCGCACGAATGCCAACGCCTCCCGGCCCTCCAGCGTCGCACACCCAGCCTCGGACACGTAGAGGCCAGATGCCACGTCACGGGCAGGATGGGAGAACCAGACCGGTACCCCACCGATCTCGTCCACTACGGCTTCGAACCCAAGAAAGTCGATGACCACGAAGTTGTGGATCGGCACGCCGAAGTTCCTCGTCACCGTCTCGACAAGCGTCGGCGCCCCCAACTCCATACCCCCCACCAACAACGCTGAGGCCAGCTTCTCCTCCCGGACCGGCACACCCTGACGGTGGATCATCACGTAGAGGTCACGCGGCAACGAAACCAGCGATGCCGTCCCCAGGTGGGAATCGAGACGCAGAAGCATGATGGCGTCAGCCAGCGCGACCCCCGGCGTCCGGTCCCGACGGCCGGCAGGGTCGTCCGCGTCGAGTCCCACCGCACTGTCGGTACCGATCAGCAGAATGTTGCGTGGAGGCGAGGGGCGGTCGTCTTCGGATGCGTTGGCCCCCGCGTCGGAGACGGATCCACCCTCCTCCTCGGTGCCGTCCGCTCCGATCGGTACGTCAAGGTCGGCCAACACTCCGGCAGGGACGTCAATCCGAATGATGCTGCCCACCGCTTCCTCGAAGGAGGCCAAGCGGGACGCTCCGGCGAACAGGCCGAGGGCGAGCAGGATGTTGGCACCGATCAACAACCGCTGGGGCCAGGTGCGGCGAAAGGCGGGATCGCCCCCGGGAACATCCCCTGGCAAGGGATGGGACGGCACCTCGACGGAATCAGGCCCATCGGCAGGTCCGTCGGCAGGGGCGTCCGACACGTCCTGCAGGCTACCAGTGGCCTCCCAGTCGATCCGGGCGCCCCCTGTACCTCGCAGTGACGACCTAGCCTGCGCCGATGGCCGAAAGAACCCCCCTCCCAGGCGGCCATCGACCTGGACCGTTGGGCGTGAGTTGGGTCGACGGACGCCTGTTGGCTCTCGGTGAAGCGGCGGTGCGGGCCGACGACCACGCCGTGTTGGTCGGCGACGGTGTGTTCGAGACCACCAAGGTCGTCGACGGCGTCCCGTTCGCCCTTAGCCGGCACCTCCGGCGCCTCGGTCGCTCTGCTCGGGGGCTCGGCCTGGACGAGGCGAGCGAGGGAAGGGTCCGATCGGCGGTCGGCGAGGTCCTAGCCGCCGACCCGGCAGCCGGCCTGATCAGGATCACCTGGTCGAGCGGTGCCGGACCCCTTGGATCGGGCCGGGGCGACGGCCCGGGCACGCTGGTCGTCGCCACCTCAGGGGGCAACGTCTGGCCCGACGCCGAACGAGTCCACCTGGTTCCTTGGGCTAGGAACGAACACGGTGCCCTGACGGGCCTGAAGACAACCTCGTATGCCGAGAACGCCATGGCACTGGCTGTTGCCAGGCGGGTCGACTGCACTGAGGCACTGTTCTGCAACACCGACGGAATGCTGTGCGAGGGGACGGGGACCAACGTGTTCCTAGTCATCGGCGGACAGATGGTGACCCCGTCGTTGTCCTCAGGCTGCCTGGCCGGAATTACCCGTGAGTTGATCATCGAGTTAGCCGAACGGGAGGGTTCCGGGGCACCCGGCGGTGGCGTGGAGGTCCGGGAGGTCGAACCCAGCGAACTCCTGACCGCCGAAGAGGCCTTCCTCACCTCGGCGACCCGCAACGTGAGCGCCATCTCGGAGATCACCGGCGAGTTCGAGACGACCTTCGGAACGGCACCAGGCCCAGTGACAGCGCGGATTGCCACGGTGTTCGACGAACTCGAGGCAAGCACCCCCGACCCCTGACCGGCTAGCGAACGCCAACAGACCGGACCCACGGGTTCAGTCGACTCGCAGGTGCACCACGTCACCCGCCAGCACCTCGACGGTCGAACCGTCGGCCATCTCGACCACCAGCGCCCCGTCAAGGCCGACGTCCAACGCCGTGCCCGCCACGTCTCCCTCGTGGCCCTCGACACGTACCGTCCGCCCCACGGTGGCCGATCTCGCCAGATGAGCCTTACGGAGTCTCACCGGCCCATCTGGGCCGTCCATGTACGACATATGCCATTCGAAGGTCTCCAGGACGCGAACCAGCAAGTCCGATGGATCAATCGTTAGGCCGACGCCAGCCAGGGACACGGCACCCGGTGGGGCCTCGTCACCGGGCCCGGGCCAACCTACGTTGACTCCCATCCCCACCACCACGGCCGGGTTACTCCCCGCTGGCCCGCCCACCATCTCGGCGAGGATGCCGGCCACCTTGCCGGTCGGGCGACCAGTCTCACGGTCGACCAGCAGAACGTCATTGGGCCACTTGACCGCCGGGACCTGACCGGACCCGACGAGGGGGTCCAGCACCTCGACCAGCGAAACGGCCAGACACAGGGTGACCAACGGGAGACGTTCAGCGGACCAATCTGGATGAAGTAGCACCGAAAAGAGCAGGTTCGCGCCTGGTGGGGCGTCCCAGCGGCGGTCCAGTCTCCCCCGCCCAGCGGTCTGGTGGTCGGCCCGCAGTACCAGACCATCCAGCACTCCGGGGTCGCCGGTCGCTATCCGATCCACCAGGTCGGCGTTGGTCGAACCGGTCTCGGTGACCGTTTCGATCCGGAACCTGGAACGGGCCCCGGGGTCTCCAAAACGGCCGTGTGACCGATGATCTCCCTCGTGAGGGTGCGCAGAGCCTCCCATCCGGGCGATGATAGAGAAGTGTTCGCCAAGGTACTGATCGCAAACCGCGGTGAAATCGCCGTTCGGGTCATCCGGGCGTGCCGGGAGATGGGGGTGGCCACGGTGGCCGTCTACTCCGATCTCGACCGTGACGCCCTCCACACCCGTCTGGCCGATGAGGCCTACGCCCTCGGAGGTCGGGCGGCCGCCGAGAGTTACCTCAATGCCGAGGCCATCCTCTCAGTCATTGACCGGAGCGGCGCCGACGCCGTCCACCCGGGGTACGGCTTCTTCTCGGAAAACGCCGACTTCGCTCGGGCGGTGACCGGTCGGGGGGTGGCCTTCATCGGTCCGCCCCCGGAGGCCATCGAAGTCATGGGCGACAAGATCAGTGCCCGGCTGGCCGCAGAACAGGTGGGCGTCCACAGCGTGCCCGGTACCACCGACTTCATCACCGACCCCGATCAGGTCCGGGCCTTTGGTGCAGAGCACGGGTACCCGATCGCAATCAAAGCCGCCTACGGCGGTGGAGGCCGCGGTATGAAGGTGGTGGCCGACGAAGCGGCCATTGAGGAGGCCATTGAATCGGCCAAGCGCGAGGCCATGTCCTATTTCGCCCGCGACGAGATCTACATGGAGAAATACCTCACCGCCCCCCGCCACATCGAGATCCAGGTGCTCGCCGATGCCCACGGCAACGCCGTATACCTGGGCGAGCGTGACTGCTCGGCCCAGCGTCGCCACCAAAAGCTCATAGAGGAGGCGCCGGCCCCTGACCTCCCCGATGAGGTCCGCACCGCCATGGGTGAGGCAGCTGTGGCTGTGGCTCTGGGCTGTGGTTATACCAACGCCGGCACCGTTGAGTTCCTCTATGAAGACGGCGTGTTCCACTACCTCGAGATGAACACCCGCCTACAGGTTGAACACCCGGTGACCGAGTTGGTGACCGGCCTCGACCTTGTCGAGCAGCAACTCCTGATCGCCTCAGGCCAGCCGCTGGACTTCACCCAAGATGATGTGACGATCTCCGGCCACGCCATCGAGGTACGGATCAACGCCGAGGACCCCTCCGGCGGGGCTTTCCTGCCAAGCCCGGGACGAATCGACTCTCTGCGGGTACCTGACGGGTTCGGTATCAGATTCGACGGCGGCTACGAGGCAGGCGACGAGATCAGCCAGTACTACGACAACCTGGTCGGCAAGCTGGTGATCTGGGGCCGGGACCGCGAGGTGGCTATCCGTCGCACCCTGCGGGCTTTGGCCGACTTCGAGATCCGTGGAGTAGCCACCACCATCCCGGCCGACATCGCGATCCTGGAACACTCCGACTTCGCCGCAGCCACCCACTCCACCAAGTGGGTTGAGGAGACTCTGGATCTTTCCAACGTGTCTGCCGCTGTCCAACCATCGATTACCGGAGACGACGAGGTACCAACGACTCGCCGCGATATCTCTGTGGAGATCGACGGCCGCCGGTTCGCCGTCAGTATGTGGATTCCGGAGGCCGCCCCATCGGCCGGTCCATCTGCCCGGACCCGAGCCAAGCGGTCCGGCGGTGGCGGTGGCGATTCGGGAAACGGTCGTGTGGTGGTTCCCATGCAGGGCACGATCGTGAAGGTGCTTGTAGCTATAGGTGACAAAGTGGATATTGGAGACACGCTCTGCGTCCTAGAGGCCATGAAGATGGAGAACAACGTGGCCGCCGACAAGGCTGGCAGGGTGTCCGAGATGCTCGTCGGCCCCGGCGACTTAGTGGGCGCTGGCGACATGGTGGTGGTAATCGAGTAGGCCCCGCCCCGGGAGTGGGCCGGCGGCCGGGCTACTCGGCGGCGGCCAGCGCCTCGGCAAGCGTGGGATGCACGAAAAGGCTCTCTTAGATGTCGTGTACGGTGAGCCCGGTAGTCACCGTCAGGGTCACGATGGCGATCAGTTAGCTGCGTGCCGACCGACAATGGAGCCCCCGAGGACCACCCCGGCGGCCGGATCGGACACGATCTTGATAAAGCCCAGCGGATCGTCACTGATGACCGCCTTCGCCGAGGGTCGCAAGATCCGGGTCACCAGGGTGCCGTTTCCCGCATCGGCCGGTCGATGCATCAGGAAGATAGGGGCGCAGAGACAACTTGGCGCAGAGCGTTAGCGACCCGATTAGCTAGGTCGTCCGGAGTACGGTTGTACAGATCGCAGAACTGTTCGCGAGCCGACCTGACCGGCGTACTCGTCCACCAACTGTCAACATCATTCCAGACCTCAGAAAGTTTTCGGGCTGCATCGGTCGGGCTTCGAAACAAGATTCCAGCCGCCACCAATGACTCGAAAGCTGGTCTAGCCTCAGACCGCAATTCCCAATGTTCGGGATTCCAAAACATTATTGTTGGAATGTTCATGGCGAACGCCTCCATAAATGGCGTGGCTCCGTAAGAGCAGAGAAGAACCCGAGTTCGGCGATAAAGGTCGCGGATTGGCCCGTAACCAAGATCAAGTTCAACGTCTGGACACCGATCATTCCACCGTTCTGTCTGCTCCCAGCCGTAGTCAGTCTTGAAGAGACGAACAAGGAGACAAGAGCGGAGATCCTCATTGAGTGTCTCCACAAACGTGAACTGATCCTCAATATTTTCTAGCCATTGTCCAGCATGGGGCTGACTGATCATGTGATAGCCGTTCGGTGGCCCCAATGCAGTAATAAGAAGGGCCGTTGACTGTTCAGAGTGACTCACTCCTAACGGCCGCTGACCAAAAAGCTGCCCTACCGGCACAGCCCTATCGTCCTTTGGGTCGGACCAGCCCCACGTCAGGTATGCGTCAGCGATCGAACGCTCATGATCCTCGCCGAAGTAGTACTCGGCCACACCGAAGTTACCTCCGTGCTGGCCGGTCACCAGATGGGCACCCTGATCGACGCTTCTAGCCGCCCAAGCCTTGAACATGTCATTGTTGTTGTGGGCGTTACTCGTGAATATCAGTTTCGGCCTAGTCGGCCACGGTCCCTCGTCAAGGGCCGTCTCGATAGTCTCGAATCCCTCAACATAGGCGGACGGAATCTGGCGTGGAATCAAATCACGCACGAATTGCTCAAAGCTGTTGGCCGGTTCGCCGGTCATCTGCCAGTTCCGCTCTCCAACCGGTGTCCTTACTGCAGTCACAGGCACGAGCGACCACACAATCGGGACTTGCCGGAGCCGCAGGTATATCGAAAGTTCGTCTGGCCAAGACATATACGGCGACACAAGTACAACGCCACCGTCCCGAACGAGAGGTGCAACCAGGCGGGACCACGCTGTCAATGCAGCGGCGCGAGGCTCACGTAGGAAACTCAACGACGGCGATGCTGGCGTTGGATCAAACCGATGAGTCACCGTGTGAGAAATCCGCTCTAGTTCTACACCCCCTACTCGTTCAAGAATCTCTGCATAGATGAAGTGGTTCCATTCTTCTCCTTCGAACAATCTATGGAACCCAAGCATGCTCTCAGGCACCAAATCCTGCCCGATCCCCTCCAAAACAACTGTCCCGGAGAGGTCACCCGAGACCACGGCCGACTCGATTGATCTCCAGCGCGAGTAAAGCATTTGCACGAAATAGCCAAGCCAGGGACCAAGTAGAATCTGCCACGACCTTACGGAGCGATCTACCCCGTGCCGGGTATTCAGATCATGGGTCAGATCTAGGAGAAGACGCTCGTAAACTGACCACAAATACTCGTAATCAGCAGCCGCCTGACGACGGTCGTCCCAGCAATAAGGCGCAACCACCGCATCCATTGAGGCCCAGCGCTCCCGACGGGAATACAGACGACACCATTCGCCGAGGAAGAGAACGGGGCCTTCGTCAGGCCAAGTCTCCTCAAGTGCGGTGGTGACCAGAAATCTCTTCAAGTCAGATCTCTCTCACGCCGTCCCGCCTCTACCATTTGACGGAATGAGGGACTCAACTCGACGAGTTCCGAGAATGTCCCCACCGCTGCTACGCGGCCGTCAACGAGCTCGACGATCTGATCACACAACTCCACCGTGCTCAGCCGGTGTGCTACCTGAATGACCGTGGTATCCGTCCCAGCCTCGCCGATTCCTGCAATGACCTTGGTTTCCGTAGTCGTGTCCAGGGCACTTGTCGCCTCATCCAGAACCAGAACGTCAGACCGACGATAAGAGGCCCGGGCCAAACCGATTCGCTGGCGCTGACCACCCGAGAGGCGCACCCCACGCTCACCGATCAACTCGTCGAACCCAGACGGGCGACCCTCGATGAAGCCGTCAATCCTCGCCCTTCTCGCCGCTGTCCGGACTCGGGCGTCATCAATCCCAAGCGAGCCCACACGGGATTTTGGTTGATGACGCTTCTCACTGGCTGGTCGATGTCTGGGGAGTCCTGGGTGACCAGCCACCGCCGGAGGTCTCCATCGGTCAGGATCCCGATCAGCAGGCCGGTGGTGTCTACGCAGACCACGACACCCTCGTCGTTGTGGTCGATCTTCTGCAGGGCGACCCGAATGGACTCTTCGTCGAGTACCAGATAGCGCGACATTTCGGGATCGAGATTCATCGGGGTCCTTTACTATGCCCGGCTCTTGAGAGTTCCACCGGTGACAGGGTACCGAGGGTGGTTGAGTCGCTGGGGCGCGCTACCGGTCGCTGGGCCTCATCCGAAGAGTTGGTCAAAGACCTCTGGATACCGGCTGACGTGGTACTCAAGTCGATCAAGGTCATCGATCGTGTCAACTTCAGGCGCCTGCGACGTGACATACGGAATCACGTGGTCACCGTGGAGGAGCTTCATGGACCGAATAAGCCGGGTGTCGAGAACATCAACGTAACCATTGGCCAGATAAGTAACAGGAAAACCCTGTCTTGGACCGTTCGCCGCGTCGAGATCGGTCCCCAAACTTCCAATCTGTTGGAGGAGACCCTCGTCATTGATCTCCATCGATTTGTACGCAGTCGTCGACATCTGATGTACGGACCTGAGAGCCGTGGCCAACTGGTCGTGTTGAAAGAAACTGATCGCCTCGTCCACTAGTTGCGGAGAGCGGAACGGGGTCGTCGGCCGGAGATGGACGATCCGTTCCGGTTCTTCACCATTTTCGGAGAGCCAGTCAAGGGCATGCAGGACAAACTCGAGGTCCAGCGACTCGTCTCCGGCCAGTTCTACCGGACGAAGAAACGGCACCTCGGCTCCTGCATCCAACGCTAATTCCGCATACGTCTGCGAATCGGTCGAAACGATCACCCGGTCAATCCTCGTGGATCGCTTAGCTGCGGCGACAGACCAGTGGATCAACGGTCGACCCCCGAGCAGACGTATGTTCTTGTCAGGAACACCCTTAGAACCGGATCGTGCCGGAATCAGCGCCACAACATCGCTGCCCATTAGTAGCCGGCCATCTTCTCGTAGACGGCCATATTCTCGATCTGTTCATCGAGCGAACAGGACAGTGGATCGCCTCCATCCAGAAATGCCCTGGTCTCGCAATACACACCGGGCTTGAAGGACCTGTCCAATCGGTCATCAAGTTCCACCACAGCCTGCTCATCCGTCCCAAGCGCCCCAACCCGAAGTTCCTCAAGCGGTCGAAAGACGTAGCGATGACTCCGTGTCAGAATCTCCACACTCCAGCGGCCGGGCGCTTCCCAGTCGCCGTGGTAACCAAATGTCGCACCCGAATCTGTCAACCCACTGCCAGAGAACCGTGCGGCTCCCGCATGCCATTCCAATGCCCCACTGCTGTGACACGACCAGTCGACTGGCCGGCCTCCGAGGTGGAATGCGAGATCCACCACGTGCGACGTCTGGGCCAGAAACCACCTTCGTCTGACCACCGGCGCCACCTGGACAGGCTCCATGGCGTTAGGCCATTCCGTCAACTCGAAGGCGAAGCTCGTCACACCACCATCCCGGGCAATCAAACGGCGTGCCTCACCAGTGGACGCGTAATGGCGCCTGTTGTAGGCGATGGAGACCTCCGCCGATCCGGCCCTCTCACGGATCCTCGTCAGCTCAACAGACCCGAGCCCGCCGGGTTTCTCAAGGAGAACTCGCGAGACGCCGGTGTCCAATAGCGCTCCGGCGGTGTCCGAGAGTTGATCAACGCTGACAGCGACGATTGCAAGGCTCGGCGGTCCAACCTCGCAGAGCGCCGACTCGACACCACCAACCCGAACCGCCCGTCCAGTCGCCGACGTGAACGCAGCCGCTGAGCGATCCCCTCGTCCGACGACCATGTACCCGACTTCGAGGTCATCGAGAACTGCGGCATACGCCCTGGCCATCGGACCAGCCCCTATAAGCCAAAGATCCGGCGCCGTCATGTTGCCACTCACGTGATCGGGACGCATTCGGCGTCCGGACCCGACACCTCCCGCCAACGAGCGAGCAGTGCACGTATGAGGATCCCATGTTGCGCGACTGAGGTGGGGAGGTCGGTCAAGCTACAACCCGAACCCTCCAGCAGACCATCGATCAGCGCAGCTGATCGCTCGCTCTGACGCTCAATCCGACCTGGGAGACGTCGACCGTCGGCGCCGATTGCCAAACCATCTTCCTCGCTTGTCGGCCGCTCGATCCGCCAACGTCCACTCGACCATTCGACGTCGAGGACGTCGAGGGAGTCCCGTCCGGCCGAGACTCCCGGATCTGACGGTCGACCAGACCGCAGGACGCCGGTCGACCCACCCGAGTACCTGGCAAAGAGATCGCCTGAGATCTCCATGAATCCCGGGCGCTTGGCGATCAGCCACTCATCGTCGAGACCTGCCACGTTGACCTCGACTAGATCCTCGCCTGTCCACCAGCACATGAGATCGAGGAAGTGGATCGCGTTGCAGGCCATGCCCCATGAAGCGCCCCCAAGGTGGAACCGAATCGGGCCGACCGCCTCGGACCCCCGAATTTGCTGATACCACGGCGTTGATCGTCCCCATGTGTTGACCCAGGCCATACTCGCTCCGACGGCCGCCACGATCCGGCGAAGTTCATCCTCGCTCTGTGCAAGGACCTTTTCGAGAATCCACGATCCGACGTCGGCATGGGCTCCGATAGCCTCGACCACATCTGATCGCCGCAAGGCCGTCGTCGCAACTATGGCAATCTCGACCTGTCGGGACACCTCACCGATTCCCTGATGGAACGAGACTTCATGCCGGGTCCCTGTGCCGCCCACAGTCGTCCACCGGTCCGCTGCGGTCGCCAGCGCTTTAGGAGCAGGATCGACGACCTGAATGCGGAGTCGATGTGAACACGCCGCCAAACCCTGTAGGTACCGAGAACCAAGTTGTCCCGCCCCCACGATCACCATGGAGCGCCTCTCGTCGATCACCATACTGAGAATCCGCCGTCCACGACCAAGTTGTGTCCGGTCATGTAACGAGAGAGGTCGGAGGCAAGAAAAAGGATCGGACCTACCATGTCATCCTCGGTGCCCATCCGACCAAGTGGCGTCTCACGCTCATAGCGCTGAACGAATCTGGCGTCCTGGTCCCGAAAGATGCCGCCTGGAGACAGCGCGTTCACTCGAACCTCGGGAGCCATAGTGGTCGACAACCAGCGCGCCAACTGTATGAGACCTCCCTTGCTCGCCGCGTAGCCCGCGATGTTGTTGATCCCTGTTTCCGGGTAGAGAGACGGTCGGGGGCCACAGAAGCCATAGTGCGAGCAGATGAACACCACAGAGCCACAACCGTGCGCTGCCAGGGCCGGAGCTGCCCGCTTGACCAAGGCGAAGTTGGCTGTCAACGCCAAGTTCAGTACCTCGGGCCACAAGGACTCGTCCTGCTCGGGAAAGGGAACGTTCCATCCATCCGTCGTGTCCGTCCCCATCCACGATGCCGCAGCCACCACCACGTCGAGCCGTCCGAAGTCCTCGAGCACAATGTCAACGACACCTGCCGATGCCGCCGGGTTACCAAGATCAACGACGTGATGCCGAAAATCCGCCGACCCTGC
>Ga0208765_1002170_pt1 | contig 11139 bp, 7 predicted proteins | sample ETNtaG_2_FD_185783 | JGI IMG/M metagenome (GOLD analysis project Ga0208765, IMG submission 185783) | Marine microbial and viral communities from oxygen minimum zone, Eastern Pacific Ocean - ETNP201406SV203 (SPAdes) (version 2) | ecosystem: Environmental > Aquatic > Marine > Oceanic ... | reverse complement strand
AGAAGTGTTTTTTTCAAGTTTACTAAACTTCATATTGATAATTCCAGCTTTTACTTGAAAGTGCAAAGAGTCTATGTTATTTATCACATCACTATAAATTACCTGTTAGATAATTTTTTAACACAGGAAATAATAAACAAATGAACATTGGATCTTTACTGCCAAGACATGCCCGTTACCGTTCCAAGCATCTTGCCTTTGTTATCGGTGAGGAACGATTAAACTTCTGCGAACTTAATATTCGTGTAAACAGGCTGGCTAATGCCTTACTGGCTGTCGGCATTCTAAAGGGGCAAAAAATGGCGACGGTTCTGCCAAACTGTGAAGAATTGATGCTGCTTTACTGTGCTGCAGCCAAAACCGGAATCGTAATTGTACCAGGCAGTCCTTTACTGCAGGCTTCCGGATTAACGACACTGCTCCGTGATTCTGATACAGAGATTGTTTTTGCAGATGCATCCTTTGCAGAAACATTGCAGAGCATAAAAAAAGATTTACCAGCTATTAATAATAAGTATTGGATACTCGTTGGTGACGGCAAAAGGCACAGCAGTGGACTTACAGTTTCCGGATTTGAGTCTTATGCAGATTTTATTTCCGGAGCAGAAGAGACGGAGCCACCTGATGCCAAAATAGTGGATGATGATATCTACAACATCATGTATTCAAGTGGTACTACCGGTGCGCCTAAAGGGATTATTCATACTCATTATGTCCGTGCAAATTACTGCACCCATTTCGCCTCAGCCTGGCGTATGACTCCGGAAAGCATCGTCCTACATGCCGGAGCGATTGTTTTTAACGGAGCAATGCTGGATTTGATGCCATGGATGTATTTGGGAGCAACTTATATTTTACACCACAGCTTTGATGCAGGAGCAGTTTTAAAGACAATTGAGGAAGAAAAAGTAACGCACATCGTCATGGTACCCGCACAAATAATGGCCCTGCTCAATCATCCTGAATTTATGCCGGAAAAACTGGGTTCGCTGGAAATGTTTCAGAACGTAGGTGCTCCATTGCTGCTGGAATACAAACACAAATTGAATGAAGTACTGCCGGGAATATTTTATGAATTGTACGGTGTTACTGAAGGTTTTTTTTCCGTATTGGATCGTGACGATGCCCTGCGCAAAGTCGGATCTGTCGGATCTGTCCCATCATTTTTCGACATCAGAATTCTGCGTGAAAACGGCGAAGAATGTGAACCTGATGAGGTTGGAGAAATCTGTGGTCGGGGTCCAATGATGATGCCCGGATATTACAAACGTCCGGATTTAACAAAAAAAACTATTGTTGACGGCTGGCTTCATTCCGGAGATTTGGGTTTTATGGATGAGGAAGGTTTCCTATTCCTGGTGGATCGTGTTAAAGACATGATCATCAGCGGAGGTGTCAATGTATATCCCAAAGATATTGAGGAAGTAATAATCCAACATCCGGCGGTTTCAGAAGTTGCAGTATTTGGAATTCCTCATGAAAAATGGGGAGAAATCCCGATTGCCGCTGTCATTTTTCATAAAGAACAAAATATTGTTGAAGAGGATTTAAAAACCTGGATTAATCAACGTGTGGATGCAAAATTTCAGCGTGTGGCTGATGTACAAGTACTTGAAGATTTTCCTCGAAATATTGCCGGAAAAACACTAAAGCGTGAAATGCGTGAAATCTATGTTAACAACTGATTCTTTACACATTAGGATTTCAGTGGTCTTTCGCACTGATTTATAAGCAGATGGCATGCTGATCATAATTATTGGTAATCCTGTTGATTTCGCGAAAAAGATTTCATTGTACATTTACCCTAATTATATGCTACAATTTTGCCCGATAATATAACACTACTTTAGTCTATATCCTGAGGTTATTTGAGCGATAGCAGATTATTTAAAAATTGGAACCGCGCATTACTTGTTTCGCTGCAGTTACCACATAGATCAAATTCAGAGGTCCAGAGTTCACTGGATGAGCTCTCATCGCTCGTATATTCCATCGGTGGGGAAGTCACCGGGCAAATCGTTCAGGCCCGCACACAAATACATCCAGCATATTATTTTGGAAAAGGTAAGCTCACTGAAATTAAATCCAGAATACAAATTGATGAGGTGGATGCAGTACTTGTTGACAATCCAATTAGTCCTAAACAAACGCAAAATATAGAAAATTTATTGGACTGCGAAGTGCTGGATCGTACCCAGGTAATTTTAGATATTTTTGCAAAAAATGCCCGTACCAGTGAGGCAAAACTGCAGATAGGCTTGGCTCAGTCTGAATACTTATTACCGCGTTTAGTGGGTTTGTGGAAACACCTTGACCGGGAACGAGGAGGAATTGGGGCATCAAGAGGAACAGGTGAAAAGCAGATTGAAAAAGACAGACAATTTTTGCGCCAGCGAATTACTCGTTACAAAAGTCAGTTAATACGTGTAGAAAAGGAACGCAACACTCAGAAGCAAAGGCGCTCCAATTGTTTGCAGGTGAGTTTGATCGGCTACACCAATGCCGGAAAATCCACTATAATGAATGCGCTCACCAATTCTGGTTTATTAGTTGAAGACCGTTTGTTTGCCACACTCGATTCGACAACGCGTCTTTTAGAAGAGGATTCTCGACCCAAAGTTTTGCTTTCGGATACCGTTGGTTTCATCAGTAATCTTCCACATGAAGTAATAGCAGCTTTTCGTTCCACATTAGCCACCGTGAGGGATGCAGATCTGCTGCTGCAGGTCATTGATGCAGACGATAGCATCGAAGAACATTTGCAAACAACCACTGAGGTTTTGGAAGATTTGGACGCAGCCTGTATTCCTATTATTAAAGTATTTAACAAAATTGACCGGATCTCCCCTACACGTTTACTGATCTTGGAGAAATCTTTTCCGGAAGCAGTATTTGGTTCGTGCGAAAATGGAGGAAAAAACGGATTGGGGAAAAATTCAACTTTTGTTGAACAATTAAGAAAACAGATACTGCTATTTTTTAATGAACGAATGAAAACAATGACAATTCGTCTTGATTATCTGCACTCACAGAAGTTAGCTAATATTTACGAATTGAGCAGGGTGGACAACATTGATTACCAGGAGGAGGGCATTTTAATGACACTAACTGCAATTCCCGGTAATTTGGAGCGTTTACGACATCACTTAGGAAGTGACTACACAGAAATGAGATAAACTGTTCGAGGTTAGGATTTTTAACAAAGGAGTTTTAACAAATAATAGTATGTATCTTATTCTACGTATCTTACGTGGACTGTTAATAGCTGACTTTCTGGACGTTCAATCAAAACATTAAAAGACTTTAAAAAATCTTATATTTAAATAATTTTAAATGGAAAAATTTGTAGTGCATGGTGGAATTCCTCTCTCTGGAAGCATCACTCCTTCAGGCAACAAAAACGAGGCTCTGCCTGTTCTTGCTGCAACTTTACTGGCACAAGAACCAGTTATTTTACATAACGTTCCAGACATTCTTGACATCACTATTATGCGTGGACTGTTGGAAAGTCTAGGTGTAGAAGTAATGCAAATTGATAAACATTCATTTAGTTTTGATCCCGGTAATCTTCAATCTGCCAATCCTAATTCAACTCAGGCCTCTAGGATTCGTGGATCGTTCCTCCTTGCAGGGCCTCTTCTTGCCCGCAAAAAATCAATTGTTTTGCCTGCTCCAGGGGGAGACAGAATTGGTTTGCGACCTGTGCAAACCCATCTTTCGGCACTAGAAAAGCTTGGTGCCAGAATTGATCTAAATGAAAATGGGTTTTATCAGATGCAGACCTCTGGTTTAAAAGGAACACAAATTTATCTTGATGAGGCCAGCGTCATGGCTACAGAAAATGCGGTCATGGCAGCAGTTACAGCACAAGGGAAAACAAATATTTACAATGCGGCTTGTGAACCACATGTTCAGGGACTGTGTCATTTCCTGAAGTTGCTGGGAGCAAATATTGAAGGTATAGGAAGCAATTTACTGGTCATTGAAGGCATGTCCGGATTGAGTGGAGGAGAGTACACGATTCAGCCGGATCACACTGAAGTTGGTTCTTTCATTGGATTGGCCGCTGTTACTGGAAGTGAATTGCGCATCAGGAATGCCGGAGTGCAATATTTACGTATGACTCAACTAATGTTTGAAAAACTGGGAGTAGAAATTCAGGTTGAGGGCGACGATTTGCTTATATCAAAAAAACAAAAACTCATCGTCAGGAAGGATCCAAGTGGAGGTATCCCAAAAATTGATGATGCACCCTGGCCTGGGTTTCCAGCAGATTTAACCAGTATTATGACAGTAGTTGCCACACAATGTTCCGGTGCGGTTTTGATTTTTGAAAAAATGTTTGAAAGCCGTTTGTTTTGGGTAGACAAGCTGATAGAAATGGGAGCACAAATTATTCTGTGTGATCCGCATCGAGCAGTTATTTCAGGACCTACGCCACTCAAAGGGGCAAGGGTTTCTTCTCCGGATATTCGGGCAGGAATGGCTTTATTGATTGCAGCACTTGGTGCAAAAGGGATTACGGAAATTCATAATATTGACCAGATTGACCGTGGATATGAAACAATTGACAAACGGCTTAATGCTCTGGGTGCCAAAATTCTGAGAGTAAGCGAGTAGTGGAAAAAATGAAAAAAAATAAGAATTTATCTTCGGAGCAAGCAAAGGTTTTGGAGGAAGAACAACAACTTCTGCTCCTTGTAAAACAAGGGCTGCTTATGCTTGCTGCTGAAGATAAAGAAAGGAATATAAGTGACTTGCATTTGGAAAATATCATTGAGTTGCGAGATTCCCTTGCAGATACTTTGCCCGAAGATGTACCTGCGGTTATGGCGCAAATGGAAAGGATGGTATTACTTCACAGTCAACAGGATTCACACAATGCTACTTTTGGCTTTAACCAGGATGTTCCATATTTTGCACATATCCGTTTGCGTGAAAACAAACGTGAACGGGATTTGCTGATAGGAAATCAGAATTGCTTTTCCACACACTTACCCTGTCCAATTGTTGATTGGAAACACGCCCCAGTTAGTCAGATTTTTTACCGCTATCATGAAGGCGATGAATATGTTGAAGATATTGGTGAAAGCGAATTGGAAGGTGAGTTGATAACGAGAAGAATGCTGCTGATTGAGAACGGCATTCTTATGCGAATAAACTGGCCTGGAGGTGTGCTTGAAGACTTATCAGCAGAGCCAACTACGCATAATGAATGGCATCTGGTCAGTCAAAAAACACCTCACCTTGAAAGCGGCCAGTACAAAACCCTTGATGAACTACAACCACCAGATAAATATTCAAGCAGCAATGGAAAAACAACTGACCTCAATTTTTCCGGTTACAGGGTGGACAAGCATCTGCGGCAAATTACTGCGCTGGTGGATCCCGAGCAATTCGAAGTAATAACACATTCTGAATACGGGATTGTTCTGATACAGGGAGGTGCCGGTTCTGGAAAAACCACCGTTGCCCTTCATAGACTGGCATATTTGATGTCAAAAAAGCCTCAATACTTTAAACCAAAAACTGTCCTGCCGATTGTTTTCGGACCGGCTTTGGCAAACTATATGTCCAGGGTCTTGCCTGCATTGGGCGTTCATGGCGCAAGACCACGTACTTATCATAAATGGTCGTCCGGACTGCGCTTCCGCATGCTGCCCGAATTACCCGTTCATTATGCTGAAAACACTCCAATGGATGTGATCGAACTTAAGCGTCATCCGTTGTGGTTGAAATACTACCGTGAAGAAATACAAAACCGGACAACAAAGTTCCGCGAACTGTTTGAGGATAAACTAGCCAAAGTCGAGGGATTGGAAATTTTGCTCAAGGCTTGGGATGCAATGTCTGATACAGCTCTGATTCCACGCCTGCAGAATTTGGCAGGTTGGTCAAAAGGTGAAGAAACAATTCAAGGTGTTCCACAGTTTCCCAGTGCCAGAATGGGAAAACAACTCCATAAAGCATTAGAACAAGCATTCCCTGAGCTGATGGATTCCCCACATTTATTAACTACTCAAATTTGGAATGATTGTCTAGTCAACCGAGAATTGTTATTTGAGACAGTTGAGAGGCTTGCACCTGGTGAATTTAATGAATCTCAACTCACCGGCGTTTGGTCTTGGGCAGTCAGACAATATCAAAAGCGTCAGGAATCAAAAGAAATTGTAGAGTCAGATCTGGTTTCGTTGACCGAACAAACGGAAGACTTCTTTAACGAAGATTTGAATTTCACAGATGAAAAATCTTCGCTTGATGAAGAAGATGATACACTCTTGCTTTTACTATATCAACTGCTGTTGGGACCTTTGAATCGTAAAAACGGCAAGCTTCTCCAATATACGCATTTGATGCTCGATGAGGCTCAGGATTTTGGTTCACTTGAGTTTCAGCTATTAGTCAGTTTAACTCCGGAAAATCTTCCCAGTGTTACATTGGCAGGAGATTTGGATCAGCGTATTATGGTTGGACGTAAACATGAAACCTGGGAAGAGTCACTGGGCCATTTGACATTACCCGATGGCTCAAAACCAGATGTGACTGCCTTGGCTCCTTTAAAAATTGGTTACCGTTCTACTCATGAAATAATGACAGTTGCAAAAAAAGTTATTGCCGAACATAGCGTAAATACAGTTTGGCACTCAACACGACATGGTGCTCCGGTTGAAGTTTTCCGTTTCAAGGAACGTGGTTCAATGGTGGCATTCCTTGCAGATACATTGAAAGACCTGTCTATTCGCGAACCACTGGCCAGTGTAGCAGTCTTGACACGAACTCAGGAATCTGCAGAGAAGCTGTTTGATGGTTTGCAACGCACAGATCTTTCTCCATTGCGTTTAATCATAGATCAAGAGTTTACATTTACACCTGGTATTGAAGTTACAGATATCACCCAGACAAAAGGCCTGGAATTCGACTCAGTCATCATCGCAGATGCAGATGCTTCAACATATGGACCGGACATACGATCTCGACAATTGTTGTATGTGGGAGTTACACGCGCGGCACATCAACTTTGGCTTCTTCACTGTGGGAATCCGTCATCGTTGATTACCGGGATCTTGGATAAGTAGAATCCGTATTAAAAACAGTTTATGGTTCGACGAATACTTTTTGATCTCCTGGATTCACACTGATCTATACTGACTCACTTAACCAAAATTATTAATGCTCTAATGCAGCCAGTTATTAACAATCAAATCGGCAGTTTAAAAGAATCTGCCACTTTATTCATTAACCAGCTTACCTTAAAGTTACGCAGTGAAGGGCAAAACATTTGTCACTTGGGTTTTGGCGAATCACCATTTCCGGTACCCGAACCTATGCAAATTGCTTTACAGGAAAACGCTTACCGCAAACAATATATTTCCGGATATGGATTACCGGAATTAAGGAAGGCAGTTGCAGGATTTTTTAAAAGCGAATTTGGCTATAACTACTCATTTGAAAAAATATTTATTGGCCCTGGAAGTAAGGAACTGATATTCCAACTAGTTTATTTATTGGAGGGCCCCCTCATGGTTCCCGCTCCGAGTTGGGTCAGTTATGGGCCGCAGGCAAAAATTCGCTCAAAAACATTCATTCCAATTCCAACTGACCGGAAAAACGGATATCGGTTACAGGCAGAAGAATTGGAAAAAACATGTTCCGGTCTGAGTTTTCCGCAAAAATTATTAATTCTTAATAATCCTAGTAATCCAACAGGAAGTGTACATACTCCGGAGGAATTAAAGGATTTGGCTGAAGTATGCCGGAAGCATGGAATAATTGTAATTTCGGATGAAATTTATGCGCTGATTAATTTTGGTGAACAGCCCTTTGAGGGAATTGCAAAATATTATGCTGAAGGAACAATTACAACAAGCGGTGTTTCAAAAGCCTTTTCTGCCGGAGGTTGGCGTCTTGGTTTTGCGATGATTCCAGATGAATTAGCTAAAATAGTATCGCCATTATCTGCATTTGTGAGTGAAACTTTCAGTTGCGTTAGTGCCCCAGTACAGTACGGAGCACTTTCGGGATTTGAAAATTATGATTCGGTGAGGAAACATGTTGAGCGCTGCCGTGATATTCATTGTGCAGCAGGTCATTTTTTACATCAGCGATTCACGGAAATTGGCTTGAATTGTCCAAAACCTCAAGGAGCTTTTTATCTCTTTCCTGACTTTGAAAATTTTAAAGAAAAACTTAGTTCCCACGGAATTACTACTAGTGAAAAATTGAGCAGACGTCTATTGGAAGAAACAGGTGTTGCATTGCTTCCGGGATCAGATTTTTATATGCGGAAAGACTTTTTAGTAGTCCGTGTTGCAAGTGTAGATTATGATGGAGCACAGTTGCTTAATAATTTCCCAGAGGAAAATCAGCTCACTCCGGAAATGTTTCCAATCCTGTTTCCAAAATTGGAGAATGCAGTTGAGCGTATTGAAAAGTGGCTTAGTTGAACATTATCCAACAAAATATGTTAAATTTAATTCATAAAATGTTTACATTGATCTTAAATCAGCAAGGGCTGTTAAACTCTGTTTTCAGGCTCAACAGAAATGCTTTACTGTATAAAAATACAGGCACCATTCATGCAAATATAAAGCTTGGAAAGTAACAGGTTTAAGAGAGGAAACAACGTTCACATTGCAATCACGCAAAGACGCAGGCAATAAAATTTTTAAAAAAAGGGTTAAAAATGAAGTCAGTTAAAGGTTATTTGGGGTCTGATGTACGAATGGATGGGAATCTCGAAACCAATGATAGTCTTCGTATTGATGCCACCTTTGTTGGAAATGTATCAAGTAGTCAATCTGTCGTAGTTGGAAGACTAGGAAGAGTGATGGGAGAAATAAAAGCACCTGTGATCGAGGTCGATGGTTGGGTTGAGGGTAATCTAAAAGCTGGTAAGCTGGTAGAAGTTTTAGGTAATGCACGTATTAAAGGGAATATTTATACTCCAGTCGGTGGTTTGAAAATGCGTTTAGGCGGAGAATTCAAGGGCAAATTTATCATGGATTTTACTAAATAGTAATGGAGCTATAACAGGCAGTTGCAATATTTTACTTCAAGCAACTGGATTCGGTCCAGGTGAATTCCGTGCAGGTGGTTTCGGTGCAGGGGGATTCGGTGCAGATAGAATTTTCTTTGAACTTGTCTTTTGAACTACTTCAGGGACCGCAGTAAGCACTGGCTTTTCTTTTTTGGGAGAACCTTTTACTTCTACAAGCTTTGAAGTAGGTAATTTAGTGGGTGTCGGTGTCTGAGCAGACTGTGCTGTGTAGGTTTTTGGTGCAGGACTGCTGTCGGTTCGCATAAAAACTGCAAATTTTGGTTGCCGCAGCAACTTGAGCAATGCTGGAGATTTGCTTTCATCCCTGAGATTGTTCGTGATCATTTCCGGTAGATTATCCAAACTTTCCAATTCAATTGTTTTCGCCTCAGGAAGTCTAAGTAGCATTTGCCGGTCTGCCTCACTCATTAAATCAATTTGTTTTTTAATTGCTCCTACAAAACCTTCGATTGCAGCATCCGGAAGTTTTTCCTGGATCAGCAAGTTTTCTATTCTTGAGAGTACCTTTAAATACTGTGAAGTCTCATTACGTTCAGCACCTTTTGCTGCTACTGTATTCCCGTCGGAAGTAACCGCTTGAGCTTTAGAACCAACGGTTGTAGATCTCTCTTTACTTTGGACTTCCCGCTCCAGGCTAGTTTGTTTATCTGTTGTAGTGTTAGATGCTACTTGCATAGTTTATCATGTGTGTTAGTGCAATTTGGTTTATTTTTAATTCACTGAACTAGTTTAATGCACTTTCTAGGACTATTTTGGAATTCAATATTTAAGCCACAGAGATTATTGCGTTTTGATCTTTGCTTTACGTGTGCAGCTTGATCTCGTGTGGTAGTTAGCTGATAATGGATATTCGATGTTGTTTGAAATACATAAAATATGAAAAGATATCAATGGAACGCACAAGATTATGAGAAACATTCTCTAGCTCAGCAAAAATGGGCCAGAGAACTTTTAGAAAAATTATCACTTCTTGGAACAGAGGATGTTCTTGATATAGGTTGCGGTGACGGAAAGGTAACCGCCGAAATATCCAGTTTAGTCTCGAAAGGAACAATTGTCGGTATCGATAACTCTTCTTCGATGATAGCACTGGCATCAAAACGATATCCGCCAAAGAACTACCCAAATCTTTCATTCCAGGAGATGGATGCCGGAAACTTATTGTTTCATGAATGTTTTGATCTTATTTTTTCAAATGCTGCACTGCACTGGGTAAAAAATCAACAACCCGTTATTGAAGGAATTTTCAAAGGATTAAGGCAAAAAGGAAAGATCCTCCTGCAGTTGGGAGGCGAAGGCAACGCAGCTGAAATTGTAAACGTACTTTCCAGAATGCAGACAGATCCTGAATGGCAGTCATACTTTGAAAAATTTGATTTTCCATATTTTTTCCCTGGTACAGATGAGTATGAATCAATTCTTCTGAAAACCGGCTTTAAAATAAACCGGTTAGAGCTTATTCCAAAAGATATGGCTCATGCAGGCAAGACAGGCTTGGAAGGATGGATTCGTACTACTTGGTTACCATATACTCAACAAGTACCTGAAGAAAAAAGAGATAAATTCGTCGATGCTGTTTCTACAAAATATATTGAAAGAACACCTGTTGATTCAAAAGGCAGGCTCCATGTTCAAATGCTTAGGCTTGAAGTTGAAGCAGAAAAATAATGAATTATTGTTTAGATAATCTGCTCACCTTAAAAACTCAAAATTCAACACCAAAAAATGCTGCTGATTCCCGCAATTGATTTAAAAAACGGACACTGTGTTAGACTGCTTCAGGGAGATGCAGATGCAGAAACAGTATACTCGGATGATCCTGCAGCCATGGCCCGCTCATTTGAAGATGCTGGTGCAAAGCGTTTGCATCTGGTTGATTTAGATGGAGCATTCAGGGGACAAGGTACAAACTTGGACTGCATCCATTCTATACTAAAAACGATTTCAATTCCTGTTCAACTTGGAGGAGGTTTGCGTACAGCAGATGATGTAGAACGAATGCTGAAGTTGGGAGTGTCGTCGGTAATCATTGGAACTATGGCTGTTAAGAATCCAGATGTTTTTGAAGACACTATTAAACA
>Ga0208765_1002165_pt1 | contig 11150 bp, 13 predicted proteins | sample ETNtaG_2_FD_185783 | JGI IMG/M metagenome (GOLD analysis project Ga0208765, IMG submission 185783) | Marine microbial and viral communities from oxygen minimum zone, Eastern Pacific Ocean - ETNP201406SV203 (SPAdes) (version 2) | ecosystem: Environmental > Aquatic > Marine > Oceanic ... | reverse complement strand
CCAGCAAATGAATTAATGGTTAGATTTGGTTTTACAGTAGACAATGTTGTTGCCGAAGCAAAAAAATTAATTTCGAAATGAGAAAATTGGGCGAGACAGATGTCTTTAACAAGACAATTGCTCTAAGAGTTGATTTAAATGTTCCCGTAAAAGATGGAGAAGTGCTAGATGATACTAGAATCCTTGCGATCATTCCCACCTTAAAATATCTTGAAGAAAAGAATGCAAAAGTAATTTTGCTCTCTCATTTTGGAAGGCCAGAGCCAGGGACAATCGATTCAAAATTTTCTTTGTTACCTGTAGCGAAAAGACTTGGAGAAATTATAAGCAAACAAGTGCCTTTATTTCTATCTCTAGATGATGTTAATTTTGATGAAGGCATTTGTTTAATGGAAAATATCAGATTTTTATCTGGCGAACTTGAAAATAATGGCGATCTTTCCAACCAACTAGCCAATTTGGCTGATGTATATATTTTTGACGCTTTTGGAACATCCCACCGTGCTCATGCTTCAACCTATGGAGCAATTAAAGTCTCAGAACTATCATGTGCTGGACTTTTATTAGAAGATGAAACAGATGCATTGAAAAAAGCAATGAGCTCTCAAGAATCTCCTACACTGTCTATAGTTGGGGGTTCAAAAGTATCCTCAAAATTAGAAGTAATTAAAAGTTTGTCTCAAATTTCAGATGAGGTTTTGACTGGTGGCGGGATTACGAATACTTTTTTAAAGGCACAGGGAAATAATATTGGTCTTTCACTTTGCGAGGACTCGATGCTAAGTCATGCAAAGGAACTTCTCGAGACCTCTAAAATATTGTTACCAGAAGAAGTTATCGTAAGCAAAAGTATAGATTCTAATAAAACAAGAATTTGTAAGATTACCTATGTTCAAGACGATGAAATGATCCTTGATCAAATTCTTAGCCCAACAGCAATGGAAAAGATTGCTTCTGCAAAAAAAATTATTTGGAATGGGCCTGTCGGAGTATTTGAACAGAAAGCCTTTTCAAAAGGCACTAAAGACCTAGCAAATGCAATTGCAACATCAAGCGCATTTAGTTTAGCGGGCGGAGGGGAAACTCTTTTGGCCATTAAGATGTTTATAGATAAAAGCAATATTTCTTACTGCTCAACTGGTGGAGGTGCTTTCCTTGAATTTATGGAAGGAAAAGAGCTACCATCATTATCTGCCCTGGGCTTTAAATTTTAACACGGAGAAAACTATGTCATTAAATACATTGGAAGAAATAGCTGAATATATAGTTTCAGATGGAAAGGGAATTCTGGCAGCAGATGAAAGCAACCCAACCTGCGGAAAGCGTTTCGATTCTATTGGTGTTGAATCTACTGAAAATAATAGGCGTGATTACAGGGAAATGTTATTTAGATCAAGCGGGATGCAAGATAACATTGGTGGTGTTATTTTATTTGATGAAACGCTAAGACAAAGCGCCCAAGATGGAACCCCACTTATTGAATTAATTAAGAGTCAAGGAGCTTTGCCAGGTATAAAAGTAGACAAAGGACTCATGCCCCTGGATTCCTCTCCTGAGGAAACTGTCACCCAAGGTTTAGATGGATTGGATGAGAGATGTAGGGAATATTTTTCACTTGGGGCAAAATTTACTAAGTGGCGCGCTGTAATCAAGATATCTGATTCGATCCCTTCAGATGGATGCATCAAAGCTAATATGCAGGCTTTGGCAAAATACGCAAAAATTGTTCAAGATAATAATATGGTCCCAATGGTTGAACCTGAAGTTTTAATGGACGGCAGTCATTCAATTGAACGATGCTACGAGGTAACTAGTAAGTCCTTGAAATCACTTTTTGAATGCTTGAAAGATGAGGGGATTAATATTGCTGGCACGATCCTAAAACCTAACATGGTAACTTCTGGGTCCTCAGCAAAAAGTCAAGCATCGGTTCTAGAGGTTGCTGAGATGACAGTTAAATGTCTTAAAGAAAATGTTCCATCAGAGCTTCCTGGTGTAACTTTTCTTTCAGGCGGCCAATCTGATATTGATGCAACAGCTCACTTAGATGCCATGAATAAGATTGGAGGTTTTCCATGGAAACTAAGTTTTTCTTATGGAAGAGCCTTACAGCAACCATCTTTAAAAGCTTGGCTTGGAAAGGAAGAAAATCTTCCTCAAGCCCAAGAAGCACTGTCTCATAGGGCTTTAATGAATAAGCTTGCTGCAAATGGCGCCTGGAATTCAGGGCTAGAAAACTAAGATTTTCTCCCTTGCAAGCATTAGCCCAAAGAGTCTCTTCTGCAAAAGTATGCATTGATGGAAAAACCCACTCTTCAATTAATCTAGGTGTCCTTGTTTTTATTTGTTTTGAGAAAGATGATATGGAAGATGTTATTCATAAATTTATTTCTAAAATATCTAATTTTGCCTTTTTTCAAGGAGATACCAGCATAATGTCATCAAATTTAAAGGAGATAGACGCAGAACTTATGATTATTAGTCAATTTACCTTAGTAGCTGTAACTAATAAAGGTAATAAGCCTAGCTTTCATAGAGCGGCAGGTACTAAAAAGGCTAAGTTTCTTTATAATTTATTGATAGAAAAGCTTACTGATTCTCCTATTCGCTGTCAGTCAGGAGTTTTTGGGGCAGAAATGGACATTCATTCGGTTAATTCGGGCCCAGTTACTTTTTCTTTTTCGATATAAATACATGACAGAAAAATTAGATAGTTTTACAAAAGAGGTGGATGCTTGGATTGAGCAGAATTGTCCCCAATCAATGAGAACCCCAATGCCGGTTTCTGAACAAGTCTGGGCTTCTTCAAGCATTAATTTTCCCTCAAGGGATTCCAAGGCATGGTTTGATGCGATGGTATCAAAAGGTTGGTGCACTCCCGAATGGTCTGAAAAGTATGGAGGCGGAGGCTTATCTTTTGAAGAATCAAAGATTTTAAGAACCCGTCTAAAATTTTTTGGTTGTCGTCCTGCTCAAATTAATTTTGGTATCTCAATGTTAGGACCTGTTATTTTAGAATTTGGGACCGAAGATCAAAAAAGAGAATTTCTACCTAAAATTTCAAGAGGTGAAATTTGGTGGTGCCAGGGTTTTTCTGAACCAGGCGCCGGATCAGATTTAGCCAATGTCTCAACTTCAGCAAAGCTAAAAAATAAAGAATATATTATAAATGGATCAAAAATCTGGACATCTGAAGCCGATAAAGCTGATTGGATGTATTGTCTGGTCAGAACAGCTAAAACAGAAAAGAAACAAGCCGGCATATCTTTTATCTTATTAAATTTGAAGCAGCCCAATATTGATATTAAACCAATTAAACTGCTTAGCGGCCTATCTCCTTTTTGCCAAGTCTTTTTTGATGACGTGGTAGCCAGACAATCTCATAGGATTGCAGGTGAAAATGACGGGTGGAAAGTTGCAAAAAGACTTCTTGAATTTGAAAGAACCATGATGGCAGATCTTGGGAGTGAAGGAGCTGTTGATATTGAACCTATCAAAACCTATAAAAATAGTGGCGCATTAAGAACGCCTGGCCAACTTAAATTACATAAAAAAATCACTAAGCATGAGATGCGTAATCATTTAATTGAGCTAACTATGACAAGGACTGCAAATGAGTCCAAGAGTGGCTTTTCCCCGGCGGCATTAACATTAAAATATGTAAGCACTGAAGAGGCTCAAGCTAGATGGGAGCTTAATGTAGCAAGCCTTGGCGCGGGAGGCTTAGAAGTTGTTGAAAAAGGCGAAGGATCGAAACAAGAAATTGCTAAGTCTTTTTTTTATTCTAAAGCGTATACTATTGCCGGAGGAAGCTCAGAGGTTCAGCTAAACATTATTTCAAAACATATTTTAGGACTCCCATCATGACAATTAAAAAAATATCAGTTTTTTGTGGAGCACATCTTGGCAAATCACCAGAATATAAAAAATCAGCAGAACAAATTGGCAAGCTTATGGCTGAGAAGGGCCTAGAAGTTATATTTGGTGGAGGTAATGTTGGTTTAATGAAAATTGTTGCTGATACTGCTATCAATCATGGCGGGAGGGCCACAGGGATTACATTAAAGTCACTTGATGAATTTGAACTAACGAATCCAAATATTAATCAAACAATCATTACGCACTCTCTTTTTGAAAGGAAGGAAAAATTTTTAGATATGAGCGATGCTTTTATTGTTTTGCCTGGAGGCGTGGGATCTTTGGATGAGCTACTTGAGGTCATGGTAAGCAACCAATTAGGCGGCATCAATAAACCTGTTGGTTTGTTGAACATTAATGGTTATTACGATGGCTTTATGGATTGGTTACAACGTTCTGTTGATGATGAATTTGTTTCTATTGAGAATCAAAAACAAGTGCTTGTTTCTGACAATCCAAAAGATCTATTAGAAATGATCTTATCTGCTCAAATGCCTTCTTCAGATACATGGATCGAAAGGCTTAATGTTGATTTTCTTAAAGACTAGCTTTTTGCGTCCTTTGATACTAAGAGGCCTATTTCAAACAATAGCCACATGGGGATAGCTAAGAATAATTGAGAAAAAATATCTGGCGGCGTTAGAAACATCCCAATCACGAAAAAACTAATAATCAAATAGGGCCTCATTCTTTTAATCCTATCTTTAGAAACAAGCCCAGTTGTGATGACAAGAAATGTTGCCACGGGAATCTCAAAGGCAAAACCAAAGGCAAAAAATAACTTTAATACAAAGTCCAAATATTTATTTATGTCTGTCATGACCTGAATAGAATCTGGAGCTGCTGCAATGAAGAAACTTAAAATGATTGGACTTACAACAAAATAAGCAAAAATAATTCCGACATAAAAAAGAATCACTGAAGAGATAATTAAAGGGGCTACAAAAGCTTTTTCTTTTTTATATAAACCAGGAGATACATATCCCCAGAACTCAATAAGAAAATAAGGAACTGATATCAATATAGCTGAGTAAATAGTTATCCTTAATGGGGCAATAAATGGTGAGGCCACTTCAGTGGCAATCATGGTGCTCCCCGCAGGAAGAAGCTCGATCAAAGGAGCAGATATAAAGTTATAAATATGATTCGTAAAAGGCAAGCAACATATAAGAATGACTCCAACAAATAGAAACATTCTAATCAACCTTGAACGTAACTCCTTTAAGTGCCCCACATATGTCATGTTATTTGGATCGCTCATCTTCTTCCTTTTGAAGCTCCTCCATCTTTAACTCATTAAAAATATCCTGCTTAAGATCTTCAGCTCCTATATCTCTTTCTATAGATGATCTAAACTCAAAGAACTTATTTTGTAATCTTGTGAAGGCTTTCATCGAAGATTTTATGAATCCAGGTAATTGATCAGGGCCAATAACTATTATCCCGACAAGCAGGATAATTAAAATCTCAAGAAATCCGATTTGTAGCAATTTTTATTGATCGTCTGATTTAGATTCGGTGTTTGTATTTGAATCCTCATCTTTAATGGCTTTTTTAAATCCTTTAAGGCTTTCTCCTAGATCTGAACCCATAGTTCTAATTTTTTTGCCGCCAAATAAAATTAGTATCACGACCAATATAATTAGTATCTGCCAAAAACTTATTCCACCTATTCCCATAATTTACTCCTGATCTTCATGGCAACATTGTCCCCACAAGAACCATAATAATACCTATAAGTGTAAGTATAGTTAGATTTTGCCATTTTCGCTGATTTTGTAGTCTGGCTTCAAGATTTTTAACAAGATCAGCATTTTTTTTGCCATCATTTGCTAGAAATTTGATGTTATCAACCAAATCAAAAATTTCTCCCGGCAAAGAGGAGGCCTTATCTAAAATTTCATACTGATTATTCTCAAGAAACTCTTTTAGCTTCATTGGGCTAAATTGTTTATCAATCCATTGATCTATATATGGCTCAGCAAGACCCCAGAAATCAAGATCTGCATATATTTCTCTTCCCATTCCTTCAATATGAATCAACGTCTTTTGTAGGAGCATTAATGATGGTTGAACTGATAGACCAAACTGTCTGGTTGAATCAAACAAATACAGCAATAAACTTCCGAACTCTATTTCTGACAGAGGTTTTTCAAAAATGGGTTCACAGGTTGCTCTTAAGGTTTGTTCTAATTCCGCTTTATTGGTTTCACTAGATACCCAGCCAGCCCCAATAAATAGTTCAGATAGTTTGTAGTAGTCTTGTTTTAAAGTTGCCTGCAACATTCTCGCTAAATTATATTGGTCCTCTCTGCTGAGCGATCCAACAATAGCGCAGTCAATAGCTATATAACTTGGCTGATTAACATTAATTTTGCTGACAAAAATGTTTCCAGGATGCATATCGGCATGGAAAAAATTGTCTCTAAAAACCTGATCTAAAAAAATTTTTACCCCATTTTCTGCTAGAGCTTTTCGATCTATGCTAAACCTATCCATGGACTGTATATCTGTGCAGGCTATCCCATCAATTTCTTCTAAAGTTAAAACATTAACAGTAGTTTGATCCCAAAAAACTTTTGGAATAAATAATAAATCCGAGTCAGCAAAGTTTTTCTTGGTGACAGTTGTGTTTGCTGCTTCAATCTTTAAATCTAATTCTTTAAAAATCGTTTTTTCATAATCATTAATGACATCTTTTAATCTCAGCCTATTGCTCTCTTTATAAAATAAATTTACTAAAAAGCCTCCGGCCCTCATTACTCTTACATTTCTTCTGACTTTTTTATGAATCCCAGGCCTTAAAACTTTAATAACCACCCTTTCAGATGTGTTTCTAATCTTTGCTCTATGGACTTGTGCTAATGATGCCGCTGCTAATGGTATGTCTTCAAAATCTTCAAATACATCATCAATGTTAATTTTTAGGCTGTTCTCAATTGTTTCTTTTGCTGACTTTGTTGGGAATGGCTTACATTGATCAGTTAACCCTTTTAGATGAGAAGTTATCTCTATGGATACTACATCTGATCTTGTTGATAGTAATTGACCAAACTTTATAAAAATAGGACCAAGGCTTTCTAAGAATTTTCTCATCCTGAGCCCATGAGGAATTTTACGATTAAAAATAAAAAAAGGATTTAGGAAGCCAAGAGTTCGAATAGCAATAGAATTACTATTTTCAATGGGTATATTTACAATGCCAAACCTTAACGCTTGAAACAAAATTTTTAAGCAATCTAAGATTGAAAGTAAAATATTCATTAATCAGTTATTTCTTGTAAAAATTGATCTAACGATATGCGCATAATTACTTTGCCTGATGAATTGCCACAACTCCATTTACAAGATTATAAAATTTACATTGCTCAAAGCCCGCATCTATAACCATATTTTTTAATGTCTTTTGATCAGGATGCATCCTTATAGATTCAGCAAGGTATTGATAGCTTTCAGAGTCATTAGCAAAAAGACTGCCTAATTTAGGAATTATGTTAAAGGAATACCAATCATATACTTTAGAAAATAGAGAATTGGTTGGTTTAGAAAATTCTAAAATTAATAAAATGCCTCCTGGCTTTAAAACCCTTTTCATTTCTTTGAGCCCATTTAATTTGTTGGTGAAATTACGCAGTCCAAATCCAATAGTCACCAAATCAAAAGCATGATCTTGGTATGGAAGACTTTCCCCAGAAGCCAAAGCAAAGCTGCAATTTTGAAAGAAGTTTTCATTTATTGCCCGATCCTTTCCTAGGGCAAGCATTGATTCATTAATATCTGTTACATGAATTGATGCAGATTTAAATTTTTTGCTAATCAATCTTGGTATATCAGCTGTGCCGCTTGCAATATCAAGAACTACAGAATTCTCATTCAATTCAGAAAGCTCAATCAATATTTTCTTCCAAAGCCTGTGCATGCCTAATGACATTACATCATTCATCAAGTCATACTCTTCAGCGACAGAATGAAAGACCCCTCCTACGTGATCGGCCTTTTTGTCAACATCGACTTCATGGAAGCCAAAATGCGTCTTATTACTCATTCATTTTCCCTGACTTAAAAAGATAAAATTATTGTATCTACTTTCTTTAATACCACCATTTTGCACTGCATTTATAACTGCGCAACCCTCATCATTTTCATGGGAGCACTTTGGATAAGCGCACCTTGTAGAAAAATTCATAATTTCTGAAAAACCCAAGATAATTTCATTTGAACTTAGATGATCTATGCCAATATCTCTAACTCCTGGAGAATCAATTAGCTGCATATCATTGGCATTATATAGAGTAGAAACTGAGGTTGTATGAACGCCTTGATTTTTAGAAAGTGCTTTCGATAAGATTTTTTTTCCAGTGATTGCGGATGTCAGTGTTGACTTACCAGAGCCAGAGGTGCCTACAAACATAGTAGTTTTTTTTAAAAGATATTCTTTTAAATCATTTATATTTGTTAATAATTTAGCTGAAATTTCAAAAGTCTTTATTCCGATGTCTTCATAAACTTTTTTATTTTCTTTAAAGGCGTCATTATTTAAAACATCAATTTTATTAAAAATAATAAAAGGCTCTATAGAGGCATTGAGGGAAATTGCTATCCATTTATCTACAAAATCAAGATTGGTTTTAGGGCTTTTTGTGACTAAAATACCAATATTTGAAATGTTCGCAGCTATTGGTTTTTTGGTCTTTTCTTTTGACTTATAAAGCACAGTCAATCTATTCAAACGCTTTGTAATTAACCCTTGATAGTTACCCCCATCATGAATTGGTTCTATCTCGACGAGGTCTCCGACTACAAGATTGATTCTTCCAAGGATTTTACATTTAAATTCCTTGCCTTCTGATACGACACAGCATGAGTTTGAGTAGAACTCAACTATTTGACCGGTTTGAACTTTTAACATCTTCGGCTCAAAATACACTATAGTTAAAATTTAACAACATATATGTCTACTCAAAAATCAAATCAAAATTTAATCTGGATCGATCTTGAGATGACAGGATTGGATCCAGAGAAAGAGAGAATTATAGAAATTGCTACCATTATTACAGATACTAATCTTACCATTGTTGCCGAAGGCCCCAATTTAGTCATTAATCAAGCTAAAGAACTTATGGATAATATGGATGAATGGAATACCAATCAGCATGGAAATTCTGGTCTAATTAAATCTGTTCATGAGAGCAGTATCTCCGAGCAAGCTGCAGAGATAGAGACTCTAGAATTTATTTCAAAGTATGTAGGCAACAAGAAATCTCCAATGTGTGGAAACACCGTTTCTCATGATAGAAGGTTTTTAGCAAAGTATATGCCAGATTTAGAATCATATTTTCATTATCGGCACGTAGATGTTTCTTCTGTAAAAGAACTTATTTCAAGATGGATGAATGACGCTCAGACTTATGAGAAAAAAGGCTCACATCGAGCCAAAGATGATATTAAAGAATCAATAAATGAATTGAAGCTTTACAAAGAAATGTTATTTGACTGAGTTAAGATTTGAGCTCTTCCAATTTTAGCTCTTTTTGATGGATTACAAAGGATTTTGATGACTTAATTTTAGGGTTGATCTTATCCAATTCTTTTATGTAATTAAAAGTGGCCAAGATTGAATCTTTTTTAATGTCTAAAGAAAGAAAACCTCTATTAGTGGGGTCCATCCATTGAAGCTCTTTATTGATTGCCACAATACTTTCAACAAACTCTCTTTCATTAAGATTCAATACGTCTGTAATTCCAGGCGATGTCACAGAGGGAGCCCCTAGCTCTACCCCTACCTTTTCACCATGATGATTTTGCAGCTCAGAAACCCAACTATTATGGGTATCTCCAGCCAGACTAATAAACCGCTTTCCTGCATTGCTCATTAATTGGTAAAGTTTTTTTCTTTCTTCGGGGTAGCCATCCCAAGCATCAAGATTAGAAGGTATCCCTAAGCCGCGAAATTTTAAATAAGGCTTTAAAAAGCTTGGAATATCCTCTGCTTTTATCATTTCACTTAAATCAGGGAACTTCAATTTTGTCATTAAGACTTGTTGACCAAAAATAGTCCAAACAGCATTTGCCTTTAAAATGCTATTTTCAACCCAAGATAGCTGTTCAAAGCCCAGTAGGTTTCTATCATTTGAATTAAGATCGTTATAAAACTTAGCCTGATTGAATCCAGATTTACTCAGGTAGTCTTTTGGTTGAATTTGTTTATCTCTGGCATATTGCCTGGTATCTAACATGACTAAATGTATGAGTTTTCCTATAGTGAATTCTCTAAATATTTTTCGTTTATTTTTCTGTTCTCTTATGGGCATCCATTCATAATATGCTTTGATTGCTGCAGATCTTCGAGCATAAAAATCTCCTTCCGTCCCATCTTTAGAATGATTTTCTGCACCTCGCTTCCAAGTATCATTTGAAAATTCATGATCATCCCATACCGCTATAAGTGGCGCGCTTTTATGAAGAGCTTGAGAGCCTTGGTCAAGCTTATACTGAGCATGTCTTTGTCTGTAATCAGAAAGAGCGATCATTTCGTGAAGGGGGCTTGGGACCCTTCCTAGTTTTTCGGCTTTGGTAGTAGCATAGCCACCCATAGGGTATTCATATAAATAATCGCCTAGATGCAACCAAAGATCTAAATCATCTTTTTCCGCGGCAGCCTGATAAGCATTGAAAAACCCTGCTGGATAATTGCTACAACTAAATATTCCAATTTTTACCTTTAAAATGCTTTTAGAGAATGTCTTTGATTTACCAATTTCAGAAATAACATCCCCTGCTCTAAACCTATAAAAAAATCCTTTATCGCTATCGCAATATCTGCTAGCTAAAAAATCATATTTAATTGTGTAGTCTGTTATAGAGGAGGTTTGTAACCTTTTTGAAAATGCTATTTTTGAAAAGTTTTTACTTTCTGAAATTTCAAGAATTGCTTCGAGTGGACCAGGTTGTTTTGGTGTTACTCTGGTCCATAAAATTACTCTATCTTCTAGTGGGTCTCCGCTGGCAACGCCGTGATTGAAAAGAAAAGTATTTTTTGAGCAGCTAGTACTAAGTGACGCCGTAACTCCAATGGCACCAATTGAAGATATTTTTATGGCTTGCCTTCTTTTCATTACAAAATGTTAACAGCGATTTGTAAAAATTGTTTAACATTAAAGATTAAATTTCAAAAATTAGTCTTACTTATTTGCGGGCTGAATATTTATTGGCAAAGGCGATACCTGATTTTT
>Ga0208765_1002164_pt1 | contig 11151 bp, 8 predicted proteins | sample ETNtaG_2_FD_185783 | JGI IMG/M metagenome (GOLD analysis project Ga0208765, IMG submission 185783) | Marine microbial and viral communities from oxygen minimum zone, Eastern Pacific Ocean - ETNP201406SV203 (SPAdes) (version 2) | ecosystem: Environmental > Aquatic > Marine > Oceanic ... | reverse complement strand
CGAGGAGGCCTCGCTGCTACTCCGGGATCTGGCCGGGTTCCGACCCTCCTGCTGGCGGGCGCCCTACGGAGAACGAAACGAGATGGTACTGGCCGTCGCCGGGTCCCTAGGAATGGAACACGTGGAGTGGACAGCCGATCCGCAGGAATGGCAGAACCCGTGGGTACCGGTGGTCCTGGCCTACCTGATCGGAAAGCGTCACGACGGGTCGACAATCCTTCTCCATGACCGAAAATGGCTCTCGCTCCACATCGTGGAAGCGGTCGTCCCGGCATACAGCGACGACGGCTGGCGCTTCGAGGTTGTGAAATCCTGCCGGACCGGGGCTGAGCGGGAGGCGCGCATGGCCACACGGGCCGAGGGTGACGTTCCCGTCGGTCGGGTCGATGGCCTGACAACCGACGGCGACAAGATCCTGCTTACAGGTTGGGCCTACGACGCCGACGCGCCAGAGGGCGGCCTGGAGGTTGTCGTCAACACTGATGGTCTGAGCCCACGGATAGTGGGAGCGACTGGTATCGGACACGATTTCGCAGTGTTCTTGACCAGTCCGACGGACACAGTCCCGATCTGTGTCTGGGTGGCGAATGCCGGCCGATCTCGCCACGACACGTCTCTGGGCTGCCACCACCTGCCCTGAGGCCAGCTCGAGCGGGGTCGGCCAGCGTTCCGTACCCTCTTCAGGTATGTACGACTATCCCGACGGGCCAGATGCCGCCGAGGAACGCTCGCTCCTGCGGATCCAGGCCCGGGTGGCGTGGTTCATGCGGCTGCTGACCACCGTCGACGCGGGGGAGCGGCCTTCAGCTCCTCCAGGACCGGCCATCCACGCCGCAAACCACCGGAGTATGGCCGACCTCCTTCTTTCAACGTGCACGTTTAGCAGTTGGGGCTGGCCAATCCGCCCCTTGGTTGCCGTTTCCTATTTTGAACGACCGTTGATCGGCTGGTTGTTGCGGCAGCTCCGTTGCATACCAGTCGAGGGGACTGAAGCCCTTGACCTTGCGGCCGAAGCACTCCGCGACGGGTGGTCCATCGCCATCATGCCCGAGGGGCGGATAGTTCCCGAAGAGGAATGGGCAGAGACCGGCGTAGGTCGATACCACCCGGGGATCGGACGCCTGGCCATAGACACCGGGCTTCCGGTGGTGGCAAACGGGGCCAGCGGAACCGAAAGGTTCTGGCCTCGCGGACGGTCTCTTCCGTTCTTCCGGCCCTGGCGGCGGGTGCCATTGGTGCTGCGCAGTGAGGTGGTCGGAGTGGTGGAGGCCGAGCGAGCCCGTGAGGCCACAGACGAAATCATGGCGGCGGTAGTCCGCTGCGTGGCCACTTCGGACCAGATAGCCGGAAGAACCACCTGACCTCGGTCCAGAGAACCTTCAGCGCTCGTCGTGGCTGTGCCCGTGGTCGTCCACCTCACCAAAGGTCTAGGGCCAGGCCGGCGGCTAGTGATCCGCCAAGCTCGCGTGCCGCATCGGTATGACCGTCGTTGACTTCCCCCTTTACGACTAGGGGCTCACCAGCCGGTCGCCAGCCCAGGCCGGTCGCCAGTGGCACCACGGCGTCCACAGCACCCAGGCCGTCTCCTCCGGCCTTGACGACTAAGCGGTAGGGCCTTCCGCTGGTGTGATCCAGACACGGGTAGTAAGTCCGGTCAAAGAAAACCTTCAACGCTCCGGACATGTACCCGAAGTTCTCTGGAGTGGCCAGCAGGTAACCGTCGGCATCCAAGACATCCTCTACTTCGGCATGGAGTGCCTCGACCATCCGCACCTCGACGAGGGCCCCAATCTCGCCGATAGCCGGATCTGAGGCCCCGTCGACTGCAGCTTCGACCAGAGTACGGGTCCCGCCGGAGGCGGAGTGCCAGACAACAAGCAGAGTGCGCGTATCGGGCACGACGACTCTCTGGATCCTGGAGGCAGTGTTCTTAGAAGTGGTATGGGACACCCGAGTAGTTCTGGGGTCGCTTTTCCAAGAAAGCGTCCCGACCCTCCCGGGCTTCGTCAGTTCCGTAGGCCAGGCGTGTTGCCTCGCCAGCAAACACCTGTTGACCGACTAGACCATCGTCGATCAGATTGAAGGCGAATTTGAGCATCCGCTGAGCTGTCGGACTCTTGGCGTTAACGGCGGCCGCCCACTCCAAGGCAACCTCCTCGAGGCGGTCGTGGTCGACTACCTCGTTGACCATCCCCATGGCCTGTGCCTGGTCGGCTGTGTACTCCCGACCGAGGAAGAACACCTCACGGGCAAACTTCTGACCGACCTGACGGGCCAAATAGGCCGACCCAAAGCCGCCGTCGAAGCTGGCCACGTCGGCGTCTGTTTGTTTGAAGCGGGCGTGTTCGCGGCTAGCCAGAGTCAGATCAGCTACCACGTGGAGGCTGTGGCCGCCACCGACTGCCCAACCAGGCACCACGGCGATCACCACCTTGGGCATGAACCTAATCAGGCGCTGGACCTCAAGGATGTGGAGGCGACCCGTCCGTACTGGATCCACCGTTTCGGCCGTCTCCCCATCGGCGTAGCGGTAGCCGTCGTCACCTCGGATCCGCTGGTCGCCTCCCGAGCAGAACGCCCAACCGCCGTCATGAGGCGAGGGCCCGTTTCCTGTCAACAGCACTGTGCCCACGTCCGATGTCATCCGAGCATGGTCCAGGACCCGGTATAGCTCGTCGACGGTGTGTGGCCGGAAGGCGTTTCGAACCTCCGGGCGGTCAAAGGCCACCCGTACGGTCCCTTGGTCCACGGCCCGGTGGTAGGTCAGGTCGGTCAGGTCAAAACCATCCACGGGCTTCCATCGCTCGGGATCGAACGTCTCGGAGACAGCGACTTCACCCATGGCGGGGGAGCATACGGCCCGTTGGTCGACCGGCCTGAACCGGTTCAGGACAGTGGGGGTTTCGGAGCAGAGCTTCGGCTTCTATGGAAGCATCGCCCCTTCACAGCGAATGGAGAAGACCATGTCATATACCTACCTGAATGCATCAGAACTTGGTCCACGATTCCAAGGAGCGAAGCCTGGGTCGGATGAGTTCAACTCGGCTATGGCTGAGCTCATGGCGGCCTACACAGAATGTGGCATCGAAGTTCACTCGACGGGCTTCTCCTCGGCTCTCGGGAGGACCATCAGCATCCAGACTGCACCTGACGTTGAGAGCGCTACCCGATGTCAGGTGATGGTCGGTCAGGCTGGCATCGTGCAGAACCTTGTCAGCGGCCCTTACACCTCGTTAGAAGACATGATCGCAATGCAGATATAAAACCCAGCGGACTGGGGGTCAGCCGAGGCGAGTAGGAACGAGGCCACCCCGCTAGCCGGGGAGGGCGCCCCGGTTCGAATACTGACCCACGGGGGCGATGTGCTTGGTGTGCATCGGTGATGAGATTAAAGATTCTCCTCCACCTCTCGCACCTGCTCCAAGGCGCCGGAGGCCAGAAGGGCAGTTACTCGGTCTGGCTCCATCTCCAGGTCCTGTACACAGAAGGACCAACTGTGTTCCCCGATGAGAGGTGCCGGCCCGCAGGGGGGCTCCGGCATGCCAGAACCTCGTATACACGTCCCCTCTAGGACTATGGGACCCAGCCCGGTCTGATCAACCTCCACCAGAAACCCCCGATCCATCAGGTGCGGATCCTCGAGTTGATCAAACGGATTCGTCACCCGGCCAGCGGGCACGCCTACAGCTTGACAACGGTTCTGCACCTCAACAGACCCGAGGCCCCTTGTCCAGGAAGCCAGTCCGCTGTTCACCTGATCCCGATGCGCCAGTCGACCGTCGGCGGTGGCCAGTTCGGGACTCGCAGCCCACTCCGGATGTTCCATGGCCTCCTGTAGAGCGACCCAGTCGGCGTCATGGCGGATGCAGATCACGCACCACCGGTCCTCGCCAGCGCACGGGAAGACACCCCACGGGGCACCAATGGGGGAGTCGTTACCTTCCGGCCGTGCTGCTCCAGGTTCCAACGCCTCGGCCAGGAGAATGTCACCAAGAGTGGCCACCATGGACTCGACTTGCGCCACCTCTACGTGTGCCGGTGCTGATCCCCGCCGAGTACCGATCAGGGTGGCGAGAGCCCCGATCGCGCACAGACGTCCGGCCAGGTGGTCTGGATGGACAGCATTATTGCCCGGCGGACCGTCGCTGTCGTCGAAGGCCCAGAGCCAACTGAGTCCACCCGCTGTCTGGATGGTGGGCCCATAGCCCGTCCAGGCGGCCTGGATCCCCCGAGAACCCATTAGTTGGCTGGAGACCAGTACGGCCTTCGGATTGAGACGCCGGACGTCCTGCCATCCGATCCCTAGGCGTTCCATGGTCCCCGTGGAGTTGTTCTCAATTAGAACATCGGCCCACGCAACTAGGCGCTCCACGACCTCCCGAGCATCGGGATGTTTCAAGTCAAGACCAAGGCAGCGCTTGTTGCGGCTACAGGAGGCGAACGAGGGGGTTACCTCACCTCCCATGAAGATCCGGAGAAAGTCGGGATAGGACCGGCTCTCCACCTTGACGACGTCGGCTCCAAAGTCGGCGAGCATTCGGCCGCACTCCACGCCGACACCGCCGTGTCCGAAATCGGCTACCCGGAGGCCTTCTAGAGGCCGATCCCCGGGAAGGTCGACTAGGGCGGGGAGCTCGAAGGGTGGATTCTCAAACGCAAGCACGTGTTCGCCGGGGTCCGGCGACCGGAACCGGTACCCGACCCGCTCCCCGTCAAACTCCCAAAACCCAGACACCACTGGCGCTTGGGTAGTCGAGGAGACGTCGACATCCCGGAAAGTGCCACGGGAAGCAAAATGCTCGTCGATCAGTATGTCGGCTGGACTCAACATGGGGGTGGCCACAATGCCTCGCCGTTGAGCCTCCCGGCATCCCTCCACCATCGGCCAATCGGACCAGTGTTTGGCAAATGCCGCGTTGATGTCTCGAAGGCGAGATAAACGATTGGCGAAGGACTCCCAGTACTCACCGGCGAACTCCTCTGGCTGACCCATCCACTCCCACATGGCTCGCCACTGTCCGGATGAAAGGACCACCTGTCGGACAGCGCCGTCGGCGCACGGCACCGTGGGATACATCAGACTGTCCCCTTGCCGGAGAGTCGACATTCCTGCTCCGAGGTGTCGGCGGTGGCTGGCGAGGGGCACTCCCCAGGTGTTCATCTGGGCGACGGCCTCCAGGGCCGACACATCAAGGTGTTGGCCACCTCCACCCCGGCTCCGTTGTGCGAGGGCCACCAGGATGGCGTGGACACCCAGGATCCCCAAGGTGTCACTAGCCAAAGTGCACGGGGGTAGCAGGGGTGGCTTCTCCGGGATACCTGAGAGAGCCAACCAGCCCGACAAGCCGAGAATCACGTCATCGGTGGACTCCATATCTCGATACGGGCCGGTCTGCCCGAAGTCGGTTAACGATGCAACCACGAGGTCAGAATTGATGGCGGCGAGGTCCTCAGCACCGATGCCGATGCTCGCCAGATAACCAGGCGAAAACGACTCGACCAACACGTCGGCGTGTTCCGCTAGGGATAACAGGCGGTTTCGGTCATCCGATTCGCTCAGATTCAGAATCGCACTGCGCTTATTTGTGTTGCGATAGGCGAAGTACAGCGATGTCCCGTCGGGAGCAAAGGGTGGGATATGTCGACTGGCCGAACCTGTCGGAGGTTCGACGAGTATGACGTCGGCCCCCAGATCACCCAGTAATCGACCGCAAAGGTCGCCCCGGCCGTGGCAGAGATCGATAACCCGGAGGTCTTGCAAGGGTCGGTTGATGGGGGGCATCCGTCCTCCGAAACTGCAGCGTCGGCCCCGGGTCTACCACTCTGGCCTGGCAACAGACGATCCGACGGGTACGGCACCACACCTCACCCCACGGGTACCCTGCGCCTGCCTGCCCATAGGCACGATCGCCATGCTCCACCATCCATCCGTTCCCCGTGTCCGTCGACTCCTGGTGCTCTCTGGGGTCCTCATGGTCGTGTTGGCCCTACCAGCGGGGGCAATCAAGGAAACCGAATCCATCAGGGACGCACGGGACAAGAGAGAGGCAGCCAAGGACAGTGCAGCGACCGCGGCAGAAGCCCTGGAAGTGGTGGCGGCCGCCGACGATGTGGTCGCCGACGCTCTACACGCTTTAGATGATGCGGTGGCTCTCCAAGAAGCGAAAATTGCCGCCGCTCGGCAGGCCATCGAAGCCGCAGAGGCCGAAGCCACCCTTCGGTGGGTCCAGGCTGACCAAGTGGAGGCCGAGGTCGCGGCATTACGGCTCGGGATCCAGGAACTGGCTATCGATGTCTACATCTCTCGCATGCGGCCGGGCAGTCTGCTCGAATCTCGGGACCTCACAGAGGGTGTGAGGAGAGCCGCGATCCTTGACGCGGTAACCGGCAACCGGGGTGACATGGTCGATCGGCTCCGTGCCCTCGAGTCGGACTTGGAGGACATCGCCTTTTCAGCCGATGACGCCATTCGCGAGGCCGAAGCGCGGCAACGGGAGTTGGAGTCATCGATCTTGGTGCTGGACCGTCGGATCGCCGCCAAGGAGAACGTAAAGGGAGAGCTGGAGGAGCGAATCCAGGCCTATGAGGAGGAGATCCGACAGTTTGAACGCGACCAGTACGTCATGGCCATTCTGATCGAGAACCTGATTGCCGAGGAACTTCGCAAATCGGCGCCCGATCTGACTAAGGAATCCGGCCAGGGCTTCATCATGCCGATGGAGGGAAAGATCGGATCAGGTTTTGGACCTCGGGTCCACCCCATCTTCGGGACCATGCGTCAGCACAATGGGGTGGATATCGGATGTGTTCGGGGCCAGCCCATCTGGGCAGCAAAGGCTGGGAAGGTCATCTACGCGGGCTGGAAGAACGGTTACGGCAACGTCGTCCTAATCGAGCACGAGGGTCCGGTAATCACCTTGTATGCCCATCAGGAAGAGCTTCACGTTTCCAGCGGCTACGCGATCGGCAAAGGCGAGGTGCTTGGCAAGTGCGGATCCACCGGCTGGTCGACCGGCCCACACCTCCACTTCGAAGTCCGAACCGGTGGTGAAGCCAAAGACCCGATGATCGTCCTCCCGGGCTAAGCCGGGTAATCCGAAAACGCCGAAAGAGACCCCGAAGGGCCTCTCCCGGAGCGCTCGATGTCGGTTTAGCCGACGAAGGCCGATGCGAACACTAGCGACACGATCGTCATCACCTTGATGAGGATGTTCATGGCGGGACCAGAGGTGTCCTTGAACGGATCGCCTACTGTGTCGCCGACAACAGCCGCCTTGTGGCTTTCTGAGCCCTTGCCGCCGTGATGTCCAGTTTCGATGTACTTCTTGGCGTTGTCCCACGCTCCGCCGGCGTTAGCCATAAAGATGGCTAGACAGAAGCCGGAAACTAGGGCGCCGGCCAGGAACCCACCCAGGGCGTTGATGCTGATGAAACCCATGACTAGAGGGATAACCACAGCCAACGATCCGGGGAGCACCATCTCCTTAAGTGATGCCGTGGTGGAGATAGCCACACAACGCGCCGAGTCTGGGTGTACCCCAGGCTGGCCCTCCCTCAGACCAGGGATTTCCCGGAACTGGCGCCGGACCTCCTCGATCATGTCTTGAGCAGCTCGGCCCACGGCATCGATAGTTAGAGCGGCGAACAGGAAGGGCAGCATTGCGCCGAGGAATAGGCCGATGAAGACGGTCACATTGCCGACGTCGAGAGATAACGAACCGCCCGCCAAGCTGACCGCGAACTCGAAGCTCTTGAACAGCGCTAGGGCGGTGAGGGCAGCAGAGCCCACAGCGAAGCCCTTAGCCACGGCGGCTGTTGTGTTTCCCAGCGAGTCCAGGGCGTCGGTGACCTCGCGAACACTTGGATCGAGCTCAGCCATTTCCGCTATGCCCCCGGCGTTGTCGGCGATCGGACCGTAGGCATCGACCGAGACAACCACTCCCGTAGTTGCCAGCATCCCAATAGCGGCCACGGCGATTCCGTAGATCCCGCCGTCCAGCGCTCCGATGGAGTCGAAGGCCATTTCACCACCCCAGTAGGCGACGCCGACGCCGACCCCCAGTAGGGCTACGGAGGTAGCGACCGAGACCATGCCGGCCGATATGCCACCCAGGATGGTGGTGGCGGGCCCGGTTTCCGTCTGCTTGGCGATCTTTTTCACCGGGCTGAAGTGATCTGAGGTGTAGAACTCAGCCGTCTTGCCTAGAGCCCAACCCACGACGAGGCCCCCGATCACGGCGATAGCCAGGCCCATCGGCGAGTCGAAGGCATCGTTGTCGCCAAAGAGCCAGGCGGCAACGCCCACTGTGCCAACCACGGTCAAGGCCATGGCCACGTTGGTGCCCATGTGGAGAGCCTTAGATAGTGCTTTGGTGTCGGTGGAGGTCCCGCCCTTAACTAAGAAGGAACCCAGGATGGAGGCCACCATTCCAACTAGGGCGATGGCCATGGGGAAGGCGAGCAGGGAAATGTTGGTGGTGGCACTGGCCTCCTCGGCACCCAAGCCAAGAGCGAAAGCCACCAGCGAGATCGGGGCGATGATCGATCCTGCGTAGCTCTCGAACAGGTCAGCGCCCATGCCGGCCACGTCGCCCACGTTGTCGCCCACGTTGTCGGCGATGGTGGCCGGATTCCGGGGATCGTCCTCCGGGATGCCCGCTTCGACCTTGCCGACCAGGTCTGCACCCACATCGGCTGCCTTGGTGTAGATGCCACCCCCTACGCGGGAGAACAGGGCGATTGAGGAGGCGCCCAGGCCATAGGCGGTCACGACCTCGAAGGCGTCATCGACCTCGAGGACCAACACGAAAAGTACGTAAACGGCCATGAGGCCCAGGAGGGCCAAGCCAGCAACCGTGAAGCCCATGACCGCCCCGCCGCGGAAAGCGATTGGGAGGGCGCGACCAGGACCGTCTTTAGCGGCCTCCGTCGTCCGAGCATTGGCCATGGTGGCCACTGTCATACCCACGTACCCGGCAAGGCCAGAGAGGGCCGCGCCGATCACGTAAGTCACGGCAGCTGCCGGAGCGATCAGGACCGCAATGAGCACGGCCATGACCACCACAAAGACCGATACCCAGCTGTATTCCTTCTTGAGGAAGGCCCGGGCGCCCTTCTGTATCTCGGTCATGAGGAAGACCATGCGCTCGTCGCCCGGAGAGGCGGCCTTTACGTTGTTGTAGAAGAACCACGCGAGCAGTAGGCCCATGAGGGCCGACGTGCCCGCCAGATACGGAATGGCGTCCAAGGGAGTGTCTCCAAGGGGTGTCGGACGTTGGGAAGTTTCATCCAACTAATCGGTGGATGGAACCAGCCCCCACGCCCGCCGGTTGCGGCGGATCGCGCAGGGACGCAGGGACTCTAGTGAGTCCAATGCCCGGGACCGACCTCTTCCAAGGAATGAGGGTCACCGATCGGGGAGACGGGAGCAATGTGGGTGGGCCACAATGCGAGTTGTGGAACCGACCTCGGCATCTATTGATTACGTCCGGGCCGAGATGCTGGCCCGCCGGCGAGCTCTGCCCGCTGGCGTGGTCGCCCGATCGTCTGCCGTGGTGGTGGAGCGCCTTCGGGGCCTACAGGAGGTCCGAGAAGCCCGGACCATCGGCGCCTACCTAGGTATCAGGGGGGAGGTGGACCCGTCAGCTTTCTGCGACGACAAAGGACTCGACGTGGCGCTTCCGGTCACCACCCCCGGTGAACCTCTACGGTTCGTGGTTCCCGTAGGACCGTTGCTCGACGGTCCCTTCGGGACCCGCCAGCCAGGAGACGGTTGGGAGGTGCTACCCGACGATCTGGATCTGGTCCTAGTTCCGGTGGTAGTTGCCGATCAGTTGGGCAATCGCATCGGTCATGGTGCCGGCTTCTATGACCGGACATTCGCTCATACCCGCGAAGCGGGCCGGTCTCGACCGTTGCTAATCGGTTTGTGTCATGCCTTCCAAGTGGTTCCTCAACTCGAGGCCCGTCCGTGGGACGTACCGTTAGATCTGGTGGTGACTGAAGTCGGCCTGGTACGCCCCGGAAGGTAAACGGCGCGTCGCGGCGAATCCCACTAGAGAGGGGCAGCATGCCACCCGCGCCGCTCGTCCATAGGGAAGGATTGGTGCTGTGCGCATCATCGTGGTGGGTGCTGGCGAGACTGGCACCTACGTTGCTGAACGTCTGAATGGGCAGGGCCATGAGGTGGCCCTCATTGAGAAGGCCCCCGAGCGCTTTCTTGAGGTTCGGGAGCAGTCTGATTTCCTGACCGTCCTAGGCAGCGGAACCGACATGGACGTCCTCCAGGCCGCGGGAATAGAAGACACTCACCTCCTGGTAGCCGTTACCCGAAGCGACGAGACCAACATCTTGGTCGCCCTGCTGGCTCGCCGAGCCGGGGTGGCCAAGACGGTGGTCCGAGTGGAGTCCCGGAGCCTGCGACGCGCAGAGGTAGACGCTCTGTTCGACGGAGCGGATGACCACCTGGTGATAGATCCGGACGAGGAAGTTGCCGAAGCCGTCCTGCGGCTCATGGAGTATCCGGGTGCACTCGAACTCAAGCGGATGGCCGGTGGCGAGGTAGTGATCCTTAGCGCCCGTCTTCCCGGCCATGCACCGCTGGTCGGTCAGTCCCTCCATGCCCTGGGAGCCGAGCTAGAACCGGACTGGGATTTCATCGTGGGATCGATCACCCGGCGTGAACATGAGGAAGCAGATGAGGACACGATCATCCCCCGTGGCGACTGGATCCTACGTGAGGCCGACCTGCTGACCGTGATCTGCAAGCGACGCGCCCTTCGCGACGTCACAACCCGCATGGGCTTGGCCCGCGACATGCCGACCAGGGCGCTTCTGCTGGGCGGCGGGAGGACCGGGCAGATGCTGGCCGAGCAGCTAATCGAGCGGGGCCTTGATGTGGCCATCATCGAGAAACGCGAGGAGCGGGCCGAGGAACTCTCTGAGATGTTCGCCGGCCGGGCCCTTGTGTTCGGGGGCGATATCGCCAATGCCGAGATGCTGGACGAAGCTGACGTGGCTGGTCAGGACGTAGTCATTGGCCTGACCGGCGCGGACGACGCCAACGTTCTGGCCTGCCTGTATGCCAAGGATGCTGGGCGCCGGCGGCGGTCGCCTCGCGACGAGGGTGGTCCAGAAACCATTGCTGTGGTC
>Ga0208765_1002163_pt1 | contig 11154 bp, 9 predicted proteins | sample ETNtaG_2_FD_185783 | JGI IMG/M metagenome (GOLD analysis project Ga0208765, IMG submission 185783) | Marine microbial and viral communities from oxygen minimum zone, Eastern Pacific Ocean - ETNP201406SV203 (SPAdes) (version 2) | ecosystem: Environmental > Aquatic > Marine > Oceanic ... | reverse complement strand
TGGTTGGGGGGTTAAAGGTAATTCCCACCTTCTTTTGAAGGATGTGGACAGAGTCGAGTGGCCGAGAGCAATTTTGCATCTAGACATGGATGCGTTCTTTGTGAATGTTCATATCTTAGAGAATCCAGAAGACAAGGGAATTCCTTTGGCAGTAGGTGGTAAACCTGGGCAAAGGGGAGTAATCGCTTCAGCTTCTTATGAAGCACGTGAGAAAGGCGTTCGTTCAGCAATGGCTTCGAGTAAGGCACTGAAACTTTGTCCTGAATTGAAATTAGTTTCTTCGAATCGTCCAATGATTAGTTCTTCTTCTGCTAAAGTTATGAAAATTCTGTCAAGATATGGTACTTTAGAGAGAATGAGTGTTGATGAGGCCTTTGTAGATTTATCACTTCAGAAAAATCCATCAGCCCTTGTTAAAACTATATTGAAGCGTATCAAATCCGAAACTGATTTGCCTGCTTCAGCCGGTCTAGCAACATCAAAATTAGTTGCTAAAATTGCTTCAGATTTTGATAAACCAGAGGGTTTTACAGTGGTGAAACCAGGTACAGAGTCTAAATTTTTGGCCCCTTTGAAAATAAGGAAGATATACGGTATTGGGCCTAAAACAGCTTCATTATTGAATAATCTTGGTATCAAAAATTGTTCAGATATAGTATCAATCGATATTCAAAAATTACAGACTGTATTTGGTCAATATTCTGTAAATCTAAAAAATAAGGCTAAAGGAATTGATAATCGTCCAGTAGATCCATCGCCTTGGATTGCTAAACAGCAAGGTACAGAAAATACTTTCGAAAAAGACATTTCAGATTCAGATACAGTTGAAGCAGCTCTCCTTGAGTTGTGTGAAGAAGTATCAGAAAGCATTGGGCAAATGGGTCGTTCAGCAAGAACTATTACGATTAAATTACGATGGTCTGATTTTAAAACAATAACTAGACAAAAAACAGTTCCAGGTGAAATTTCCAAATCAGCAGATATTTACAAGGTAGCTAAGGTATTGCTTTATGAGAATTGGAAGCCAGGTAAGCCAATACGTTTAATGGGAGTTTCAGCTAGTAGATTAGGGATTTCAGATCAGCAAAAATTACCTTTAGAATTCGAATAGGCTTTTCTGTTTACTATCTGCCTTTGGAGTTATTTTCTTTGGTTCTTCATTATCTTCATTTATTTGTGGTCTATAATCTAGAGTTACTACTTCTCTTTCTTGTCTAAATTCTTGGGACTTTTCAATAATATCCAATATTATTTTTTCTTTTTTAGAAACACCCATTAGAATAGATAGTTCATTTTCATCTAATTCCAGTTTTCCAGTTATTCTTGCAGCTTCTTTTCGATCACTTCTACAAATTATTGAAATTACAGCTAATTGTTCCATTTTTGATTCTTTGATAGATTGGTGTGTTGCTTTCCCAATTTTTTTTGCCAAAGAATTTCTATAACCTCTTTGAAAACGGCTAGCACCCATTTTTCTAATCCATGAGGGGAATTGCAGTCTTCTTCCACTTGTCGGGTGTGATTTTGACAGTGCGACTCCACTAGACATCAACTCAGAAGCATACCCCCAAAGTCCATAATTTTGTGTTTTGATAACGCGAGCTAGGAGCAAGTCAGCGTATGCAACTTTGTCATATGCTCTTTCAATATCACTCGGATGCTTGTAAATTATAGGTATATTGTCACTAATCCACGTTGCAACATCTCTTGGTTGTTCATTCAAATCAAAAATAGCTGTTCGAGGATCCTCATAGTTATCGCTGTTAAAAATTACGCTAAGAGCATCGAACATTTCAGTTTTTCTATCTCTTGAACCTAATTTTTCCAAATCATCATCAGTTATTCTGGAATTCCCTTCAGATAAAGATTGTAGATCATTTATTGCTCCCCTTAGATCACCATTGGCATTTTCAGCCATTGTTTTGATAGTTTCTTGTTCCATTTCCAAATTTTCTTTTTCGCAAACTTTGTTCAGAACCATGGCCACTGAAACAGCAGAGGGCCTCTGAAATTTTAGTGTAAGTGCCAATCTTTTGATTTTAGCCCCTGTTCCTTTTGTAAGATTATAGAGGTCATTTACAGTAATTATTACAGGCTGTTTTGTTTGCTCTAATGTTTTAGAAATGGCTTTCTTTCCACCTCTATCACTGTAGTTTTTAGTTTTGTTTTTTGATTGCTGCGCTCTTTCATACAGATTATCCGCTTCATCCAATAATATCAAATTTCTTTCAGAAATACCCTTTTCTCCAAAAGTTTGGAACAAGCCTGCTCTTAGTGCAGTACCTTCTATCACATTTCCAGATCTTGCATCAGAGGCATTTAATTCAATAATCTCCCAATTCATATCATTCGCTAGTGCAATTGCAGCCGAAGTTTTACCACAACCTGGAGGTCCGGAAAGAATAATACCTTTTTTGGTCATTTTACCACCCCATGAGGTGGCCCAATTCTTTAGCTCAGTTATTGTTTTTGTATTTCCAATAATTTCAGATAGATTTTTTGGTCGATATTTTTCAGCCCAGGATTCCATTACTCACCCAATTTCATAGTAAAATGCATTTTTTGGTAACGGAGTATCGATTTTGCATCTTTTGATACAAGCCAGAAGCAGAAAAAAATACAAATTCCACAAATAATCATTACAGTTCCAAAAGAGGATTTGAATTCGTTTGTTGCAAGATTAAAAATAGAAATATTCCACTGCCCATTTGCCATGTATATCAAGCTTGAACTTACAATAAATGCCAAAAATCCAGCTAAGAGTAGGCCTCTACTTTTTGTCCTCCCGTATAATTGAACAACAGGGGATATCATAGTCAAAAACAATTGAATTCCCAATAGAGTAAAAAAGATAGACATGAAACTGGATTGAAAGTAACTTATTGAAGAAGAAGGTATTTCCATATTCATAGCACTTTCAGCAACCATGGCCAAAGGTGCAAAAGTTGCTATAGCACATCCAATAAAGAAGAATCTAGCTAGAGAAAGTAAGAATAGTGGAGTTTTACTGTCAATTTCTAATTTTTCTAATTTCTTATACGTTCTTCTTAAAATAAATCTAGAAATAACTACAGTGATACTAACCAAGGGTAGAAACATAACAGTAACAAACAATACGCTATCCATGAGAGGTCCAATTATCGGTACGTCTGGAATCCCGAATATTTTGGTATACCAACTTAGAATGATATCTGCATACATATAAACAATAATGCCGATTGTAACGTAAAGTAAAGACATAAGCAGTCCACCAATGAATATACGCGCTCCAAAACTGCTGTAGATGTATGCGTCTGGCTGGTCTTTGACAAACCTTACCATTTCAATACCATAGGGGCGCTATTAATTAGCCTAACTCAAAACGTATTTGTTCGGGTTCTTTTCGCCCTGCCAACTTATCTGCCAATCTTGTTCCAATTCCTTGTATCTTGCTCAAATCAGATGGTTTTGCATCTCTAATCGATCCCTGACTTGTAAATCCTGCATTGAATAATGACCTTGCTCTAATCCTTCCTACAGAGTCAATTTCTAAGAGAGGTAACAACTCTTTACGTACGCCATTGTTTACTCTTATTTGTAATTCAGTAATCATTTTGGTGTGTGAAGGAGCTATTAGTTCAGCCAATTCCCCCATAGCGTACAATATCCATTCTGCAGTTTCAACTTTAGCACGTATGTCACCAGGAGTAGTAGAGTATCTTTTCAATAAATGTTCTTCAGGTGTTTCTTCAATCCAATCCATTAGTAATAATGCAGTCTTTAGATCCCATAAATAAAACTCCAGTTCCATGTGCTCTACAGGAGGAGGCAACATCAGATCACCTTCCATCTGCATCAGATGTGTAAGGTAAGTTTCCATTTCATTTTTTCTAACGTAAAGAGAGTAAATATCGGGAGTTCTTGCAATGGTATGTAACAGTCCTAGAGGATTAGCCTCTACTTCCGATTCTAAGGCGTTCTTGATTATTACACCAGATAAGGGATCTATGTAGAGTTGTGAAACTTTTCTTCCAAATGCCGTGGGTTTCAATTTCTCCTGTAATGCTTCATTAGCAGCTACAAAGTCACCTTCATTTTTCCCTTCAATTTCGATTAATTTCTCTTTGTCTAAAAAATCTAAGACTTTGTTCAATCGGTGTTGTGTTCTCCAAAGTTCTCCCTGAGCTCCGAATAAAGTTTTTTCTAGAAAATGGTGTAGACCTTCTCTGGTATTTACGGTTCCTGATGTTATTAATGATAGAAGATGAGTTCTCAGTGCAGGCTCACTTCCCAATCGTGAAATTACAGGTTCAGTTTCTCCATTGAAATAGTTTTCAATAAAAAAGTCAATCTGTTCTCGATTTTTAGCAATAAGAATCCCTTGCCCATCTACATCAAATCCAGGTCTTCCTGCCCTCCCTAGCATTTGTTGGACTTCTAGAACCGGTAGGGGCTGGTTTGACTGAAAGGCCGAATCCCACCTGCTTAGATCTCGAATAATAACTCTTCTAGCAGGTAAATTCACTCCTGCAGCTAATGTTGGTGTTGCACATAGGGCTTTGAGTATTCTTTCTCTAAATGCAGCTTCAATTACTTTTCGGTGTCTATTTGTCAATCCAGCGTGGTGATATGCCACTCCATTTGCTATAAGTTTTGAAAGCGTTTTATCTACTGAAGTAACTTCATCAGCGCTTTGTTCCATCTTATCAGCAAATAGTTTCAATTTTTCTAAATCGTCTTGATTAAGTTTTTGACCAATGATTCTACTTAGTTTTTTTGCCTGTGCTTCTGCAGATCGTCTTGTACTAACAAAAACTAAACATTGTTCAGGTAAATTATCTACGGCAATTCCTTCAACGCCTTCTATAGCAATATTGTCTTTTTTCTTATCTTCCCATTCAATTTTTTTTTCAAGGGATATTCCCCTTCGTAAAGGCACAGGTCTGAAGTCACTTTCAACAAGTTCTGCATTTAACCAGCTTGCTATTTCATTTGAATTCGATACTGTAGCAGATAGCCCTATAATTTGTATTGAAGGGTTTATTTCTCTGAATTTTGATAAAGTTACCTCAAGCGTAGGCCCTCTTCCTGAGTCGTTAATCAGGTGTATTTCATCTGATACTAAACATTCAACTTCAGACAACCAAGAGGGATTATGCCTAATCAGTGAATCGGCTCTTTCTGAAGTTGATATAATAATATCATATTTTGATAGTCCTCTTGCTTTATCATAATCACCTACGGAAACACCAATTTTTGCACCATTCAGGATATTTTTACATATATCTCTTAATTCACCAACTTTTTCCCAAGCCAAAGCTCTTAATGGTACAAGATATATTCCTTTTTTGTTGGCTTTTACAGCTCTCATTAAGGCTGTATAGGCTACTAATGTTTTGCCTGCAGCAGTAGGTACAGACATTAGGACAGAGTCTCCTTTATCAACAAAGTCTATTGCTTCTTTTTGGGGAGGATATAATTCTTTTATATTTAGATAATCGAGCAGTTCAGTTAGCAACCTCACCAGCTCTCATCTTGCTCATTTATGCCAAACTCATGCTTACACTGGAAGGTTAAGTAGAGTGCAATTGCCCCGGTAATTGTCGATAATAAAAAGCCACCTAGTCCTATAATGGCAGCTGTGCAACCAATCAAAACTATATTGTAATTTTGTCTTCTAATAAGTGAGGCACTACCAATAAAAGCTAAAACAGCACAACCAAGTTCGTAGAACAATCCGCCTCTAAGGACTTGACGAACAAAACCTTCATCAATATCTCCACCTTCTTCATCAACTTCAAGCCCTGTTTCATCCATTATTTCATTTGTTTTTACAGTAAGCCCAGCTGCTTTTTCATCATCACTAAGAATTCCATTTAGGCTCATTGCAGTTCCTAGAAGAACAATTCCCGCTACAATCAATACTAATGCTGCCTGAGCTGCCTTGTTTGTGGAATGATATACTTCTATCAGCCTACTTTCACCTTCATCATCACCACCCCAATCCAATGATTCATATTGAGTTTCTTCCCATTCATCCGAATCATTTTCATTAACCATCGTTCAAAGTAATATTAGTCCCGTAATAATGCTTGCTCTATTTTTTTCTGAGACTCTTGAGTGTGCCGCTGCTTTTCATAGTTTTTATTTCTATGCTACCACTTTCCTTATTCATAATCTCTCTAGCTTCTGTCAATAAATTATGATCTACTCTCAGAATTCCTAATTTGTCACCAAATTCAATCACCTTGCAGTTTATTTTACCACCCAATACACTAATTTTCTTATTCGTAAATTGCTTCATTTCATTCTTAGTGGCTTTATCCGAATGTGAGAATAGAATGTATCGTTTTCTTCCTCTGTTTTCTTTAACGGTCATTAATCAAAAGCTCTTGTCATATTTTCTATGATTTTTTCTAGTTTTTCAACTCGTTTTCTTAATTCTTGGACTTCAACTTTCAAGTTTTCATCACTTCCTTCATTCTTGAGTTTGTCGATAAGCCATGAATCCGTTTCTTCCTTTAGTTTTATTATAGATTCCAATTCGTTATCATCGTCTGCAGTAGTTTCACTTTCTTTTTCTATATTCTCTTCTTCCTCTACATTATCCGATTCTTGTGATTTTTCTCTTTGAAAATCTTCTACAGTCATTATGTTTCCATCACTATCGGATTTAATTTTGCCTTCATTAGTGAGTTCATCTAAAGCAGGTTTGAAGTCACTCATTTCCCCTCCAGCTTCTTTGAAGGCGATGAACAAATTTCCAGAATCTATTTTATATCCTTCCATCTTCAGAATATTTACAATATCGTTTTTTGATTTATCCATTTTTTTAGAGTCATTCAAGGGGTAAGCCATGAGTATGGAATAGTAGTATAATTTTATAGTTGATGCCAACTCAATACGTTTAATCCCCCCCTAATCCTGAAGAATTGTGTCTCTTACAGATAAGATTACAGAAATCGAAGAAGAAATTGCAAATACTAAATATAACAAGGCCACACAGCATCACATAGGTAAGCTGAAAGCTAAATTGGCTCAATTACGTGAAGAAGTAGTCATTAGTTCTTCAGGACCAAAAGGCAGTGGTTATGGCGTTCGTAAGGCAGGAGACGCAACAGTAGCTTTGGTAGGATTGCCTAGTGTTGGTAAATCTACATTGCTTAATTGTTTGACTGATGCAGATAGTGAAACTGGATCTTATGCCTTTACTACTTTAGATGTCGTTCCCGGTGTTTTGAAGTATAGAGATGCACGAATTCAGATTCTTGATTTACCTGGTTTGATTGAAGGAGCTGCAAGGGGTGCAGGTCGTGGAAAAGAGGTACTTTCAGTTATACGTTCAGCAGATCTTATAGTCCATGTTATTGATGCTGTAGATCCCGCACCTCATGTTATTCTCAAAGAATTATTTGATTCAGGTATTCGATTGAATAGTCGTCCTCCCAATGGAAGCGTTTCTAAGACGGGAATAGGAGGAATCGAAGTCATTTCTACTGTTGCTCAAGATTTGGAGGAAGACGCTGTCAAAACAGTTGTAAGAGAATATGGGCTGGTTAATGCGCAAGTAGTTTTTCGAGAAAAAGTGACATTGGATGATTTGGTTGATATTTTGGCAGCTACTAGAATTTATGTTCCTTCTTTTGATGTTGTTACTAAAGTGGATATGATTAATAAAACTCAATTAAAATCTGTTAGAAAAATGTGCACAAATAGGAAGATAATTGAAGTTGCTGCACCACAGAATAAAGGAATAGAAAAATTGAAAAAACAGATTTATAATACATTGGATTTTATATCTATATTTATGAAACCACAAGGTGAAAAAGCAGATTTAGAGGAACCAATGGTTGTTCGGAAGGGCACAATTATTGCAGAGATTTGCCAACGTTTGCATAGGGACTTTCAGCGAAAATTTCGTTATTCACAAGTATGGGGTCCTTCAGCTAAGTTCCCTGGCCAGACGGTAGGTCTAAACCACAAGGTTAAGGATCAAGATATTGTTAGTATAATTACACACCGCTGACTTATTTTTTTAGTCTCTTAATTAAAGCAGCTTTGTTTCCAGAAGTCGGTAGTCCTTTTTTCTTTAAGGCAGCTCTAAGTTCAGGTAATTTCATTGAACTGTAGTCAGTATTGTCTTTTGTAGTTTTTCTACTCTTTGGTTTTTCTTCTTTACTTCTTCTACCAAAGAGTCCCATTACGCTCGAAGCTCCTCTACCAATGCCTGATTTTACAGCTCCAGCCCCTCTACCAATACCTGATTTTACAGCTCCAGCCCCTCTACCAATGCCTGATTTTACAGCTCCAGCTCCTCTGCTTACGGCTGAACCAGCACTTCCTATTGCAGCTTTTGTTTTTGAGCCACGGGATTTAGGCCTAGCTGATTTTTTCTCCTTAGTTTCTATTTTAGGTGCAGGTTTTTCTTCAACCTTTTCAGTCTTCTTTTTTGGAGTTAGCTTGAGTTTGGAACGTGGTTTGAAAACAATATTTGGTTTACTTGTTTTCTTTTCATTGTAATCTTTACGGGCTGAGTCGGTTGCAACAGATTCAGGGAGTTGGTCGCCAAATCTATCTTGGTACCTGTCTTCTAAGCTCTTACCTTTAGAATCCATCATATGGTCTAATCTTTTGTGGATGTCTAATAACGGTTTTTCACTTTTTTTTGCCCATCCAGTAGGTGTGGGTGCTTGTGCAGGAGGAGATACAACAGGCTCTGCAGACACCATTACGTTAGCATCAGCTGTAGTTCCAACTGGAGCTACTTCTACAGTCGGCTGTTGAGCTGCTGGTGCAGCTTGAATAGAAGGTATCCCTGGATTAGCTTGAATAGGCTGAACAGCAGGAGCAGCCTGAACAGCAGGGGTGCCTACAGGTTCTAAAACCGGAGGCTTTCTTTTTGGCTTTTTCTTTCCACCGAACCATCCCATATTTTTTTACCAATATTTTTTAATTATGTCAACCACCTTTTCAAACAAGCTGAATAGGGTTGGAGAACTCTTCGCTCTTTTGGTAGAACGAGCTCCATTAGCACCGGTTTCAACTCTATTATCATCTGATGGCATTTTTATGTATTTATAGTAATCAATTAAAAGCTTGTTTCCCTTTTTTTAATCCTGCCAACTCATCTTTTTTTGCACAAATCTTCTCTTATTATAGGCTTTAATCAAATCACCTTTGGTAATAATTCCTATTATTTTTTTGTCATTTTCTTTTCTTACGACAGGAAGGTGGCTGATTTCTTTATATCCTAACGAGTCCAAGGCTTGGGTCAATGTATCTTCGGGTGTAATCGTAATTAAATCAGTAGTGCAGTAGTCTTTCACAGTCATGTGTCGTTCATGTTTCAATACAGCATCATGAATATCTGACCAAGTTATAATGCCATATAATTCTTCATTTTCGTTAACTACAGGCAACCCCATGTGTCCTGTATCTTCTATGATTTGAAGTGCTACTTCTAAAGGTTCATGGGGTTTAATGGTCATTACATCACTTGACATGGCTTCTTTGACTCTTATCATTCTCATTAAATCTTGTCCAGCTCCTAGATCAATATTGATTCCTCTTTTTGCTAATTTAGAAGTATAAAAAGAGTGTTCAGACAAAACATAACAAACAGCATCTGCAACAACACAAGAAAGCATTAGAGGCAATATAATTTCATACGTCGCAGTCATTTCGAATAGAAGAACAATAGCCGTTAGAGTTGCTCGTGTTGTTGATGCAACAAAGGCAGCCATTCCAACTAGAGCAAAAGCCCCAGGATGTCCTACAATCCCATATGAGTTTAGGACTAATCCAAGACCCGCTCCAATTGCAGCACCAATAAACAAACTAGGGGTGAAAATACCTCCAGACCCTCCACTTCCAATAGAAACGGATGTTGCGATTATTTTTAATGCCATAATAGATAATATAAATATTAGTAAGCTCCCTACACCCGACGAAACATCTGTATTTGGAAAACTATTTCCTACAATTAAATTATCATTGCTGTCTGTATCTAATGATATTAAATCTGACGTTACATCAAAACCATTTCCTAGAACATGAGGGAAAGATAATGCAATTAGCCCTACACAAAGTCCGCCTATACATGTCCTAAAGGGAACAGGCACATTGTCAAATTTTTCGATATTATCTTCTACGAAGTTCATTAATTTTATGAATATTGCTGCAGCCAATCCAACAATAATTCCTAATACAATATAGAAGGGATATTCAATTGGTGAACTAAGTGTATAATGTGGTATGCTATCAAATGCAGCGACATCTCCCGTCAAACTTCTACCTACTGTTGTTGCTATCACGGCAGCTACAACTATAGGGATGAAAGATCTCGTTTTTAGCTCAGCCATAATCAATTCAATAGCAAATAAGACTCCACCCAAAGGTGCGTTAAAGGCAGCAGTGATAGCACTTGCAGCACCACATCCAACCATTGTTCTTGTTTCTTCTACTGTTTTACCAGTCCTTTGCCCAATTTCAGAACCTATTGTCGAAGAGATTACAATCATAGGACCGACACGGCCTAATGACATTCCAGTACCTATACATGTGGCTGATGCAAAGCATTTTGCTACAGCTCTTTTTGCGCTTAGTCTTGCCTTCTTGACTGCGACAGCTTCCATAACAATAGGAACACCAGCTCCCTTTGCATCTTTAGACCAATATTCTATGATAATTCCTGCTATCAGTCCACCTAGTGCAGGTATGAATATAATCAACCATTCTCTATCAGAACCCTCTAGTGAGTTGTGAATGAAACTGTCTCCGTAAAATATGTTCTGGATACCTTTACTCATAGATATGAAAATCCATGTCATTACTGCTGCGCATGCGCCAGTTAAGGCAGCTAAGACATTTATTTGAAGCATAGGAGATTTGAAAATCTCTTCTAGTCTATTCATTGCATCTGAATCTTTCATTCTGTTAACACCTCATTACCATTATTGGTAATCAATAAGGTGTGTTCAGATTGGGCAACAATTCCGTTCCCCAATTCATCTAGAACAGGATAATATGATACGATGCCAGCACGCATAAGTTTTTGTAAGTTTTTAGTTGCATCATCTTGAAATTCATGTAACCATCTTTCTGCAAATGGCAAGCCTTTGTATCTATCTTGAATTTCTTTCATAAGTTCGGTTGCTTTTTCGTCTCTTACTTTCC
>Ga0208765_1002155_pt1 | contig 11180 bp, 9 predicted proteins | sample ETNtaG_2_FD_185783 | JGI IMG/M metagenome (GOLD analysis project Ga0208765, IMG submission 185783) | Marine microbial and viral communities from oxygen minimum zone, Eastern Pacific Ocean - ETNP201406SV203 (SPAdes) (version 2) | ecosystem: Environmental > Aquatic > Marine > Oceanic ... | reverse complement strand
GCGGGCGCGGGGGCCGGCTCGGGGGTCGACACGGGGATGTGGTCGTCTCCCGGTGGGGTGAGGAGGCCCTGGAGCCAGTTGCGCAGGCCTCGCAGGGCAGGCCGCAACCCTCCGACGGCACCGCGTGCCGCGTGGCGGGCGGTGAAAATCGCCCCCTTGGCTGCTCCTCGGGCCGCCTGACGTGCCGTGGTCCGGGTGATTACCGCGGCGGCCACCAACCCAATGCCGGACAGGATGAGCGCAGCACCCCAGGTAGCCACACCGGCCTCCAGGCCGCCACCCACTCCTAAGCCGATCAGGCCTCCGGCCTCGCCGAGCTCGTCGGCGCCGTCGTCCAGCCCGGGGCGGCCCCGGGTGATGTGCAATAGGCCGGTCACGCTCAGAACGGCCATTACCAGACCCACCGGAAGGCGTTTGGAGATCTCGCCCAGTTCGCTGCGTTCCCGGAACATGGCCAGGCCGGTCGCCACCATGGCTACCGGTAGGACTAGCCGTGTGGCCCCGACCGACCAGCCCAGGCCGTCCTTCAGGATCCGACCGACGACACCGGCTCGTTCGAGGTAGACCGACAGGCCGGCCAGTAGGCCTCCGACGACCAGTAGCAGGCCGAGGACCTCGTCTCCCCGACCGCCGAATGCTGCTCGGGCCATGCGCCTCAGTAGCGGAACGGAAGCCTCAACTTCTCGGCCGGCAGTGCTCACCGAAGTGTCATGTGGCCGGCTTTTTCCCTTACTATCAGCGGATTTTCCGGTCAAGCCGGGGCGCGCGGAACGAGAAGCCATCGGAATCGACGGTACCACCGGGGGGTGACGGCCCCGGGGCAGTCCCGGGATGGTTCGGGGGCGTGGGGCGGCCGCGAACGGCTCAATCCGAGGGTCAGCGGACTTCGATGGTGGGAACGAGGGCCGGACGGCGACCGGTCCGCCTGGAAACCAGCCGACCGGTGGCCCGACGGGTCAGGCGCTCCAGTTCCCGGGGCTCACGTTGGCCGTCCCCGACGGCCGAGCCGACGGCCTCGGTCACCGCCTCGGCCACATCGCGGTGCCAGGCGTTCCGGTCGTCAGGCTCCACCCAGCCCCGACTCTCGACAACCGGAGTACCCACCAACCGACCCTTGCGTCCGTCTACCACTACCCGAACGAACACAAATCCCTCGCCCGACATGGCGCGCCGTTCCTCGACCAGCGTTTCGGACACCTGGCGACCGGACTCGTCGACCATCACGTACTCGTCGGAGACCCGACCGGCTCGAACCAGCCCTGCATCCTTCAAAGAGACCCGGTCGCCGTCCGTGCAGCGCATCACCTGGCTCTCCGGCATGCCCCGCCCGAGGGCCAGGTCGTGGTGGGCGACCAGATGGGCGTACTCGCCATGCACCGGGATGAATAGGTCCGGGTCGGCGGCCTCGTGGAGGGCCAGTAGCTCGTCGGCCTTGCCGTGCCCGGTGGTGTGCACGCCCAACTGGCCGCTGTGGACCAACTGGACGCCCCGGCGGGCCAAAGCGTTGTGGAGACGGGACACGGCGGCCTCGTTACCGGGGATGGGATGCGAGGAGAAGACCACAGTGTCCTGATCGCCCACGTTGAGGAATCGGTGGCTGCCGTCGGCCATACGTTGCAGGGCGGCCCGAGGCTCACCCTGCGAGCCGGTGCACACCACGCACGTGGTGGCCGGATCCAGATCATCCAACTGGTCATCGGTGGCCAGCATCCGGTCCGAGATCCGTAATAGGCCCAGCTCCCGGGCCAGGGTGACATTGCGCACCATCGACGGGCCCAGCACTACCACCGTCCGCCCCGTTTCGGCCGCCGCGTCAACCACCTGCTGGATCCGGTGGATATGGCTGGAAAAGGCGCCGACGATGATCCGGCGACCCTCGTGGTCGGCGAAAATCTGACGCAGTACCGGACCGATCGTGGCCTCCGAGGTCGAGGAGCCGGCAATGCCCGCATTGGTTGAGTCGGCCAGCAGGAGGCGGATCCCGTCGCTGTCGGCCAGCGCCCTCAGGCGATCCAGGTCGGTTACCCGACCGTCGATGGGGGTTGGGTCCAGCTTGAAATCGCTGGAATGGAGGATGCGACCCTGCGACGTTCCGAAGACGGTCATCAGGCCACTCGGTGTGGAATGAGTGACGGGCAGGAACTCGCAGTCAAACGGGCCGACAGGCAAGCGGGCATGGTCTCCCAGCTCCACCAGGTCGGGCAGGGGAAGGCTGGCTGACTTCAACTTGCCCCGGACCATTCCCAGTGTGAACGGCGCGCCATAGATCGGCATCGAGACACCCTCGCCGGCAAGAGATCGCAGCAGGTAGGGCAGCCCCCCGATGTGGTCCTCGTGGGCGTGGGTGACCACACAGCCTTCGATCCGGTCGGCTCGTTCCAGCAGCCAGGTGAAGTCCGGGAGCACCGCGTCGACCCCGGGAAGGTCGTCGGGGAACAGCTGTCCGCAGTCCAGCAACACAATGCGTCCCTCGGACTCCAAGGCAGCGCAGTTGCGACCGATCTCTCCCAGCCCGCCTAGGAACGTTAGGTGTACAGGAGATGCCATGAAAGACGACGTCCGGCCGTGGTCAGCCGCGGCCGAGCCCGACGAGGATCCGTCGGGCCAGGTCCTGGAGGTCGTCGGGTTCTGGCCCCATCGGTGGGCGGCAGTCGCCTCCGGGTAGGCCCAGCACCTTCATCATGGCCTTGGTGGGGATCGGGTTGGGATTGAGATCGCCCGACTCGAACGCCCATGAGGGAATCAGGCGCTGGTTGGCCGCCGTGGCGCCTGCCACGTCGCCGGAGAAGAAGGCGTCCACCATGGCCACCGTCTCCGGGGTGGCCCAGTGGGACGCCACGCTCACCACGCCGACCGCCCCCACGGCCAGCAGCGACAGGGTCAGGGCGTCCTCTCCGCTGTAGATATCGAAGCCATCGGGGGCGGCGGCCACCAGGCGGGCCGTCTCGCCCACGTCGCCCGCCGCGTCCTTCACGGCCACCACATTCTGGACCTCGTCAGCCAGGCGGAGACTGGTCGCCGTATCGATCTTGCGACCCGACCGGATTGGGATGTCGTAGAGCATCACCGGCAGAGTGGTGGCCTCGGCCACGGCCCGGAAGTGGTGGAACAGCCCGAGTTGGGACGGACGGTTGTAGTACGGGGTGACGGTGAGGATGGCATCGGCCCCGACGGCCGTGCACCTTTCAGTCAACTCCACGGCGGCCGCTGTGTCGTTGCTGCCGGCACCGGCGATGACGTGACAGTCCACGGCACTGGCCACCGCCTCCACCAGGGCGACCTGCTCGTCGTGGGTCAGGGTTGGCGACTCACCGGTTGTCCCGGCGAGCACCAGACCGTCGTTGCCCTGTTCCACCAGCCAGCGGGCCAGCTCCACCGCTCCCTCCAGGTCCAGCGACCCGTTGGCGGCGAACGGCGTGATCATGGCGGTGATCACCCGACCGAACCTCGGCTCCATCTCCGCTTCCTCCTCGTCTCGAACGCCGGTCCGGCTCAGCCGGTGGCGTGCTCCCTTGCCCGCTCGATCCCCAGAGTGGCCAGCAGGTTCTCGTGTAACTCGAACCACACCCTGTGGTACGAGTCGACCATCACCCCGGTAAACCAGTCCAGGTCCCCAGACCTCACCCGGTCCAATGCCCCAGCCAGCCGGTCGCCATAGTCCCCGAAGCGGTCCAGTACCCCGGCCAGCGTCGCACACACCGGCTGCACGGCAGCATCAGTTTCACCCAGACGGTCGACCACCTCTCCGTCATAGACCAGATCGGTGTGGTCGTTGACCATCGGTTCGGCGTTCGGATCCTCGGGATCGGGACGCATCTGCCAGTCGGTGCAAAGGCCCAGAAAGGCCTGATTGATGTTCAGGAAGCACCGGTAGGCGGCGTCTACCTCGTCCCGAAGCCCGGTGCCGTCCAGCTCGGCGACCACCAAATCTTCGCCGTGGGTCCGGCCGTCGGAGGTCAGCGTCCAGCCTCTCAGGCGTCCCTCACGGTGGCGGACTAGGCCGGCGGCCTCCAGATCGGCAAGGTGAGCCTCGACAGCGTCGACATCCAGCCTTGTGGCAGCGGCTACGTCCGCCGTATCAGCAAAGCCCTGGACGCGCAGGGCGTGCACGACCAAGAGTTCGGCTGGGCTGGCGTAGGACATGTCGCTCACGCTACCCCCGGGTCCCGACGGGCCAGTCGGTAGAGGACCAGGGGATAGCCGCCCAGACCAATGAGGGTGAATACGAACCACTGGACGGCGTACGAGAGGTGGGGCCCGTCTCCCAGGTCCTCCACCTGGGCAGAGACCGGCCAACCGGCCGAACCGTTGGTAGCAGCCCGGATCCACATCGGAGCCAGGGGGATCCCCCACCGGTCCGACAGGGCCTCTAGGTCGATGCGATCCACCTCGGCTCCGTCACCCCGCTCGCCGGTCCGGCCGACGTCCAGGCTGCCCGCCACCTCGACCTCTCCTCTGTCGGGCGCCCAGGCCGACCGGTCCCCCTCTAAGTAGTAGACCCGGGGCACGAACCCCCGGTCGACGACTATCCCCACACTGGGGTGAATGCCGTCGACGCGTAGCAGGGTCACCGCGTGGACGCCAGGCACCCCGTCCCGAGAACGGTTGGCTAGGTAGACCTCCGAAGCGACGTCCCACGTGCCGGACACGGTGACCCGCACATAGCGGAGGTCCTTTGGCGAGTTGCCCTCCTTCAGGGCCCCGAATGCCGTGGCCAGGGCCACCGCTGGCTCGTCGGCTCGGGCCGCTACCCAGGCGTTGTGGTCTCGTCGTTCATCTAGGCGACGGAGTTGCCAGAAGCCCAGGTTGGTGGTGGCCACCAGCAGGGCTACTACCAGCATGTGCGAGGCGACCCATGCCGGCCTCAGAAGCCGCCGGGTACCAGGTTCCACGGCAGGACCGGGTCAGAGGCCGAGCAGCGCGTCGAGGCCTACGGTCACGCCGGGCACCTCGGCGATCCGGCCAATGGACAGCACCACCCCGGGCATGAACGAGCTGCGGTCGGTGGTGTCGTGCCGGATAGTTAAGGTCTGACCAGTGGTCCCCAAGACGACCTCCTGGTCGGCCAGAGCGCCTCTCATACGCAGCGAGTGGATGCGGATGTCTGCCGGCCCTACGCCGCCTCGGGCCCCGGCCACCGTCTCTCGGGTGGTCGGATCGAGGGCCCAGTCCGATGAGGCGGCTGCCATGCGCTCGGCGGTGGCCGTCGCGGTACCCGAAGGGGCATCAACCTTGCCGTCGTGATGAACCTCCACGATCTCCGCTGTCTCGAACCACGGCGCTGCTATCTCGGCGAAGCGCATCATGAGGACGGCACCGATGGCGAAGTTGGGAGCCACTAGGCAGTTACTGGTCGTGAAGGCGGCCCGAAGGTTGTCGAGGTCGTCGTCACTAAGGCCACTGGTGCCAACGACAACGTGTACCCCGGCCGCGGCCAGGACCGGCAGGTTGACCCGGCTCGCCTCGGCCACCGTGAAGTCCACGACGACATCAACGCCGACGTTGAGCAGGTCTCCGATGTCGTCCACCAGGGTCATTCCGGAGACCTCCGCCCCGGGAGCCGACGGATCTGCCGCTGCGACCAGGACCATCCCCTCAGCGGCCGTGACGGCGTCGGCCACCATACGGCCCATGCGGCCGGCAGCCCCGAGCACACCGACACGGATCGGATTTACAGACATGAGGTGAGGCTAGCGGTCGCCATCGCGGCGGCCCGGCTGGGTTCAGGCGGTCGGTCCAACCACGGCCACAACCGCCTCGGGGGACAGCACCTCGCCCAGTACGGCGTTGACCTCGTCCAGGGTGACGGACCGCAGGGTGTCGACGTACTCGTCCAAGGGAACTACCCGGCCCAGGAGGCTCTGGCTGGTACCCAGCCGAGACATTCGACTCCCGGAGTCCTCTAAGCCCAGCAGGATTGACCCCTCAAACCCGTCGCGGGCGATATCCATCTCTTCAGCGGTAATCCCGTGGGTAGCCACCTCGGCCACCTGGTCGGCTACCACCCGTTGGAGCTCATCAGCTCGCTCAGGAGCCGTGCCGGCGTACACCGACACCACGCCGGCGTCCTGATAGCCGGCTGGCGAAGCGAAGACGTTGTAGGCCAGCCCTCGCTCCTCGCGCACGGTCTGAAAGAGACGGCTGGACAGCCCTCCTCCCAATACGTGGACGCCCAGGGCTAGGGCGTGGCGTCGGCGGTCGTCGCGTCGCAGGCCGCGCCACCCCCAGGCCACGTGAGCTGCCTCGGTGGGTCGGGTGATCCGTCGAGCTTCAACCGGTTCCTCCGTCGGTCCGGTGCGAATCGGTGCCGTTCCGTCCGTCCGGGAGGCGAAAGCCTCGCTTACCTGTTCCACCAGGGCATGGTGGTCAACGGCCCCAGCCGCGGCCACCACAAGGTTGGGCGCTCGATACCAGTGGTCATGGAACCCAGCCAGGTCTTGGCGGGCGATGGTGGCTACCGAGTCCTCGGATCCCAGCACCTCGCGGCCCAACGGGTGGCCGGGGAACAGCGCCTCGTAAAGGAGCTCAAATACGACATCGTCAGGATCATCGGCCTGGAGGTGGAGTTCCTCAAGGATGACCTGCCGCTCGGTCTCCACGTCGGCGGTCCGCAGAGCAGGCTCACCGATGACGTCGGCCAGTAGGGCGGTAGCCAACTCCTGGCCTCCTGCCGGGACTCGGGCGTAGTACGCCGTGTATTCCTTAGATGTGAAGGCATTCATCTCGCCGCCCGTGGCGTCCACCATCTCGGCGATGGCTCGGGCCGTCCGGCGGTTGGTTCCCTTGAACAACAGGTGTTCGAGGAAGTGCGAGGCGCCGGATACCGCCGGATCCTCGTCCCGACCCCCGACGGTCACCCATACGCCGACCGAGACCGAGCGGGCGTCCGGCATCCGTTCGGACACCACGCTCGGTCCTGCGGTCGGCCCGTGTTCGGGCAGACTCAACTCGACCACCGATTCGGTGGCCTTAGGGGCACCGTGTCGGCGGCCCCGGTCAGCGGGAGCGCTCAGCGACCCCGCCGACGGCGACCACCGCCACCGCCACCGCCACCGCCACCGCGACCGCGACCAGCGGGAACTGCCACGCCCAGATCTCCGTGGACCGCTTCGAGTTCGTTCTTGAAGGCGTCCTCGAAATTCGCCTCGACAGGACCGTCGTCGACTGCGTCGTCATCGTCGTCATCGTCGACCACCTCGTCAACTACGTCGTCGTCCGAATCGTCGACCACCTCGTCAACTACGTCGTCGTCCGAATCGTCGACCACCTCGTCAACTACGTCGTCGTCCGGAACCTCGTCCGTCTTCTCCGGGGCCTTTGCGGCCGGCTTGGATGGTGCATCGCCGGCCGGCTTCAGGGAGATCTTTCCGTTCGGGTCAACGTCTTCGACCACGACCGACAACGGTTGGCCCAGTTCCAGCACGTCTTCCACCTTGTCGATGCGCTTGCCGCCACCGAGCTTGGAGATGTGCACCAGTCCATCGCGGCCGGGAAGGATGCTGACGAAGGCACCAAACTTGGTGATGTTCACCACCCGGCCTTCGTAAACAGCGCCCACTTCGGCGGTAGGCGGATCCACGATCAGCATGACCTGGCGCTTGGCCTCGGCGACCTTGTCACGGTCCGGCGAGGCGATGGACACGATACCCACCATGCCGTCGTCGTCGACGCTGATGTCGGCTCCGGTCTCGGCCTGGATGGTGTTGATCATCTTGCCCTTCGGACCGATGACCTCACCGATCTTCTCCACCGGGATCTCGAACGCCTCGATCTTCGGCGCGTTCTCACCGACGTCGTCGCGCGGGCCGGGAATCGCCTCGGCCATGACGGCGAGAATCGCCAGTCGGGCTTCCTTGGCCTGATTCAGGGCATTGGCCAGGACGTCGGCAGGAATACCATCGATCTTGGTGTCCAACTGGAGTGCGGTGACGAACTCCGCCGTACCGGCCACCTTGAAGTCCATGTCGCCAAAGGCGTCCTCCGCACCGAGGATGTCGGTGAGGGTGACGTACTCGTCGTCTTTGTAGATGAGGCCCATGGCGATGCCGGCTACCGGGGCCTTGATCGGCACACCGGCGTCCATCATCGAGAGGCTGGACGAGCACACCGAACCCATGGAGCTCGAGCCGTTGGATGCAAGGACCTCCGACACTAGGCGCAGGGTGTAGGGGAACTCCTCGAAGCTCGGGATGATCGGGAATAGGGCCCGCTCTGCGAGTGCACCGTGGCCGATCTCTCGACGCTTCGGACCCCTCATGAATCCTGTCTCACCGGTTGAGAAGGGCGGGAAGTTGTAGTGGTGCATGAACCGCTTGCGGTCGACCGGGTCGATGCCGTCGATCATCTGGTCCATGCGACCGGTACCCAGGGTGGTGAAATTCAGCACCTGGGTCTCGCCCCGCTGGAACAGGCCCGAACCGTGCGCCGTGGGGATAACCGCCACCTCCGACGACACAGGCCTGAGGTCGCCCGTGCCACGCCCGTCGATGCGGACACCCTCGGTGACGATGCGGGATCGCACCGCCTCCTTGGTGACTGACCGGATGGCACCGGCGATGTGGCGATCGGCATTGTCCACCTCGGCGAACTGCGGAAGCAGCTCGTCGAGGAGCTCGGCCTTGAGTGCCGACTCGGCGGCACCACGCTCAGCCTTGTCGGCAATGGTCTGGGTCTCGGCGATGCGCTCCGCACCGGCGGTCTCGACCGCAGCAAGCACCTCGGGGGTGTAGTCGCTCGTGACCTCGTAGGTCATGATCTCCGGCGCACCCACGGCGGCTACGAGCTCCTTCTGGAGTTCGATGGCCTCGCGGATGAACTGCTTGGAGAACTCCAGGCCAGTAGCCAAGACGGCCTCGTCGACCATCGGGGCGCCGGCTTCGTAGACGTCGCAAGTGGCTTCGGTACCGCCAGCCTCGACCATCATCACCGCGACGTCGCCGTCGTCCAGCAGGCGGCCGGCCACGACCATCTCGAAGGCCGACTCGCTACCTTCCTCGTAGGTGGGATGCGGAATCCACTCGCCGGCCGCTGTCCAGGCAATGCGCACCGCACCGACCGGGCCGTCGAACGGGATGCCGGACAGCATCAGGGCTGCCGAGGCGCCGTTCAGGGCCAGTACGTCGTGGGGGTTCTCCATGTCGGCACCAACGACGGTGCCCACGATGTGGACCTCGTTGCGGAAGCCGTCCGGGAACATCGGCCGCAGTGGGCGATCGATGAGGCGACAGGTCAGAATCGCCGATTCCGGTGCCCTGCCTTCACGACGGAAGAACGAGCCGGGAATCTTGCCGGCGGCGTACATCCGCTCCTCGATGTCGACCGTAAGTGGGAAGAAGTCCGCACCCGGTCGGGGGGACTTCGCTCCGGTAGCGGTCACCAGGACCGTGGAACGGCCGATCTGGGCCAGGACGGCTCCGCTGGCGAGACCGGCCATACGGCCCGTCTCGAACGACATTGTCTTATCGGTCCCGCTGAATGTGCAGGAAACCGTGGTTGCTTCAGTCATGCTTCTCTCTTCTCGTAGCCCGCCCGGAACGACTCCGGACGGTTCGACGGCCGCTATCTGCGGCATATCGGGGATGTGGACGCGTGTTGTCCGTTCCCACTCATCGATCTGGTTGTCGGTCCCGTTGGTCCGGTCCCCGACGCGATACGGACGGCCCTCCGGCCGCCCGCTGCTTAACTGGTCCTACCTGCGCAGCCCCAACTTGGCGATGATCGCCCGGTAGCGCTCAACGTCGTTCTTCTTGACGTAGTCAAGCATCCGCCGGCGGCGACCCACCACCATCAACAGGCCCCGCCGACTGTGATGATCCTTCTTGTGGATCTTCAAGTGGTCGGTGAGGTGGTTGATGCGGTCACTCAGGAGTGCGATCTGCACCTCGGGAGAACCGGTGTCACTCTCGTGCAGCCGGTTGGATTCGATGGTGTCGCCCTTGGGGGGCAGGTTGGTCGGCATCAGAACCTCGGGTTTCGGACCCGGCCTCATGGTGCGCTGTGCGCCACCGGAAGCCATTCGGAGGGCCGGATTTCTTCGATTCCGACCCCGGACGACCCCGGTCGGGCCGTCCACGGGGGTACAGGGTATCGGCGGTGAGAGGTAATCTCACCTCATGAGCGCACGGTTCACCCACTTGGCGCTGCCGTCACACGACCTGAACGCCACCGTTGCATGGTACGAAACCCACACGCCGATGCGGGCCTTCCACCAGCGGACCGACCCGGACGCTGAGGTGGCGTGGTTGGCCGAGGACGACAACGCTGTGGGGATCGTGGTTGTCCAGACGTTCGAGGACCACGAAGCCGGCCAGCCCCTTCCCATCCTGACCCCGTTCGCCCACCTGGGCTTCGACGTAGACTCACCCGGAGAGGTCGACCAAGCGGCCGAACTTGGGCGGGCGTCGGGTTGTCTGCACTGGGAGCCAGCGGACCACCCACCGCCGGTCGGCTACCTCTGTGCGGTGACCGATCCCGATGGCAACGTGGTTGAGTTCAGTTTCGGCCAAGGCTTGGAGGCCTTCGGCAGCTGAGGTCGGCCGATCAGCCGGCGCGGATGGCAGCCAGCAGGCGAACCATCTCAACCGCTGCATCGGCGCAGTCAGCACCCTTATTGCCCCGCTCCTCGTCGGCCCGCTCCATGGCCTGCTCCACGGTGTCGGTAGTCAGCACCCCGAACACCACGGGCACGCCAGTGTCATAGCCGGCTCGCATGATCCCGGCCGCTGCCTCGCCGGCCACGTAGTCGAAGTGTGCGGTCTCGCCCCTGATAACCGCCCCTAGGCATACCACCGCGTCGTAGCGACCCGACTCGGCCATAGCCCGAGCGGCCAGCGGCACCTCGAACGCCCCAGCTACCCAAGCCAGATCCACGTCGTCGTCAGTCACCCCGAGGGCCACCAGGCGATTCCGGGTACCAGCGACCAAGCTGGACGACACGAAGTCATTGAACCGGCCAGCCACTAGACCGATCCGCAGGCCGGCACCGTTCAGGGGGCCTTCCAGCGTCTTCATGACGCACTCCCCTCAGCGCCCGCCTCATCGAGGATGTGGCCCATGCGGTCCCGTTTCGTTTCCAGGTATCGGATGTTCTCCGGGTTGGGTGAGGTATCCAACGGAACCCGGTCGGTGATCTCCAGGCCGTAGCCCTCCAGGCCGCCGTACTTGGCCGGGTTATTAGTCAT
>Ga0208765_1002152_pt1 | contig 11189 bp, 6 predicted proteins | sample ETNtaG_2_FD_185783 | JGI IMG/M metagenome (GOLD analysis project Ga0208765, IMG submission 185783) | Marine microbial and viral communities from oxygen minimum zone, Eastern Pacific Ocean - ETNP201406SV203 (SPAdes) (version 2) | ecosystem: Environmental > Aquatic > Marine > Oceanic ... | reverse complement strand
GAGTCTGCTTTTAAAACAGACTCGATGCTGTCGACATTTTCCCCCGACCACTGTTGGAGAGTTGAAGAAATTACTTCTGAAATTTCCCCCCATGACAATTGACCTGAAAGAAATGCCGATACTGCTTCTTCATTCGCAGCATTCAACCATGCGGGAGCTGTTCCTTTTTGTTTCCCAGCCTCGTAAGCAATGCCCAAACAAGGAAAAGCTTGTTTATCTGGTGGTTCGAAATTTAACTCAATGATTTGTGACCAGTTGATCTCACCAAAAGGGTCATTAATCCTGTCGGGGTAAGTAAGTGCATACGATATACAGAGTCTCATATCCGGATTCGACATCTGCGCCAAAGTTGCCCCATCAGAGAATGTGACCATCGAGTGGACAATTGATTGAGGATGAACAACGACGTCTATATCTTCGTATGAAATTCCAAATAATTCATGTGCTTCGATGACTTCCAGACCTTTATTCATAAGCGTTGAGGAGTCAACAGTAACTTTAGGACCCATTTCCCAAGTCGGGTGAGATAAAGCATCTTCAATTGAAACGCTTGAAAGCTGCTCGGCAGAGAAACCTCGAAATGGTCCACCTGAAGCGGTTAGAACTATGCCTTTAACATCCTCTTGTTTTGGATTCAAGCCAAGGCATTGATGTATAGCGCAATGTTCACTATCGACGGGAATTAACTCTGCACCTTCTGTTGAGCGAAAATTTTGAATTAGAGGACCGGCAGCAATCAACGATTCCTTATTTGCTAATCCAAGCCTCTTTCCTGCCTTTAATGCAGCAATCGTAATAGGAAGCCCAGCGAAGCCAACTACTCCATTTATCACGACATCACTCATAGACGAAGCGTTCGCCAGTGCTTCAGGACCTGAAATTACATCAATTTGCGAGGGAAGTTTTTGTCGAAGTTCTTTTTCTAACGACGAATCAGAAATCGCGACTATCTGAGGTTTGTGTTTTTTTGCTTGTTCGACCAAAAGTTCGACAGATCTAGCAGCTCCTAAAGCAACCACTTCAAATTCATCCGGATGGTCTTGGATGATCTCAAGTGTTTGAGTCCCAATAGATCCTGTCGATCCCATTATGGCGACAGTTGTCGCTAACATCTAATAATTTTACCTGTTAAATCATTTATCGCTATATGAAATCAAATAGTGAAAAGATTTAGCAAACGAGCAGCGAAGTAAGTCGCTGGTAGAACAAACAATAAGGCATCAAAACGATCAAGAAAGCCGCCGTGTCCTGGCAATACGGAACCCATATCCTTGATTCCTAAGTCTCTTTTGAGCATAGATTCGCACAAATCGCCTAGTGGTGCTGCCAATGCACCTACCAAACCAAGAACGAAAGCTGTTCCAAGATCACCAGGGTCTTGACCAAAGGGGGTTATCTGACCTACAACAATCACACCCGTAAGAAATGAAATAGCCATACCACCTAATAGGCCTTCCATAGTTTTATTAGGGCTAACCGAAGACAAGGGGGTTCTACCAATCAGTCTTCCTACCAATAGTCCCCCTGTGTCATAACCCACAGTTATCAAAACAGCTGCTAGGAGCATTCCTACACCGTTTTTATCATTGAGCATCAAACCGATGAAACAGCCCAATAAACCTATGTACCCGACACCGAATAAAGTAATCGACGTGTTCGCTATAGGCATATTGCGATCTACTCCTGTTAGATACCAGAGAAGTGTAAAGGTGACTGTTAAAGCCAGTATGAGAGGAATAGCTGATTCAAATCTCCAATATGCTCCAAGATTCAATGCAGCAATGGCAGTCATTCCTAACAAAGTTGCAGGCTGATAGCCAGCACGTCTCGCTGCTAAGAAAAATTCTGAACCTGCGAAAACAAGTAGAACTGTACTGAATACAAGAGTGGCTACAGCGCCTATTGCACATACAGCTAAAAAGATCGCTCCGAGAGCTACTCCTGTAGCAAGTGCTTTTGGCATATTCCTGCTTTGTGAATTTTGAGCTTGTATAGATGGTTGAGTTGGTGATTGAAAAATCGGAGAGGTTTCTTCGGTCTTCGTTTCTTCAGGAGGGATTACAGGCGGATTGAATTCTCCACTAAAAGGATCACTCTCTGGTAACTCTTCATCAAAAAAGATCGCTGCTGTAGGTTCATCTAAATCGCCTACAGGCTGCTGTGATTCATGATCAATTAACACTTCATCAGACCATTTCGGTTTTTGATCAATTTCAGACCAAAGGTCATCATCTTGACTTTTTTCAACAGGTTCCTCAGTCCAGTGCGGTAATTCTTCAGAAGAATCACTTTCGCCACCAAATACAGAACGTCCCGGCTCTACAACATCCTCTGGGGTCTCAAGTCCAAGAATTCGGATCTCTTCAAATTCACCTGATCCTCTGTCATTTGCCACGAGTCACCTCACTATCCATTTGAAACTAAACATCTAACAACTCTTCTTCTTTAGAAGATCTTGATTTCTCTATCTCACTTTCATTTACATGAGTCAAATCATCAAGTTGTGAAGACAGCCATTTAATGTTGTCTTCAGAAACGCCTCCATTGCCAGCTAAGTCGTCTAAATCCTTTCGAGAATTTCTTCTGATTCCACGCAAACGGTTCTTTCCTTCTTCAGCCATACCATTAACCATTCGTACCAGATCTTGACGCCTTTCTTGTGTCAGTTCTGGGAAAACCAGTCGGATTGTTCGCCCATCAGTGCTCGGAGTTAACCCGAGGTCAGCCTGATTTAAACACCTTTCAACTGCCTCAACATTTCCTTGGTCATGCGGAGTTATCAGTAGCTGTCGTGCCTCAGGAACGGAAAAAGAAGCTAGTTCCTGCATGGGCATTTCCACACCGTAAGCCTCAACTGTTAAACGTTCTACAATCGAAGAAGAAGCTCTACCTGTTCGGACTGTTCCAAACTCGCGTCGAGCATGTGTTACTGATTCAAGCATCTTTTCTTTTGCTTCATCCAAAATCATCTGGAGGAGTTCTTCACTCACCGCTACCTCTTTCTCTTAAGAGACTAGTGTACCTACGGTGTCTCCTGCGAGTATGGACCTAACATTACCTGCTTGCATTAGGTCGAACATGACGATTGGAAGGTCGTTATCCATGCAAAGAGTTATCGCTGTTGCATCCATAGCTTGCAATCCTTTTTGAATAACTTCTAAATGCGAAACCTCTTCTAGCAAAGTTGCAGAGGGATCGATTTTAGGATCTGCTGTGTATATCCCACCGGTTCCCGAATGAGTTCCTTTCAACACGACGCCAGCTTCTATTTCTACAGCGCGTAGTGCCGCAGTTGTATCAGTAGTGAAAAACGGATTTCCTGTTCCACCTGCAAAAATAACTACTCTCCCCTTCTCTAAATGTCGAGTAGCTCTTCGTCTGATATACGGTTCAGCGATCTGGGCCATGTGCACAGCTGTTTGGACACGAGTTGGTTGACCTAATTGTTCAAGAGTGTCCTGTAAAGCAAGTGCATTAATTACAGTGGCTAACATTCCCATATAGTCAGCTTGAGCTCTGTCCATACCAGCTCCGGCTCCAGCCATTCCGCGCCATATGTTTCCACCGCCGACTACCACCGCTATGTCAACTTCGTATTCAGATCTAACTTGAAAAATTTCTTCAGCAATCTCACCAACGATGTCACCATCAATTCCAAATCCTGCTTTACCAGCAAAAGCCTCTCCGGAAACCTTTAAAACGATTCGATCCCACTTGGCTTTTTTACTTTTCGAAGAGTTGTCGGATTCAGAAGGTGTCATATCTAATCACCAATAAAGGCTTGCTCGAATCTGACTATCTGACCTTCTCCAATTGTTTCTTGAACAGTTGTTTTGTCGCCGTGAAGTCCTTGTTCCAATAGAACTGACTCCTTGTACCAAGCAGTCAATCTGCCTTCAACAATCTTTTCCCATGCTTGCTCTGGTTTACCTTCTGCTTTGGTCACCTCTAGTAGAGATGCCCGCTCTTGTTCAACTGAATCTTCTGGAACTTCTTCTCTACTAAGAGCAGTTGGCTTAGCGAAGGCTATATGAAGTGCCACCTGGTGAAGTGTCTCCTGGTCAACTCCTGCCCCTTGCACTAAAACTCCATTAACTCCCCGTCCATCTTGGACATGCAAATATGTGTCCACTAAATGGTCATCACTTCCTTCGATTAGTACTACTTTTCCAACTGAAACGTTCTCTTTTATTGATAGTCGAACATCGTCAATGACTTCAGCTCTAGCTTCGATCGCTTGCTCGCCTTCTTCTAAAACCGCTTCAGCGAGACTATTAACTAGTTCTACAAAACCATCAGATTTTGCTGAGAAATCAGTTTCACAACGCAAATGAACCATTGCCACTTTGTTTCCGTCTGTCGCTATAGCAACAGACCCTTCACTATTATCTCTATCTGACCGAGAAGCAGCTTTAGCTAAGCCTTTCTCCCTCAGAGTTTGAGCCGCCGCTTCTGCATCTCCATCACTGTCAACTAAAGCTTTTTTTGCATCCATCATCCCAGCGCCAGTTAGATCACGGAGTTCTTTTACATCTTTTGCAGTTATTTCAGCCATTCTGAGACCCTTCATCATCTACCACTGGTTCTTCTACCACTGGTTCTTCTACCACTGGTTCTTCTACCACTGGTTCTTCTACCACTGGTTCTTCTACCACTGGTTCCGCTGGATCATTATTCTGACTGTCGTCCGAGTTTTCTTGAGAGATTCTCTCATCTCTTTCAGCTTCAGCAGTTGCTGCCTCGTCACGGGCTTTAGCTTGTTCGGCTGCTTTTTCTTCTGCGTCTAATGAAGGAGTCTCAGGTTTTTTTGAACGCGAGTTGTGTATGTGTCTACCTTCTTCAACAGCTTCTGAAATCATGTGGCACATTATTTGACTAGCCCGAATAGCATCATCATTTCCTGGTATCGCATGTTGGATGACATCTGGGTTGCAATCGGTGTCGACAATAGCAATAACAGGTATACCTAGTTTGTTTGCTTCAGTCACAGCTATGTGTTCCCTTATCGTGTCTATGACGAAAACAGCATCTGGAAGCCGTGTCATGTCTTTTATACCGGTTAAGTTGCGCTCAAGTTTTTCAAGCTCGCGGTTCAACATCAAAGCTTCTTTCTTGATCATTGCATCAAATTCACCTGATTCACGCATGCGCTGGTATTCCTGCATTTTGCCGACTCTCTTAGAAATTGTTTGAAAGTTAGTTAGCATTCCTCCCAACCAGCGTTGGTTCACATAAGGCATACCGCATTTGTTCGCGTACGATTCAACTGCCCCTTGAGCTTGTCTTTTTGTGCCGACGAGTAACACTGTTCCTCCATTGGCAACTAGTTCGCGTGTGAAGGTGTAAGCCTGTTCGACACGTTCGAGGGTTTGGTTTAGATCTATTACGTAAATGCCGGATCTTTCACCATGGATAAAACGCTGCATTCTCGGATCCCAGCGTTGTGTCTGATGCCCGAAATGCACACCTGCTTCGAGCAACTGTTTCATTGTTACGACTGCCATGCCGCTATTCCTTTCCCAACGGTTTAGCTGACCTCTACCAAGCGCTTAAGCGACCGTGGGCAGGTAGAGATGAAAATTTTTGCCTATTAAAACAGGCGTTCAAACTCTACCCCGTGTTCTAATCGAACACTATGGGCATCTGTTATTTTGTGTATTTCAAATACTTATGAAATCACGCAATCATCATTGCGGAGTGTTCCGTCAACATAAATGCTTCCGCACCAGAAAGAGCGTCGTTCTACCATTTGGTCAGCAAGAGCCCCACTCATGTTCACTGACTTGAGGTCTGCTTCCATAAGGACCGCTGCTGTCAAATCTGCTCTCATTAATTGCGCATGAGAAAGATTAGTTCTGAAGAAAAGTGCTCCTGGTGCTTTTGCATCATTGAGACTTGCGCCAGCAAGGTTTGTATTTGAAAGAGCTGCTCCGGAAAGGTTAGCCCCATCAAAGTTTGCCCCTGCAAGCATCGTTCCATTTAGGAGTGCGCCTTCAAGGTTCGCACCTGAAAAGTTAATTCCAGGAAGGATCATTCCAGCGAGATTTTCCCCTGCCATATCTACATCTGAACAATCAGCATTTGGAGCAACATAGCAAGTCTTCTTCACCTCAGCTGCAGCTGCTTCTTCAGCCGCTTCTGCTTCTGCTTCTGCCTCTGCTTCTGCTTCTGCTGCTGCTTCAGCTTCAGCTTCAGCTTCAACTGCTGCTTCTGCTTCTGCTTCTGCAACTTCAGTTGCATCTGCTTTGTCTGCAGTCTGTGGTGTTTCATCATCCCCACCGCCTCCGCATGCGCCGACGACAAGCGTAAGGATCAGTATCCCTAAAGCAAGCGCCTTTCCTTGTCGTCGACCCATTTGGATTTTCATTGTTTCTCCTGTTGTAGTTTCTGTATCAATTTTTTCCATGTCAGTCACCACCCTTAACCTTCAAATACCAGTGTTAGAGCCACCAGATCATCTACTGTGTAAGGTTGCCCATCAGCTTTGGTAGCTACTGTGCCATCCTCGTTGTAGTAAATCGGTGTTGGGTCATCTTCTGAAGTTTTTCTAGCGATTATTGTTTCTCCAGCAGTCGTGGTTGCTCTTTGGAGAGCGCCCACAGCTAGGTTGTCCATCGCTATCTCAATTGGTTCTTGATCCATGGTGATTGTTACACCAATATCCGTTGTGATTGATGTGGCGGTAAATCCGGAAGCATCTTTAATCTGCATCTGTGTTCCATCAGCTGAAACTGTGACCGTTGCAGCTTGTGCAGCTTTCTCAGCTTCTGCTGCAGCTACTGCTTGAAGGAACTCTGCCACATCAGCAGCTGCTGCTTCAGCTGCTGCTTGCGCTTCTTCAGCTGCGGCAATCGTTGCTTCGTCAGCGTCTGGTGATGCTGCAGCTAGCTGAGCCATTTGAGCTTCAACTGCTGCTGCTCGAGCTGCTTCTTCAGCTTCTTCAGCTTCTGCTGTAGCTTCAGCGGCTGCTGCGTCTGCTGCTGCATATGCTTCTGCATCCATTGGTACCTGGATTGCCATTCCACCTGTATCTGTGAATGTTGACTCAATCAAGAGTGCTCCACCTTCTGTCACAACTCCACCTTCAGCAGGATTGAAGACAACTACACGTGCTGAATCGGCAGCCGGTGGCGCACCTTCAGCTGCGGCTGCGGCTTCTTCAGCTGCGGCTGCAGCTGCATCAGCTGCTTCTATCGCTGCTTCAGCTTGATCTTCTAATGCTGCCATATAAGCGTCTTCGTCAAGATACTGTTCTGCTGCACTGTCAGCTGCGGCTGCTGTTACTTCAGCATCAGCAAGAGCTGTTGATGCTGCAAGTAAAGCTTCCGTGTCAGTTGGGTCAACTTCGCCGAGAGCCGCTTGGGCTTCTGCCAAAGCAGTAGCTGCGGCTTCTGCTGCGCCAATTGCTGCGTCTGGTCTAGCCAAAGCTGCCTGAGCTGCTACGGCCAATCGTGCTGCTTCTGTTGAACCAGCTACTGCTTCTGTCTGAGCTGCATTTGCATCAGCTAACGCTGCCTGTGCATCTGCAACTGCCGATGCTGCTGAAACAGCATCGAAGTCAGGATCCGCAAAGGCTGTGGCTACAGCTGTTGCTGCATCTTCAATTGCTTCTGATGCATCGACACCAACTTGAGCCGCACTAACCAGTGCTGACGCTTCTTGGACTGCGAGCATAGCTGCTTGAGCTGCTTCTAAATCTTCCGGTGAGGCATCTTCGGCTGAAGCTGCCTCTACAAGTGCTTCTGCTTCAAGAAGCGCTGCAGCGGATGAGGCTTCTGCCTCCGCTAAGGCCTCTTCAGCGGCTTTACGAGAATCTGAAGCCTCACTCAAGGCCGCCGATGCAGCTTGTCCATCCATTGTCGGATCATTAAATGCGCTTGATATAGCAACCGCAAGTGTTAGGTCTTCTCCCACTGCTGCAACTAGTTCTGCTGCTTCTCCAGCTTCGGCTGCTGCTGCTTCGGCTGCTGAAAGTACGTCTTCAGCGCTTCCTGATGCTACTGCTTCTGCGACTACCTGAGTGGTAGCTGCCGCTAGTTCTGCAGCAGTCAAATCAGCTGCAGCGGTAGCTGCATCAAATAATGCTGGATCTGCGGCTGCAGTTGACTGCAACGTGATGACACCGTCATCACTAAGTGAGTAACCGACTGTGTTTCCACTTGAAAGTGTTATAGAAGTCGAGCCGTCTTCTGGATTCTGTTGAATATTCTTCGGTGCTACACCCTCAACAGGAATATCAGGAGTTTCTTCTGCTGTAGCTACTGCTTCTGCTGCAACTTCTGCTGCTGCTTCCGCCGCTTCAGATGCTGCTGCTGCCTGTTCACCCAGAGTTTCTGCATAAGCGTCAGTGTCTGCTAGTTGAGCTGCCGTATCAGCTCTTACTTCTACTGTTTGTTGTGCGAATTCAAGTGACTCATTTGCTCTTAAAAGTATGGCTTCATTAGCTGGATCGTCAGCGTCTATTGAAGCAATTGCGGCTTCAATGTTCTCAAGCTGTGTTGCAGCATTCTCTGCTGCTGCTGCCGCCGCCGCTGGCGCTGCCAAGGCTTCTTCAACAGCATTCTGAGTTGAAATTGCTTGTGTCGCTGTTTCCAGAGCATTGTCAACTACCTTGTCAGCTGCTGCAAATGTTTCCTGTGTAGCTTCAACTGCTGCTGCAGCAGTTTCTACTGTGACAGTTGGATCTTCAATTGCTTCAACTACAGCTGCTGTCTGAGTCGCCTCTGTAGTCCACAAGTCTAGCAAAGCGGTGCTTTCAGCCTGAGCAGTTTCTGCTACAGAAACTGCAGCTATGGCTGCTTGAGCTGCCGCTATTGCAGCGCTTGCTGCTGATTGAGTATCACCAAGAAGTGCTGCTAGTGGATTGTCTGCCTGATAAGTAGTTCGACCGTTCTCAACATGCTCAGAATTTGAAGCACGTCTCATGTCAACTCTCTTATTCTGAGTTTGCTCAGCTTCCGCCCCAGCAAGACCAGCAATAAAGGCATCAATCTCTGCCTGCGTGAATCCTTGTGCAAGAGCTGCTTCAATTGCTGCTTGAGCTGCCGATGACGTTTCCTCGATAGCGCCAACAGCTTCAACGAGATCATTAGTGGCCTCAGCTACCTCGGCTTCATTAACTTCAAGTGCATTAGTTGCAGCTGCTAATTCTTCAATCGCTGTTTCAGCGGCTTCAGCGGCTGCTTCAACCACAGCTTCTTCTGCCGCTTCAGCATCAGCGACAGCTCCTTCAGCGGCTTCAAGTTGTGCTTCAGCAGCAGCTTCTTCTTCAGGTGTTGAAGCAGCTGCTAATGCTGCCGAAGCGGCATCAAGAGCCTGGGAAGCAGCATCAGCTATTTCAGAAGCTTCATTCAGTTCACCTAGGCCTTCCGCAACTGCAGTATTAGTTGCAAGCTCTTCAGCAGCTTCAGCCCTAACATTCACTGCTTCCTGTGTAATTTCTATTGCTTCTTCAGCAATTGCGATTGCGTTTTCAGCACCGCCTTCCTCAATTGCGTCGACTATAGCCAATGCTCTTTCTTCGTTGTACTTTCTGGCATCTGCAATTTCTTGCTGCTCTTCAGCATGATCTTCTGCAAGACCCTTTGCTGAAGGTCCTACATAACCAGCTGTCAAGACTCCATCTTCGGAAACTGCTGCTTGTTTCTTTACACCGTCTGGTGTGTTGGTAAGAACAGATCCGTCAGCGTTGACCTCTGGTTCGAAAACATTGCCTTCGTCGTCAACATATTTCATGTTGCCGTTTTTGTCGGCAGTTACTGATGTTCCGTCGCCCATTTCTGTCTGAAGTCCACCGTCTTCAGTTTTCATTGTTTCTTGGGTTGTTCCATCAGCAAATGTCACAGCGGTTGCACCAGTTTCAGGGTTTGTTTCAGCAACCATTCCTAGTGGGTCGACTATCGTGACACTTCCGTCAGGATTCTCCCTTGAAACATAGTCTTCACCTTCCGGTGTGGTGAACGTAGTTGTTCCTGTAAGCGGATTGAAACGCTGAACACCTCCGTCTGGAAGGTTCTTCTGAACTGTTCCATCATCAAGTGTTGATGTGACGATTTGATCACCGTTTGGAGCAACTTCGATTTCCCAACTTCCGTCCTCTGCTTCCATGATGGAAGTTCCGTCAGTCATGAGTGTTACGAATGATCCGTCATCTGATTGGACTTTCTTTCCTCCGTAACCCCACTCGTCAGTGAACTCGGTTGAACCGTCAGCGTTTACAACTTCAACAGAACCGTCACCCATCTGTGTGACTAATGATCCATCGTCCTGGAAGAAAGACTGATCAACTGAACCGTCTGGGTTGGTTCGTTGGAACGTTCCGTCTGGTCTTTGTACTTCTATTAGTCCATCGGACTGTTTAACAAGGAAATTACCAGTGTCCTCATCGAAGATCTTTTCTCTTGTCCAACCTGATGGTTCAACGAAAGTTTCTCCTCCATCAGGTCGCTTCAGAACTGTTGATCCATCTTCACGTGTGGTTAACGCCGAGCCGTCGTCCTGTACTTGTGTGACTGTGACGTCTCCTGTGATTGATGTGAATCTTCCTGAACCGTCAGGATTTTGTTCAATTACTGTTCCATCTGGGTTTACTTGCTGGAATCCTCCGTCTTCATTCACCACTCGTTCCATAGCTTTTCCATCACCCCAGAAAACACTGAAGCTTCCGTCATCTTGGATGGTTTGGCTCATTCCATCTTCCCAAGCCATAGCTTTTATTCCGTCACCTAGATCAAAAGCGACAGGTGGTTGGAACTGTTCTACACCTTCATCACTGAAGAATGCAGCGCCTCGTCCACCAAACTCGTCGAAATCTTCTGGCATTGTGCCGTCAGGGTTCATTCCCATATTTGCCAGCGTGTCATTTGGTCCCATTCCAAATGGGTCCATGCCATCATCCATTCCTCTGGCGCCTTCGAAGAACATTGATGGATCGAAACCGCCTTCGCTGTTCGGGTTGAAGAACTCTCTCATTCCAGCTGCTTTGCCTCCAGCTCCTTCAGGTCCCATTCCTTCACCGAATTCTCCTTCAGGTCCCATGAAGTCTTGGAAGAAATCACCCATTGCGGCAAATCCTTCCATTCCTGGTGCCATTTCATCACCGAACTCTCCTCCAGGTGGTGGTCCGAAACCGTCTGGTCCACCAAATGGGTCAAATACGAATTCATTTTGTGGTCTGAAGAAATCGCCTT
>Ga0208765_1002145_pt1 | contig 11246 bp, 9 predicted proteins | sample ETNtaG_2_FD_185783 | JGI IMG/M metagenome (GOLD analysis project Ga0208765, IMG submission 185783) | Marine microbial and viral communities from oxygen minimum zone, Eastern Pacific Ocean - ETNP201406SV203 (SPAdes) (version 2) | ecosystem: Environmental > Aquatic > Marine > Oceanic ... | reverse complement strand
TTTACTAAATTTAAAGTCTTATCTTCAATAAACTTATTCTGGACAAATAATATTTCATGAAATCAAAAATTCTAACTTTCTTAAAATCGTTTTTATTAATAATTTTAGTCTTAAATGTAAGCGCTGAAGAGCCACGCTTTTATATTCCAGATTCTCCTCCAATTTCAGCTAAGGCTTATGTTCTAATGGATCATAACTCAGGAAAGATTCTTGCTGCAAAAAATGAGGAAGTGAGGAGATCTCCAGCTAGTTTGACAAAAATAATGACCTCGTATGTAGTTTTTAAACGCCTTAAAGAAGATTTTATTTCTCTTGATGATGAAGTTAAAATCAGTGAAAAAGCTTGGAAAACTGGAGGTTCAAGAAGCTTTATTGAGGTTGGAAAAATGATTATGCTTGAAGACCTTCTCAAAGGAATGATTATTCAATCTGGTAACGACGCCTCAGTAGCTCTTGCGGAGCATGTTGCTGGCTCAGAAGGTACATTCGTTCTATTTATGAATGACTATGCTCAAGAAATTGGAATGGTAAATACTCGCTTTGAAAATTCATCAGGCCTACCCCATAAAGATCAATATACGACTGCAAAAGATATGGCAATACTCTCTTCTGCAATCATTAAAGAATTTCCAAAATTTTTTGAATGGTATGGTCAAAAAGAGTTTACCTACAATAATATAAAACAAATAAATCGCAATAAACTACTCTTTACAGATGCTACAGTTGATGGTCTCAAGACAGGATGGACTGAAAAAGCAGGCTATTGTCTGGCGACAAGTGCAAATCGAGTTGGAATGAGACTCATATCAATTGTACTTGGTTCTGCGAGCCCTACAAATAGAACTTTAGAAACAGAAAAACTTCTTGATTATGGTTTCCGCTTCTTTGAAACACAATCAGTCAATGATATTTCTCATCAGGTTCCAGTCTACAAATCGAAAAAAGGAAATATTAAAGTTGGAGTTGCAGAATCAAGTTTCTTAACACTTCCAAGGAATCAATTTAAGTATACAACTCAAACTATTAACTTTTCTGGAGATTTGATTGCTCCTATTAATCAGGGTGACCAAGTAGGTACACTTGCAATTAGCTTTAACGATGAAGATATCGCAACGCTACCTCTAATAGCTCTTGAAAATGCTGAAGAAGCAGGCTTTATCTCTAAAATGATTGATACAGTTAAACTTATGTTTAGATAATTTTGGTCTATTTAAACGGAAACTTTATAGAAAAAAATCAAGCATATGTCTCTGTCATGGATCGTGGATTCCTCTTTGGTGATGGAATATATGAAGTATTTCCAGTCTACGGCAATAAAATTATTGGCCTAGATTCTCACTTGAATCGTCTGCAAGATGGTCTTGATACAATAAATATAAAAAATCCCCACAGTAAAGATGAATGGATAAAACTAATCAATAAGGTAATCTCATTAAATTCAAAAAATAAAAATCAGGCAATATATTTACAAATTTCTAGAGGCTGTGATGAAAATAGAAAACATACCTACAGTGATTTAAAGCCAACAATATATATTCAATCAAGTGCTATTGAGGCCAGAGAGAAAGATTCTCTCCAGAATGGAAAATCAGCAATTACAAGAGAAGATATTAGATGGCTCAAAAGTTATACTAAGGCAACATCTCTTTTGGCAAATACTCTCTATGCACAAGAGGCTAAAGAGAACAATGCAGAAGAAACAATTCTCTACCGTGATGGAATTGTCACTGAAGCCTCAAGCTCTAATGTATTAATAGTAAAAGATATGTGTATTTTTACTCATCCAAAAGGCCCTAATATTCTTCCAGGCATTACTAGAGACAAAGCCATTGAATGCGCTAAAGTGAATGATATTAATGTAATTGAATCTTCATTTACAAAGGAACAACTAATGGATGCTGATGAAGTATGGATTACCAGCTCTACAAGAGAAATTCTCCCAATCACCAGTATTGATGGTATTCAAATTTCCAGTGGATATGCAGGACCTATTTGGTCATTAGTTTATGATCAATATCAAACCCTAAAATTCTAAGAAATCTGATTTATTCGGTTAATATTAAATAATAAGAATAATCATTTCAAGTAAAATCTTGACTAGTGTCGAGGGTAAACCGACAATAAATAGTTATGAACCCCGCCAGGCCTGGAAGGGAGCAACGGTAATAATTTTTTTATGTGTTGGATTCTATTCTCGGCACTACTTTTATTCATTTATCTGATTAGTAATGAGCAAACACTACGAAGTTTTAGCTAGAAAATATAGACCTCATAATTTCAAAGAACTTGTAGGTCAAACTCATACAATCAGAACCCTCGTTAACGCACTTGACAACAACAACCTTCATCATGGTTTTTTGTTTACTGGAACGCGAGGCGTTGGAAAGACAACAATTGCAAGAATTTTTGCTAAATCAGTTAACTGTGAAAAAGGAGTAAGTTCAAATCCGTGTGGTAAATGTGAGACCTGTATTGAAATTGATAAAGGTCAATCTGTTGACCTAATTGAACTTGATGCTGCATCTAATACTGGTGTTGATCATATGCGAGAAATTCTCGAAAATGCGCAGTACACTCCTACAAAAAACTTATACAAAATTTACCTTATTGATGAGGTACATATGCTTTCAAAGAGTAGCTTTAATGCGCTTTTGAAAACCTTAGAAGAGCCCCCTACTCATATTAAATTTTTACTTGCTACAACTGATCCAAAAAAATTACCGATTACTGTTTTATCTCGATGCCTACAATTTAACTTGAACAAGCTATCTCATAATGAGATTCTTGAACATCTTAAGTTTATTATGAATGAAGAAAAACTTAAGTTTGATGATAGTGCTCTATCAAAGATTGCAGAATTTGGAAATGGCTCAATGAGAGATGCACTCAGCCTTCTTGATCAATCTATTTCTTATGGAAATGGAAATGTTAAGGAAAAAGATCTTAAAAAGATGCTCGGACTTGTTCACCATGATGAAATCATCAATCTCGCTTCTTTAATTGCTGAAAGAAATGCTGAACAAATTTTATTATGTGTAAAGGGCTTGGCACATAAAGGAGAAAATCTTTCTAATGCATTAAGAGACTTGACATCACTCTTTCATGAAATATCTATTGCTACAATAATTCAAGATGACAAACAAGTTTCGTCAGAAATAACTAAACTCGCAAGAAAATTCTCTGCCCAAGATTTACAGCTTTACTATCAAATTGCAATTAATGGTCAAAAAGATATGAATCTATCTCCTAGCGAACAAATTGGTCTTGAGATGACTCTTCTAAGAATGATTGCCTTTCATCCTGATTATGACAGTACAGAAAAAAAAAGTCTAAAGTCATCGCCAGATAAAAATTTAAAAGATAAAAATTCTAAAACTCAAGAAACACCTAGTAAAGCCCCTTCAAGAAAACAAAAATCAAATGAAGAAATAAATCAGCTAGACATTCGAACTCAAGAAGATTGGGAGAAAATTATTAAGAGTCTTGATTTTAATGGTGCTGCGAAAATGCTTGTAAAAAACACTGTATTCAAGTCACTAGATAATCAAACACTAACACTTACACTTAGCTCAGATTTTGTAAACCTTCATACACCTAAAACAGAAGAATCTATAAAAAATGAACTTTGTATGCTTTATCCAGAAGTAGAAATTATTTTTGAATTCGGAGAAACCAACGGTAGCTCTTTATCCCAGAAAGAGTCAATCAAAAAGGAGCAAAACCGCAAAGAAACGGAGAGTCAATTTCTAAGTGATGATAGCCTTAAAGAGCTTCAGGAGGTGTTTAATTCAAAGGTCGATCTTAAATCTATTAAATCAACAAAGGAGTCAGATAATGTTTAAAGGTGGGATGGCAGGAATGATGCAAAAAGCAAAACAAATGCAGGAGGATATGGAGGCTGTTCAAAAAGAAATTAAATCACTTACCTGTGAAGGATTATCAGCCTCAGGAGCTTTAAAAATTGAAATGAATGGCGACTATAAAGTCACTCATATATCTATTGATGAATCACTTACTTCTGACAAAGAAATGTTAGAAGATTTAATCATGATTGCCATTAATGATGCATCATCTAAAATTAATGAAATTTCAAAGAAAAAAATGAAAAATGTTACAGGTGGTCTCAACCTTCCTTTTTAGTTAACTAATTCTCAATGACTATGATTGAAAAATTAAATAAGGCATTCAGCAAATTACCAGGAGTTGGTTCCAAAACAGCACAAAGATTTATTTATTACCTTCTTGAGAGAGATAGGCTAGCTGGACTGGAACTCTCAAATGCACTTAAAGATGCCATGGAAAATGTCCAAAACTGTGCAAAATGTAGAACTTTAACTGAAAAAGATATTTGTGAAATCTGCTCTAATGACTCTCGCGACAATTCCCTTTTATGTGTGGTTGAAACTCCTTCAGACATCCATGTAATCGAACAAAGCGGTGTTTATACAGGTAAATATTTTGTTCTAAGTGGATATCTATCACCAATTGATGGTATTGGTGCCTCTGAGCTAGGGCTGGATGACCTAGCAGACTTATTAAGCAATCAAGAAGTAAGTGAACTCATTCTAGCAACCAATGCTACTATTGAAGGTGAAGTAACTGCTCATTACATTCATAATCTGGCAAAGAAATATCAAATCAAGACAACTAGAATAGCTCATGGAATTCCGCTTGGTGGGGAGTTAGAATATACTGATATTAACACCATTGCACATGCTTTATCTGGGCGAAAAGATTACAACTAGACAGCATTTAAAGGTTTATTCTCATCTATGTAGTTATTGTATAATGTGTCAGTTTTATCCGACACCTCGCCTTCATGGAAAAAACATACAACCCAGAGCTTATCGAACAAAAGTATCGTGACTTATGGGAGAAAGGCGACCTCTTCTCTTCAAAAGCTAACGCTTCAAGTGAAAATGCTTTTAGCATTGTCCTACCACCGCCAAATGTTACTGGAAGCCTTCATATGGGTCATGCCTTTCAGCACACCATTATGGATGTTTATACTCGATACAATAGAAGCAAAGGCAATCAAACACTTTGGCAGCCTGGAACAGACCATGCAGGGATAGCAACCCAAATGGTTGTTGAAAGGCAACTTAGCCTTGAAAATATTTCCAGACACGACCTTGGAAGAGATAAATTTAACGAAAAAATTTGGGATTGGAAGTCAAAATCTGGGGGGACTATTACTTCTCAAATGAGACGTCTCGGAGCATCCGTTGACTGGCATAGAGAGCGCTTTACGATGGATGAATCACTCTCAGTAGCTGTAAGAAAAGTGTTTGTAGAACTTTACAATGAGGGGCTTATTTACAGAGGAAAGAGACTTGTAAATTGGGATCCAGTTTTGTTAACAGCAGTATCTGATTTAGAAGTAATTAGCAAAGAGGAAAGTGGATTTTTATGGCATATCAAGTATCAAGTTTCTGACTCTGAAGAAATACTAGTGGTAGCCACAACAAGACCAGAAACTATGCTTGGTGACTCTGCTGTCGCAGTGCATCCAGATGATAAGAGATATCAACATTTAGTTGGTCAATCAATTAATCTTCCTCTATCGGATAGAAAAATTCCAATCATTGCTGATGATTATGTTGATATGGAGTTTGGTACCGGCTGCGTAAAAATAACTCCAGCACACGACTTTAATGATTATGAAATTGGGCAAAGACATAATTTAGAAATAATCAATGTATTAACTAATGATGCAAAAATAAACTCAAATGCTCCTTCCAAATATCAAGGATTAGATCGTTTTGCCGCCAGAAAATTAATAGTAGACGATTTAGAAAAACAAAACTTAATCGAAAAAATTAATCCTCACACTTTTATGGTTCCAAGGGGTGATAGAACAAATAGCATTATTGAACCCTATATGACAGACCAATGGTTCGTTAAAGTAAAGCCTTTAGCTGGCCCTGCAATTGATGCTGTAAAAAATGGAAACATTCGTTTTGTCCCTGAAAACTGGGAGAAAACTTACTTTAACTGGATGGAAAATATTGAAGACTGGTGTATTTCTCGTCAAATTTGGTGGGGCCATAGAATACCTGCCTGGTACGACAAAGATGGTAAATTTTATGTTGCGGATAGTCTCAAAGAAGCTCAAATTCAAGCCGGAAAAGGTGTTGAACTAACTCAAGATAATGATGTACTAGACACATGGTTTTCTTCAGCCTTATGGCCTTTTTCAACGCTCGGATGGCCAGAAAAAACTCCTGAATTATCTCGTTTTTATCCTACAAGTGTTCTTGTCACTGGGTTTGATATTATATTTTTCTGGGTTGCTCGAATGATAATGTTTGGGCTTAAATTTGCTGATGATATCCCCTTTAAAGATATTTACATTACAGGTCTAATTAAAGATGGCAATGGTCAAAAAATGAGTAAATCCAAGGGTAATGTTCTTGATCCTATAGATCTTATTGATGGCATAAACCTTGAAGACCTCCTTGAAAAAAGAACACAAGGTATGATGCAACCAAAGCTAGCTGAAAAGATAAAAAATCAAACTAAAAAGGAATTTCCTAATGGAATACCTTCTTTTGGAACAGATGCAATTAGATTTACTTTTACTGCTCTTGCGTCCTTTGGACGAGATATTAAGTTTGATTTAAAACGAGTAGAAGGCTATAGAAACTTTTGTAACAAGCTTTGGAATGCTTCACGCTTTGTTTTAATGAATTTAAAGTCAAAAACGATTAATTATAATGCAGAATTATCCAGCCAAGATCAATGGATATTGTCTAGACTTCAGCACGTGAAAATTGAGGTTGAAAAACATTTAGCAGACTATCGATTAGACCTAATGAGTCAAGTGCTCTATGAATTTGTTTGGCATGATTATTGTGACTGGTACCTAGAACTTTCTAAACCTCTTCTTGAGAATAGTAAAACAAAAGAGGGTTGTGAAGCGACCCTATTTAAAGTGCTATCGGAGACTTTAGTTTTACTCCATCCAATTATTCCATTCATTACTGAAGAAATATTTGAGCAATCTCAAAAATTACTATCAAAATCTGATGATAAATTAATTTCACAATCATTTCCAGAAACAGAAAAAGAACTTATTAATGATGTCGCTGAAATTGAAATTAATTGGCTCAAGGAATTCATTTTAGGCATTAGAAAAATTAGAGGAGAGATGAATATATCTCCTGGAAAGCCCCTACCCTGCTATATCAAAGATTTTAATGCAAAAGATGAAACCTATATCGATCAGAACAAATCAATCTTATTTACTTTAGCTAAACTAGATTCTATAGACTTACTATCTCCAAATGATGAAGAGGCTGAGTCTGCAATTGCTTTGGTTGGAGAAATGAAAATTCTGATTCCTTTAGCAGGTCTTATTGATAAAGGAGCTGAACAAGATAGACTCAATAAAGAAATTGAAAAATTACTTAGACTTCAATCTCAGTTTTCTGCAAAACTTAATAACACAAAGTTTATTAATGGTGCACCTGAGGCTGTTGTGAATAATGAAAAAGAAAAACTTGCAACAGCCGAAGCTGCTTTGAAGGATTTACAACAACAACTAGAGAAAATTTCTAAACTCTAGAGGAATATAGTGTAATTCATTGAAAAAACACATAAAACATACAATTAAATTTCCATTACCAAGATACAATTGGATTATTAAAAGATAAATATGAAAAAACTTAACATTCTTACCAGTATATTAATTATTCTAACTTTTAAGGTTAGTGCGGAGTCATTTGTTTATATCACTGATGAACTTGATCTTCCAATTCGCTCCGATAAGAACTTTGGTAACAATATAATTCGTCTTCTACCTTCAGGCACAGAACTTTCATTATTACAAAGCTCTGAAGATGGTTGGGCTCAGATTCAGTTTGATGATACGATTGGCTGGATTAAAACATTTTATTTATCCTCAAACCCTTCAGCGAGAGAGGAATTAAAAAAGCTTACAAGAGAATATAACTCTAATACACTTTTAATATCAAAGTTAAGTGATGAAAAGGAAGAGCTAGAAAAAAAACTACTATCTTTAAAAAATGATAATACAGATTTAATTGTTCAAAGTTCAAAATCGCAAGCTGAAAAAGAGCATATTGAGCAAATTTACCAAGATGCACTAAAATTAGAGCATGAGAATGAAAAACTTATTCAGAACAACTTACAACTAAAAACTGAACTCCAGCTAGCAGAAAATAATACTCAGATTCAAAAAGATACGAGCTCAAGAAATTGGTTTATAGTTGGAGCAATAGTTCTTTTCCTTGGAATGATTATTGGACTTATTGTCCCTAATCTTCTTAAGAGAAGAAGATTTTAAATTTTAGAATAAACTTTATGAAAGAATTAAAAAAAGCACTTACCTTTGATGACATATTGTTAGTGCCTGCTCACTCTGAAGTACTTCCAAAAGAAGTGAGCTTGATCTCTAAACTCACAAAAAAAATTACTTTAAATACGCCTATTATCTCTGCAGCAATGGATACAGTAACTGAAGGTAAACTTGCTATTGCAATTGCCCAAGAAGGAGGAATGGGTGTCATCCATAAAAATATGTCTATAGAGTCTCAAGCTAATGAAGTTAGAAAAGTAAAACGATTTGAGTCAGGAATCATCAGAGAGCCTATTAGTATTGAACCATCTGCAACAATTAAAGATGTCTTTAATCTTCAAGCTGAGCATGGCATTTCAGCAATGCCAGTTGTATCCAATAACATACTAGTCGGATTAATAACAAGTCGTGATGTTTTATTCGAAACACGCCTTGATGAAGTTGTTGAAAATGTAATGACACCTCAAAAATCACTTATTACTGTTAAGGAAGGTGCATCAATGAACACTGTCAGAAAACTTCTTCAAAAACATCGTATTGAAAGGGTTCTTGTTACTGATAATAAATTTAAGTTAGGCGGAATGATAACAGTCAGTGATATTAAGAAAACAAGTGACTTCCCTAAAGCAGCAAAAGACGACCAAGAGAGACTTATTGCTGCCGCTGCAGTCGGTGTTGGCAAAGGATCTAGTGAGAGGATTAGTGCCCTTGTCGAAGCTGGCGTTGATGTAGTTGTTATTGATACAGCACACGGCCATTCTCAAGGCGTAATTGATCGAGTCAAAAAAACTAAAAAAGATTTTCCAAATTTAGAGATTATTGCTGGCAACATTGCAACTGCTAATGCAGCCATTGATTTGGCTAAAGCCGGCGCAGATTGTGTTAAAGTTGGAATTGGACCAGGGAGTATTTGTACAACTCGAATCGTGGCAGGTGTTGGAGTACCTCAAATTAGTGCTATTTCTGATATTGCTAAAGCCTTAAAAAACACCAATGTAACTGTGATTGCTGATGGGGGAATCCGTTATTCAGGGGATGCTGCAAAAGCCTTTGCAGCAGGAGCTCATTGTGTAATGCTAGGTTCAATGCTTGCGGGAACTGAGGAATCGCCTGGTGAAGTTGAATTATATCAAGGAAGATCATACAAAGCCTATCGCGGGATGGGATCAATGGGAGCAATGGGCCAAGCTCATGGCTCTTCAGATCGATACTTTCAGGCAGAACTGGCTGCAGAAAAATTAGTTCCAGAAGGAATTGAGGGTAGAGTTCCTTATAAAGGCTCTATTAGGCCAATCATTCATCAAATGGTTGGGGGAATTAGATCATCCATGGGTTACACAGGTTGTAAAAATCTTGACGCCATGAGAACTAAAGTTGAGTTTGTTCAAGTTACCTCTGCTGGAATGACAGAGTCTCATGTTCACGATGTTTCAATCACTAAAGAAGCGCCAAATTACCACCAATAACTTATTTTAGAGAGCATTTTAAATTTAAATTCTAACTGAATTCTTTACTAATTAACCTTAGCAACGCAATAAAAACCCTTGACATTTTTTTTCGTCATGTAGTCTTGCTTTCTAAGCTCTAGAACTTTCCATATATTTTCAAATTCTAACTTTTGTATTACCTTATCAAAACCATAGGATTCGTATACATCTTCATTAATTGTAAAACATACTAATCCATCAGACTTAACTATTCTAGAAAGCTCTTTCAATCGACCAGGCCCAACATGGCCATGAGTAAATACACCAACGCAAAGCGCGGCATCATAACTATCACTCTCTATTGGTAGGGAGTCATTTAAATTACCCAAAAATAGTGCTTTATAGCCTCTATCAATTGCTATATCAATCATGTCTTTTGAAATATCTATTCCATCAAAATTTGTGTATCCAAGTTTTTGAAGCTCCAATCCAACCAAACCTGTCCCACATCCAACATCAATAATTTTTTGATTTTTATCTACAATGTACTTGTGAAAAATTTGAACTGAATTGGGCTGTGAAACGGTGCCAAGAAGATCGTCATTATCTTTATCGTATATTGAAGCCCATTTCTTATAAACGTCAAGCAGCTCTTTCTCATTTTGATTCGCTGAAAGATCTAAATTGTCGTAGAACTTTAGCCCTTTGTTATTTTCTTTCATAATTAATAAAGTTTGCCAAAAAATGTCATTCTTGCTGTTTCAGAGAGTTGGACATTAGGCTCAGAATTGTATGCCAAAACCGACAATATTCTGGCCCTATCTCCAATTGTTGGCGTAACGCGATGAATTGCATCTTTACCCCTAAATAGAACTAATGAACCATTGCTCATTGATAGTTTATTAGGAATGCAATTGCCATTTATTAAATCCAAAACTTGGTCATAATTATTCTCATTTATTTTTGAATTTCTAAAATCTCTAATATATTCGAAAGCGCCTCCCGACTCAGGCTTTTGAATTAGAAGGGTAATTGCAAATGAAGAATTATCAAAATGCCAGCCAAGTTCTTGACCTTCTTTTGCATAATGAATATTGATTGAAGATAAATTATCACCGTATTTATATAGGACTTCTTCATCCAGAACATTGCAAAGAAAGTCTTTAAAATCGAGCGAATTGTAGAGTGCTCTTAATGATGAACTTTTAGGCACTTGATTGTCTGTTATACAACCTTTTGAAGAGATTACTGTTTTGTTTCTAGGGTGATCTTTTTCAAATTGATTGTCAAAAGGCTCCAAGTATACGTTGTGTTCATTAATACAGTAATATGCTAAATTCTCCTGCTGTTTTGCTTCTTCAAGGATGCTTTGTATGGATTCTTTCAAGAGAAAATTATTAAGGACAAGGACACCATCATTATCTAGCATTAATTTACATTTTGTCCTATATCCAGCTTCATCAATAGGATGCTTCTTTAAATTTACTATTGACTCTAGG
>Ga0208765_1002143_pt1 | contig 11251 bp, 13 predicted proteins | sample ETNtaG_2_FD_185783 | JGI IMG/M metagenome (GOLD analysis project Ga0208765, IMG submission 185783) | Marine microbial and viral communities from oxygen minimum zone, Eastern Pacific Ocean - ETNP201406SV203 (SPAdes) (version 2) | ecosystem: Environmental > Aquatic > Marine > Oceanic ... | reverse complement strand
AAAATCATGCATAAGGCCCGTTATACCCCATTCATCAGGATCTCCATCGAATTTCTCTGCCATTTTCCTCATGGCCTGTTCTACGCCTAATGCATGCCGACGCAGACTATCCGTTTTGGTGTACACATGAAGCAAAGTAATCGCATCTTCTCTTGTTGGATAATCAGCCATTAAATCCTCTGAAAATCTACCCTTCATCCCACAAAATAAAACCGTCACTGGGCTCAATGGGTATCTTGAACCTATATAGGTCATCAATACTAACTGGTTGTTTCCTACGCATGACTCTATTTACTTTTTTTCCCAGGTTGTATAGGGATTTTTTAAAAGCATCATATTAAAATATTTTACCTGTCCGGTCACCTCTTCACCGATGAAATCCGGTTTTTCAAATTGTTGATCTTCACTCTCCAATTCAACTTCAGCCACAACAAGTCCATCATTAACACCTTGGAATTTGTCAATTTCCCAAGTTAAACCTTCGTAGTCATATTTATATCGCGTTTTTTCAATTAGCGGTTTATCACATAACGAGAGCAGATGATCTGCATCCAAAACGGGAATTTCTGTCTCAAATTCATATCGGCTCATCCCGCTTTCGCTACCCATACCTTTTATTGTAAGGACACCTTTTTTGGATCCATCTTTTTCAACGGTTCTTACGCGAACAGCTCGTTCTTTTTCCGGCTGAAGGTAACCTTGACGCATTGTAACTCCGCTCATACCTTCTGGTAAAAAAGAAAGTAAAAATTTACGTTCAATTTCTTTGCCCATAATAATTCCTTTCTAATTCGCCAGTGGTTTATCAATCCATCCAATTACACGTTTTATAGCCTGGAGATAGTTAATGTTTTCCACGCCATCAAGACCTACATCAATAATCGTTTTCTTAATATTATCTAATGCAGTTGATTCGGAATTGATCGTCATAACTTTTGCGCCATTAATTAGGATATTTCCCACTTCACAAATAGTGTCCTTTACCATGTAGCCAAATCGTTCTTTCACTACATTGACAGCTTGTAAATCAGGATGGTCTTTAACCACAGCCATAAATTCATCCATGGTGTATTCGGTTTTTGTTTGTTCGGGTATTTTCACTTGCAATGCGGGGAGAATATTGTTTTTAAAAAAGTGGGCGGACACAGGAAATTCTGTTTTCGTCAGCGGGTTCCATTGTTCCAACTCGTCAATAGTTTGAACATATGTTTTAATATCCATTTTCCCATCACGGATTTTAGTATTATTAATATCATTGGACCGTGACATGATATAGATTTCCGGAGAATGACGTACCTGGAATTTTTCCGGGATAGGAGTAGATAATCTTGCCATGAGCTTGGCTTGCTTATTAAAGTCCCGTCCAAAGGATCGAAATTCAAATCTGGGTTTCGATATTATACCAACGTTTAATTCTTCTTTACCCATCATTGCTCCTCAAAATTCCCCAAGTCTGTGGGGCATCACAATGTGTGGGATGAAATCCTGTTGAAAGAAAACTCGACTTTGGCTCTTGCCATCTCTCCCCCGATCTCTAGAACAGGATAAGCAAGGAAGTTAATGGGCCCGGAAGCAGGGCCAGGTTCGACCACAAGGTCGCGGCCGCGACTGAATTCAACGCGGTTAGCCGGATGATGTCCGAAGTAATAGGTCGACAAGGCAGAGCACTTGTCGCCCTCGCTGATATCAGTAGGCCACCACTTCCCATTGGTGTAAAACTCCGCCCAGCAATGATATCCATCGATCCCACCCTCGTTCCTCTCCGAAGGAATGGATGCGCCAATGGCAAAGCGCGCAGGGATGCCAACTGCCCGTGACAGAGCAATGAAATAGGAGTGAAAGTCCGTGCAATTTCCGGAACGTATATCGCAGGCGTAAACCGCATCGCCCTTCCCCCAGCCATCGCCATATTTCATGTAGCGCATGCGGTCGATCGTATGATCATACAGCGCACGAGCGCGAGCAAGGTTACCCAGTTTCCCTGCAACAACCTCTTTGGCGATTTTACTGAATTCATCGTTCTCAGGGACAAGCAAGTCCGGCTGTAAGAAATCCTTTGGGTCTCGTGTGTTATCCTCGTAAACACCCTTCTCACGGCGCTCCACTTGGTAACAAATCTCAATAGTTTCTCCACTGTTCTCAGGTGTAAGCACCATGAAAAACATTTTATTACCGTATTCCCTATCTTCCAATATTTGCTGGTCCACCGGTGCTTTAATGTATTTTACATCAACAGTCTGGTATGGGTCGGTGGCGGGTAAGGGAATCCAGATGTAGCCCGTGGAGTTGATCTCTGGTAGCGTAGCCCGATAGAAAAACTCGAACCAATCTCGTTCTTTAACAACTCCGAGCAGGTCCGGTGTTGCATTTTCCACCTTAACACGATGCCAGGTCTTGTCTTCACTTTGCTTCCATACATACAGGGGTTGACCGTTGGTTTTGTGGACTGTGGTTTCCGTAACGGTCATTTCGCCCGGATTACCGGAAAGAAAAAAGTCCACATCGTATACGTGTCCATCGGTACTTGCAAGGTCCACACAGGCAAAGTGCTGTTGTGGGGCCAGATTGGCTAGATATTCGGTATGAACACGGACCAGCTTGAGATTGAGTTCATCATCCTCAAACTCAATCTTAAAATAACCGTCACCCAGCTCTGTCTGTTCATCGATATGTTTTTCGATACCCGCCTGAATGTCTTTCGTGACGACGTTCGGTATGTTCTCAGGCGGACTCTTTGCTACAGTGCAGCCGGAGATGACCATACACAGTACTGCCACCAGTGGCATCGTATTTCGCCAATTCATTGCAAACCTTTCAAACTGTTCTTTTACCTACAATCTAAAACCTGATGATATTTAGAGTGGCATGAATGACTGGATATTAATCATCGTCAGATGGATGTTCGTTTGATGGATGTTCGTTTGATGGATGTTCGTTTGATGGATGTTCGTTTGATGCTTTCGATTCGGCAGGTTGTTCAACCGCCGGTTTTTTTCCTTTCTTGTCGCAACCCGCCAGACCTAGCGAGATTACCGTAGCAATCGCCACTGGAATAAGCAACTTTCTTATTATATTCATTGTTATGGATTTCCTTTCTTTCTTAAGTACCACTGCTTTAAGCGATTAAATAAGTGTTACAATTTTTCATATTCAAATCTAACCAACATCCCACAAACAAAAAACCCCACCAGAATAACAAAATATTGAAAATATCTTAATTATTAAAAGGTGTTTACTATGGGAACGGAGTTTCAGCAACTTTTTTTACCCACTGTGATGCATTTTTAATCCCTTTATCAGCTAGGATTGTTTCTATGAAATCAGGGATACCGGGTCCGATACGCAGGTCAACTGAATATTCTACTCTGGTTTTCCCAGTATCTGTAGGAGAAGGGTAAACCAACCAGTATCCTGCGGAATCATCAAGGTCGCTTTTCCGGTTGTAGTCCAGGGTCCAGGTCATACACCCTTTTTCTGGTTGGTAATCATGCTTGATAAAATATTGAATATCCATTAGATAAACGGAAATAATAAAATCAACATAGATGTTCCTCCCTTCAGAAACATAAATTTCAGTTTCACTGATTTCCTGGATCCATTCGGGGTAGTTTTGGAAACTGGTGATCACCTGCCATACAGTTTTCGGGCTGGCAGTCACATCAAAAATTGCCGTTTTTCGATCGATATTATTGTGTCTGATTTGCTGAAAAACTGGGTGCCCGGATAAAAGGACTGCTTGTTCATCCGGGGAAAGTAACGCCGGGCCTGGAGCTATAAATTTGGTAATGATTCCCTGGTGCGGGTGAGGAGCATTGGGATCAGCAGCTATTGCCGTCTCCAGAAGTATGGAGAAGATGACTATAAACAACAAATTCACTGGTTGCCTTTTACTCCTGGATTCAGATTTCCCATTCCTATAATAATTATAAATCAGGGGTCTTTTACTACTTCTATTAAAACATACTCATTGTGGTTTGTCCAAATACCATTTTTCCTTTTTTTATATTTCTTTTCTTTCTTTACCTGTCCATTTTTATCCCACCAAATCCATATACCCGTTGAATCCCCGCACTCAAAACTTCCTTCTTTCATCTTCTGACCATTCTCATACCAATAGGTCCATAATCCTTCGAATTGTCCATTACTAAAAGTATGCCTCCATTCTCTTTGTCCTGTCTTATAAAACAGGCTCACAGAACCATCAAGCATACCATTCTTATAAGTTTCTTCCAGTTTGCGCTTATCGGGATACCATTCTGTCCATAAACCATCTTTTTTTCCATTTTTTAAAATTCCTAAAACCACTTTCTTATCATCCAATATTTTATAGATGATACCATTTAATATCTCATCATTAAATTTCTGTTTATAAACGCCTCCTTCATTAATGAGATTTATTATATCGTATTCTTCCTGAGACATGCCAATTGATAACAAAATTAAAAATGCTGTAATTCGATTAATCATATCCTAATCTACCCATCCTCTTACAAACAAAAAACCCCACGAATGTGGGGCATTAAAACTATGTTAGTTAAAGTATTAATTATCAAAAACACCTTCTGACAGCATTGTAGAAAAAGCAATTACATCTATCATATCTAATGCACCATCACCAGTAATATCTCCCTGTGTTCTCTCACAATGGTTTATTTGATCATCAGTTACAAGAAGATCTGAAAGTCTCAATAGATCCATTACATTAATAATTGGTTCATCATCAATAGTATAAGTATGATCTAGATCACCAAGTACTTCTGTGCATGTGCATAGGTTGCAATTATCCAGCGCAGTTGTAATCGTATTATAGAGGGTATTCATTCCTTCTTCCCAATATCCAGGTACGGAATAAACAATTTCCATATTATGATCAATTACAACGTTATGAGGAACCCCATTATCAGTAAAAAGATTAAATCCTGAACCTCCAAAGTCATAATCGTTACCAAAGTCAGTATCATCTATTAATGGATAAGTAAGTCCATATCCTGCTGTCCATTCTTCACAATTATATGGAGACCCCCATTCAAATCCCATTCCAATAACAACCAACCCTGAATCTTCATAGATATCATAAAATTCCTGTGTATATGGTACTTCCGATTCACAATATGGACACCAAGATGTGAACATCATGATCCACATCACTTGAGGTCGACCTGTTTCATTTGTTGCTCCATTATACATATGAAGAAACAAACTATCAGTATCCGTAAAATTATTACCACACCATGGAAGTGCAAAATCTGTTGGTACAATATCACCTACGCCTAATATTTGGGTGTAACAAACAGATAAAAATAGTGAGATAATTATAAATCTTTTTTTAATACGTCAACTCCATGGATAAAATCTAACAATCATTTTGTAATAGAACCTTCTAAAAAAGTTTTCAATCCATTACACCCAAGAGAATTCAAACCCAATAAATAGTAGTAATGATAAATATCTACCCATCATCCTACAATCATAAAACCCCACAAATGTGGGGCTTTATGATTATTTCAGCAAAACCATCTTTTTAGTCTGACTATAGTCCCCCGCTTGTATCGTGTATAGGTATAATCCTGCCGATACTGGTTGATTGTTATCATTGGTGGCATTCCATTGAATGGACCTATATCCTGCTGTTTGTGGGCTATTTAAAAGTGACTTGATCTGCCTACCCACTATATCATAGATCGTGATATTCACCATGACATTCTCCGAAAGATCGTAACCAAGTGTTGTGATAGGATTAAATGGATTAGGATATGCATTGTACAAAGAATAGGTCAACGGGATTATATCTTCAATGATCGATAGCGAACCGCAATTGCTGGTATCCTGTACCCCTACATAATCCTCTATGCATTCTGGATATGGGGGACAGAGTTGGTTGTTGTTTATCATAATGGAAAATGGAGACGTCCAATCCACATTCAAATCACATATGGTTCCTGGTATCTCTCCTGAGAGTTCATTATTCTGTAATAAAAGGGTCGTAAGATTGCTCAAACAACCTATCTCTGTAGGTATGAGTCCTGTGAGACCTGAATTATTTAGATCAATAATGGTGGTACTATCAATAGAATAATTCTGACCCCAGAGTTCAATTTCATCCTCAATACAATCTGGCGTCCCTTCCTGCTCGTACCAGGCGATCTTGTCATCGTACGATGATGCAGAGAGCACATCCATATCCCCGTCACCATCCACATCCGCTGCATAAACAGAAAAGGCAAAATCAGCTGATGTGGAGATCACATGCTCCGTAAAGCTCTCGCTGCCGTCATTCTCGTACCAGGCTATCTTGTCATCAATGCAAGAAGCTGAGAGCACATCCACATCTCCATCACCATCTACATCTGTAGCATGAACATCATGGGCACCACTATCTGATATGGAGATGGCATGCTCCGTAAAGCTCTCGCTGCCGTTATTCTCGTACCAAGCGATCTTGTGATCCTGTGATGATGCAGAGAGCACATCCATGTCCCCGTCACCATCTACATCAGTAGCGTAGACTGATTGGGCAATCATCGCTGTTGTAGAGATAACATGCTCCGTAAAGCTCTCGATGCCGTCATTCTCATACCAGGCGACCTTGTCATCTTCAAATGATGCAGAGAGCACATCCATGTCCCCGTCAGCGTCTACATCCGCTGCATAAACAGAAAAGGCCATATCCGCTGATGTGGAGATGGCATACTCTGTAAAGCTCTCGCTGCCGTTATTCTTGTACCAGGCGATCTTGTCATCGTTGATTGATGCAGAGAGCACATCCATGTCCAAATCACCATCCACATCTATCGGATAAACAGAACCGGCCATTTCCGCTGATGTGGAGATGGCATGCTCTGTAAAGCTCTCGCTGCCGTTATTCTCGTACCAGGCGATCTTGTCATCACTACTTGATGCAGAGAGTACATCCATGTCCCCGTCACCATCCACATCCACCGCATAAACAAATTGGGCGCCATCCGCTGATGTGGAAATCACATGCTCCGTAAAGCTCTCGCTGCCGTCATTCTCATACCAGGCGATCTTGTCATCCCAAATAGATGCTGAGAGCACATCCATATCCCCGTCACCATCCACATCCGCTGTATGAACAGAACGGGCACCATCAGCCGATGTGGAGATCACATGCTCTATAAATGTGGGTTGCCCAAACCCAAATGTGGTGATGAAAAACATGCCCATAAGTAATTTGGGTATATATTTCCTAATCAGACTCTTATTACCTATAATGTTTAGATTTAATTTTTTCATGATAGACTCATTCAATTATTCAAGTAGAAAACGGGTGATGAGGGCGGCGTGGTCTGAAGGAAAGGCTGCAGGTTCGTTTAACAGGTTATGGGATTCAAATGGTTTATCATATTTTACAGATTTAACGGACTTCATTGAATTATTTGAATAGTAAATGAAATCAATCCGATCTTGTTGTTGATTTGGAAATCGAGGAGACCAAGTACTTCCAAGTTTTCGATTCACTGTTGGATAATGCTCTCGATAGGAATCAGTAAACCCAGCAGCAGTAATGTACTTGCTCGTTGGCCATTCAATGACGTACCCATATTGATCAATCGCATCTTCGGTGTAATCAAGATGCGACATGCTATTAAAATCACCCGCAATGATGATCGGAGCATCTCCATAATTTGACTCTGCAAGTTTTGCTTTTGCCAGTGTCAAAATTTGTTCCAAGTCACTTGCAGATGATGCACATGCAGCGAGTAATTCTTCCTTCGACTTACCTTCCCGTGTACCCATTTCCCAAATCTCAGCGTCGTATGGGAGCCAGATAGAATAAAATGCCAGTGGTGTTTTGTCAGGTAATTCAATAACTGCTCCAACACATTTGAATTCATGGTATACAGAGATGTCTTCAAGTATTGGAAAGCGACTCATTATAGAAACGTTTGTACCCCTTGGGAGAAAGTTGAAACCAAGTGCTTCTGAAATAAGTTCCCCCGAGCCGTATGTTTCTTGCATTGCAATAATATCTACACTACTATTTTTGATCACTCTAATGACTCTTTGAGGACCAACTTTCTCCCCATCCTCACGACCTCCATGCCAAATATTCCATGTCATCACAGAGAAATTACTTTCATGATTTGGGCCTTTCCCCCATGTCGAACCAATAAACAATAGTAGCGATATACACCTAACCATATCCAAATCTACCCATCATCCAATAAACAAAAAACCCCACGAATGTGAGGCTTAATATGAATCTTAAAATTGGTATTAGGACTTTACATTATTCGAACGCAAAATAATTATATGGTTTATAAGGTGTTAGAGAAAATATTTTCCATGAATCATCAATCTTGCGAAAATAATATAGGGCAGCGCCGGTATAATACGCTTCCCCATTTTTTTTATACCTAGTAAACATTGTATTGGCTATGGCAATGTCATCATTTAAAATTTTTACATCCATCTTCTTCCAATCACTGTGCGAATAATCATTGGGAAGCCCACCTCGCAAATCTTTGTAAAATATTTTTAATTTTTTTTCTTTTATCATATTAAGAGTAGTCTCCGACATATTGATTGAAACAGGAAAAGTGAAATAATTAATAATCTCATCATAATTAGCTTCAATAAATTCATAATTATATTTAACCAATGTATTGAGAATTTTATTTTTTTCAATCTCATTTGATAAAATATGATTAGGTATATAAAATATTAATAGTAATAGTATAGTTTTTTTCATTTCTAAATCTACCCATCATCCCACAAACAAAAACATCACAAATGTGGTGCTGATGGTTTTGCTTATAATTCTAAAGAACTCTTTATATGGTTATTCCCAATAAAATATTGGGGCGACTTTACCGCTAGACCAAGTTTTACTCTTTCTGCATCATGTATCATTGCTGAAGCTAAAGTATCTACTCGAAGTCCAAATCCTTTTAATTCAGAAAAATTCTCAAACCATGATTCTTTACCCTGAAGTCGTATCAACATACCTGGCTTAAAAATAGAGACACTATTAAAAGAGAAATTTGATATAATAGTTTGTTCTTTTTGTCCAATAGTCTTCATATACAATAATGGCTGGATCCAATCTTTAGCCCATATTCTATGATTTGCACCTTTTGCTGATATTAATGATGCATGAGGTATGTTAGCATCTGCAGCCATCTTCGCTGCTTCATTTGAAATGCCTGATTCAATATTAATAAACTCTTTTGCTCCTCCTGCTCGCTGGCGCGTTGTACCTATACAATTAAAAAAAACATCATTATCTTTCCAATACTTTTCAGTAGATCTCAATTTGAAGAGTGATTCAACAACAATATCCACTAGTTTTTTATTTTTTGCAGCATCCAAAACTGGTCTTCTTCCAATGGAAGTAACTAAATCACAATTTTGATTTCTAATTAGTTGATTTAATAGTTGTTTCCCTGTAGCTCCCGTTCCACCAATGATTATTGCTTTAAACATATAAAAATCTACCTTTCATCATTTTTATAAATAAAAAACCCCACGAATGTGGGGCTTGATGTAATACTATGATTCTGTTATCCATCATTGCCAATTATTTCATTTAACATTTTTCGAAAATTATCATTCACCTTGAAATAATGTCCTCTCTCTTTATGAATGCTAATAACTGAATGATGATACTTATTTATATGATGAACAAATTCTTTAATATCAATTTCTACATCAGTACCTCTGGTATCTTTTATAACAACTATATCTTTCATTTTCACTTCAGTCGTTTTCTTTTTTATTTCATCTCGATCTGGTAATAGATATATTTTTTCCAGATATTTTTGTTCATAGGATTCGCAATCAATCTCCATCCCCCAAGACTCCCTACACTCGCTATCAATTAAATTATCTTTATCATAAGTGTGTTTTCTTGACCAGTAAAATGGCATACTTTTGATATATTTTGGCTCTGTGACCCAATCATAATCACTATATATATAATCATTATAATACCATTCACCTATTTTTTCTCCATTAAAATATTGTCCTTTGAGAATTATATCATTTCTGGGATAGGAGTAATTTTGTATATAATCAAAACGTTCTAGATTCGCTTTGTGAACTATAATTGACCCATGTTTTATCCCATCACGATAATCAATACTTGTTATAATTTGCAAATCCGAATCGTCCCACGACTCTTTCTCATAAATTTTGTCCGGTTCTATCCATGTCCAATTCCCATCTTTTTTATCATTAATGTATAGACCCATGATACCTGGCAACATTTCTTTTACAGCATAATATTGTATAAAAAAACCATTTTTCAATCCGTTAACAATCGAGCACTCAGCAATTTTATATTCATCTAAATTTTTAGAATAAATTTCTAACCTTCTAGTAACAGGTTCATTGTTGATCTCGCTATACCAGATTCCTTCACTTTTATATAGGTTTTCATGTTGAAATAGAAATCTCTCTTTATCAATATGTAAAATTTCTAATTCATCAATTAGCTGCCCCCAAGCCAAACCAATAAAAAGTAGTAGTGTAATACGTCTAAACACACCCAAATCTACCCATCATCTCACAAACAAAAAACCCCGCGAATATTGGGTTTACTTAGACATCATCACATTCATCATGTATATCGGATTTTATTGGTTTGAGATGAACGTGTTCCTTAGGTATGTAAAAGCTTGCTAATATTTCAATGGATATAAATAAGAAAACAATAGATGCAGTCACATAAGCAGCCTCCCCTAGAGCTGATAAAAACTCAATAAAATGGCTTACTCCATGTAACCTTAGACCCCACCTTAATATTTCTAATAAATTATTTTTAAACATCTATTTTGTTTAACTAACACTCCCTTTATTTGTTAACAACATGAAACTCTATCGTGCAAGAGCACCCATAGGATCCCATGGATCCAAGTGTATCGCATCTTCATTCAAGAATAGTTCTAATAGTTCTGCTGGAAGACAACTTTTATGGACCACAACTTCATAGTTATACTCATCAAACCACTTGTCTGTCATGATATGGTATCCTTTATCACCACCTTTATTTCCCCAACTATTCTCTACTCTCCATTTAGTGGGTTCATTGTTTGCATTCAAATCCACTCCAGTAAATAGCATAGCGTGTGTCATTTGACTGTCACCGTATTCCAGTCGAGCTGCTTTGTCCATACCAAATCTAAGATCATAAAAAGAATCGTAATCAAAGAGATCCATATCCATAACCCCTAGATCACGATGAAAATGTTTACTGACATCACAACCAAACCAAACAGGTTCATCTTTC
>Ga0208765_1002140_pt1 | contig 11255 bp, 3 predicted proteins | sample ETNtaG_2_FD_185783 | JGI IMG/M metagenome (GOLD analysis project Ga0208765, IMG submission 185783) | Marine microbial and viral communities from oxygen minimum zone, Eastern Pacific Ocean - ETNP201406SV203 (SPAdes) (version 2) | ecosystem: Environmental > Aquatic > Marine > Oceanic ... | reverse complement strand
GGCTCCTGGGGAAAGGGACATTGTCTTTAGCCTCTAGGAAAGTCACTAAAGAGGTTATGTCAGAGATTGTCAGGAAACATGCGCTCGCAACGGGTGGGCGGGGCCCTGCTTTATCTAGAAGTGAACAGAGGATTCTTGATGCCGCTTATGACGTAGCTAGAAAAGCTCGTGTAGGCCAAGGCGAATTATTTGGACCCTCCCCTTCATCCCTTATAGCGGCGGGAACTAGAGCTAGCGGTAAAGGAGCATCTCTACAATATGGCTTTTGGGCTGGAGCAGGGGCACAAGAATATGTTGTAGGCACCGCTCAATCTCTTGCTGAGTTTGGAGACGCAGGCCTAGAGTTAACTGCTAGAGAGGCTAAGTTAGCGGCACTTATGGGTGTGCCTCAAACTGCTATTGGTCTTTTCTCGGAAAAGATTTTTTTTAGTGATGTAGCAAAACGCGTTATTGGTAAATACGACAAGGCAATCAAGCGGGGGGCTACCAAGCAAGCTGAAGAGTATGCAGGTTGGTTGCGGGAGATAGCTCAAGGGCTTGGCGGTGGGTTTATTAAAGGAGGTGGAACAGAACTGGGTTCAGAATTAGCCCAGGAAGAATTGTTCATACAGCAACGGCTTGCTATAGATCCTGAATATTCTCAGCGGGAGGTTAATTTACGTAGGGCAGAGTCTGCTTTTGCCGGATTCTTTGCTGGAGGTGCTGCTAGGGCTCCTGCTTCTGCTGTTGGTAATGTTATAGGTAAAGCACGAGCTTACACAAAAGATGAATTCGATCGGCGTAGTGAAGTGGCAGCTGAGGTACAGGATACTCCTTTAGGTGCTGTTGTTTCAGAACCTGCTTCTTGGGCTGCAGGGCAGGCAGAAGGTCTGCTAGATCCTGGTACTGGAGTACGAGCTGTTTGGTTGCCCGGTGGCACAGAAGAAGAAGCTAGGTCTGCTTTGACAAGGGCAGGCGAGGATCGACCTGATTTAGCTACAAAGGATGTACAAATCGTAGAGGCTCCAGATGGACGAGGAGTTCTTATATTTGATCCCGCCTCGGATCCTGCTATCGCACAAATGGCGGTTGAGACTGATTTCTCGGAGGGTTTCTTAGCAGATGTGTTGGGATACACACAAACGCAGGATCCTGGGGATACTCATGTAGTGCAAGTTAGAGATGCAGGAGGCCGAGTTGTCTGGTCTCAAAGCACTACTGATGAAAATATTGAAGCTACTCAAGCTAGAGCTCGTCAGCTATTCCCTGATACTCAGCGGTATTCTGATCCTGAAGTAAAATTTAAAGTGGACGCAGTAAGAGAGCGTTGGCAAGCTCAACAAGAAGAAGCACCAGGTCAAACAGGGTTTGATTTTGGAGAACAAGAACAAGCTGAACGAGATGCTAAACCTGTTGGTAGGGCTAGAGATTACGAAGTAGGAGGGGATTCACCAGAGGCTGTTGTTTTAAACAAAGATATTGAGGAGGCTAGGAAGGCATGGTCTGAAGTAAATGAAGCTCTCCAAGCTTATATCTTTGATCATGGCCCTGAACTGGAAAAAGCGCGTAGTGCAGAAGCGGAGAAGATAGCCCGAGGCGAAGCTACCACAGATACAGCTCTCGCAGACCTTATGGCTAAGGAGGAATCCGCACGCGACCGCCTAAAAGAAGCCGAGAATGCGTCAGATGAATACACAGCGGATAGAGCTAGACGAGCTGCTACTGCGGGTACTGCTGATGATAGACCTCCTAGACCAACACCCTATTACGAGGATGAAGGTATTGAAGGTATTTCACCAGAAGACTTAGCCGATATTGACAGTCGTGCTGACACAATTGCATTTGGTTATGACGCTGAAGTCATGGAAAGCGCGATCCGTCAAAAGTTTGGCGATGAGGCAGGTGATAGATTTAATAGGCGAGTACAAGAGCGTATAGATGCAGAAGTCCAAGCAAGGTTAGACGCACGCCAACCTCCTACCCAAGCAGAGCCTGAAACTGCTCGGCGCGAACAAGAATTAAACTCGCTCGGCTTTACGATGCAGGATTTTATGGAGGCAAGAGCCAACGCGACCATTGACTTTGAAGCTGAGAGCCCCCGGCACAGGGAGGGCACTGAATCAAGTAGGGGCAGAGTAGGTCAACACAGGTGGGCGAGACGTGATTCTAGAACCGGGATAATTTATATCAATGAAAAAATCCTTAGGCAGAAATTCGACGATAAAGCTTGGACTAAACCGCTAGTAAAAGGAGTACGTCCCTTACCCGAGAATGCTTTTTCTACGTTAGAGGAATTTACAGAATTTATTATCCTGCATGAAGTAGGGCACGGTTTAGTAGCACCCGTTGGGGAACCGTCCGATGGACGGCCTCAATTTAATGATTCCTACGCGGCGCATGAAAATAGAATAAACGACGGGGCTCTTCTTGTTTTAGCTGAGCAAGCCTCACAAGAGGTTATTGTTCGTGGGATGGCTGATGAATCTAGCCTACCGTTAGGTATTATAGAGCCTGCTGAAATGGCTGAAGGGGCTGAAGGGGCTGAAGGGGTTGAAGGGGCGGATGTCCTTACTATCGTCGATGCCCCCGAAGAAGGGTTTGTACGAAGAAAAGTTACTGTAGCAGAGCAGGACAAGAAAAAAAGCGAAGCTGCCGTTATTGCGGCGCAACGTGACCAGCCTGTGATGACATGGCCTCCGAAAGCGCCTGATGAAATCCTTCAAAAGCTTGGAGAGAATGCTACTTCTGAAGAAATTAATGCTGAATTTGATAGAAGAAAAGGCCTTGAAAAAGATTTTCTGGAATACAACGGTATAGAATACGACCAAGTAGAAGAATCTGATGCCATTAGGAGGCTTTTAGATTCATTACCTACTAAGTTTCTTGAGGATTTCAAAGCACAAGCAAGTCTTAATCCTTCGCATACCTTGACTCCACAGCTCAATGAAGATGGAAACTGGGTCATTGCTACTTCCCCCAATGATTTATTGGGTGGGACTAGCGGGACTGAGATAAATATTCCAGAACGTCTCGAAAGGCAGGTAATGAAAGCCTCTAGAGCTGCGCCAGAGAAAAGGAACCAAACCCCTGGCTGGTCTGTTAGAGATCCTGATGGGACTGTTAGGAAGGTGTATATGCACACCCTGGTCAGGTTGGGGATGGATATTATTCGTGACACTGACTCCCGGGAATTCCCAGCGTCATTATTAGAAGGGGGATCTATTGTCGAGGGCTTCGCTCGTGTCCATGCAGCTCTCGTGGAAAATGGTTATGAGCTTCTTTACAGAGAGGAGCCTATAACTGAGCCAGAGATAGCCTTTAGTACATTAGAACCTTCTCCTACATCACCTCGTCGACCACAGCAATTGTCACTATGGTCTAGACAAGGTGATGTAACAGAGAGTCGACGAGTTGCAGCTTGGAAGGATGCCAATATTTATGACCTAGGAAGAGGAAACCTCGTATCTTTTAATACGGCTCAGCAAGAGCGCGGTATCCAAAAACCTGGTACGCCTGATGATGCTGCATTACGCCAAGAACTAGCGGAGATAGAGGCGAAGCATGACGCTATTCTACAAGACGCAGCCGATGCTTATAGGCAAGAGAATAATGGCAATCTGCAGGGGTTCTATCCTCCCGATTATTTAGATGAGACTGAAGTTGCCCGTAAGCGAGCAATTGAAAGGCAGCTGGAGATAGGTAAAGAAGACCCCGCGGAGGCAGATCTACGAATAGGGGGAGGTGAGGCTCAGCTCACGAGGCCAAGAAAAAGGGTAGTTACGCAAGAATTACTCGATGAGAGTGAAAGAAGGGTTGCACAGTTAAGAGCAACAGCGACTCAGGCAGTAGAACCTTCTGAGGCAGTAGAACCTTCTGAGGCAGTAGAACCTTCTGATAGGGCTTTATTCCAACAAGGCGCGTTTAGTGATCTGAGCCCTCGTTTTGATGAGTTTGCTCAGGTTATTCGAGAAAATGAGCTAACTAAGAGAACATCAGGAAGAGACGTAATCTGGTTTGGCGCTGTAGATTACGAATATACGGGAGCTAGGCATCAAGCTCAGGATATGCCGGATGTATTTTCTGACCTGGCAAGACGATTAGAGGCACGATTAAATTATCCTGAGGGGTACTTTAATAGTGTTTTAATTAACTTATATCCTAGAGGGAAAGGTATAGGTGCCCATGCCGATGACGAGGCTGTATTCCTGAGGAGAAATAAGACTATAGGGGCAGTTGCCACTATTAACTTAGGCGGCGCTTCTGAAGTTACTCTAACTAATAAACAAACCAGGAAAAAAGCAACTCGTACTGTTAATGATGGTGATCTGTATGTAATGCCAGACGGTACGTTCCAGGCTGAAAATTTACATGCAGTAGGCCCAGCTAATGCTCCCCGTATTAGCATGACTTTTAGGCATGTGCCTAGCAGTGTATTAGAACAACAAGGGATACAACCTACACAGCAGCAAGAAGCCGCCCCAACAACTATAGAAGCAGCAACCCTTCATTCTGGTGGCGCTGTAGGGGCCGATACTGTGTGGGGGATGATTGGGAAGCAGTATGGAATGCTTCTGGAAAATATTAAACATTATTGGATAGAAGGAGGGTCTAAACCTCCCCAAGGTAATGTTTTATTAACAGACGCACAAAAAGCAGAAGCTAGACCTCATGTTCAGCGAGCAGCGGCGAGTATGCGGGAAAGAGGAGATACAACAAGATCTGCTCCTTCAAAACTATCTTCTATTTCCTTGATACATAGAAACTGGTTCCAAGTGAAAAATTCAGACGCTGTGTTTGCCATTATTAGAGGGGGTTTTAATCCTACTAGAACTTTAATAGATACTAAAACTGATAGAGGAACTCCTTGGGCAGTGGAGATGGGTATTAATGAAGGTAAACCTGTCTATGTTTTTTCTCAAAAACTAGGACAATGGTTCACTTGGGATGGGTCTAAATTTACAGAAACAGAAACCCCTACTCTAACTCCTAATTTTGCAGGGATAGGCACTCGAGGTATTAACGAAGCCGGTAGACAAGCTATACGGGATGTCTACGAGAAGGCAGCTAGAGAAGGAACTGCAGCCCCAACAGCGGCACAACCAGCTGCTACAGAAGCAGGCCCCCCATTAAATATTTGGGCAGGAACTAATGAGAATGCTGAACTAAGTAATCTTGCTGTAAGACCTTTTAGGAGCACGCCAGGTAGGCAGTATCAGAGTGTAGAGCACGCGTATCAGTCCCTTAAATCCGGGGCGTTTGATGAAACTGTTTATAACAATCCCAGGTGGGGTAAAGGCCCAGTAAAAATTGTAGGGCAAGAAGGGACCAAGACAGAGGCGAATTGGAATATTCGATTAATGGAACGTCTTATGCGTGCTTCTTTCGAGCAGAACCCAGAGGCACAGCAAGCTCTTTTAGCTACTGGAAACGCTGCTTTAACTCATACTCAAGATAGAGGAGTGTGGAGAACTAAATTCCCTGAACTATTGACAAGTATCCGAGATTTTTATTCAGAGGCACAACCAACTGCAGGTCCGAGGGCTGAAGCACAAGCTTCTACGTTAGCTGAACGTGGTTACGAAGTAGGGGATACGATCCTTGGTACAGAGGAAATTCTCGTACGGGAGGATGAGACGTTTAGGGATGTTCAACCCCGGAGACCAGTAGGCCAAGTAGAAGACAAAGCCGATAGGATTCCATTATCTTACTTGGAGCTTAGACGGGATAGTCAAAGGTCGGACTATTGGGGATCCATTGCAGAGGCTGGAGCTCGACAGTCTAATAGACGCTCTATAAGAGGTAGGGCTATTGTTGATATAGGTTGGACATCTGTTATTCGTGACCTGTGGCCTCAGCTTAAAGAGGTTTTGGATGGCCTACTTGGATATGACGATCGAACTGTTCATGTGATCACGGCCCAGCAGATTTTAGCCGAGGGGTACAACGTGAAGTCGGCATCACCAAGTACACAAGAACGAATTCAAACTGACGTCCAACAAATGCAAGACGATGGTAAATTAGGTCTGTATTTTCGATACGGAGATACGGACCTGATTGTTATAGATGTTCCTCCTGACGCTTCTGCGGAACAACAGGCTAAAGCCATTCTTACGTTAGGACATGAAATAGGACATGCCATTTTCTATCAAGAACTGGAACGATCTCTAAATAATCCCAAACTCCGTAAAGATTTAATAACAGAGTGGGAAGCAGACCGAAATGCAGGGGTTTCAGAGTCGTACTACGGTGAGGCCGGGTTTGAGGAATGGTTTGCGGATAAGTTAGGGGCTTGGTTATTAAGAGGCCCCAGAAGAGGCCACCACGGTTTTGAAGAATATAGAGACACCGGATTTGGACGCCATAGAATATGGAAAGATAAGCCCAAAAATGCGGTAGATAGTTTCTTCAAGCGTCTAGCCGATAAGATAATTAAGGTATTTAATAGTCTCGATCAGGCTCTAAAACGTAGATTTAGACGAAATGAATCTTTCGATACGTACATACAGGACGTTATTAAAACGTATAGCGAAGGTCGGGATCGTAATCTGAAGTTGCCCTTTGAAACTGCAGTACAGGTTCGAAATATGGTGGATGAAACGTTATCCACCTATGAGAAGTTTATGCCTAGGAGAGCATTACAACAAATAAAAAGGCTGGCCCTAAATAGTTTAAAAGCAGGTAGTGATCTTCTTCCGAATGATAGAAGGCATTGGTCTGTTTCGTTCTTCTTGCTTCCTGCACATAATGTTGTGAAGGCTATTTCTTCAGAAATAGCTAAGGTTTTGTATTCTATGTCTCAGTCTCAGGAAAAAGAAGGGTATTTAAATGCCAGAGGACGATTGATTTATACGAGGCTTAGTACGTTATGGGAAATGGCCCCTACTAAAGTTAATGTCTTTGGTGCAAGGGTGCCGGATTTAGATGCATTTGAGTCTATATTACGTGAGGCAGAGGATGATCGGGTTCCTACTAGTCAGCTTAGTCCTGAAGCGCGGCAAGTACGTCAGTATCTAGATGATTTCTATGAAAACTATATTAGAGGAGTAGATGAGGACGTACCGAAACGTGCAAATTTCTATCCTCGTATTCTTGCTTTGTATGAACTACAAGCTAGCCCAGAGCTTCAGGCTAGGTTAGTAGAGCTTCTGGAGGAGTTTAATCCAGAAGGTCCTGATGACATCGTTGTCTATAATTCTAAGGGGGAGGAAATCTCACGTACTCCCGGGAGCTTTGACAAAATAGTGGGGGCGCTTATACGTGAAAGACAAGACAATATGGATAATACGCACGCCGAAGTAGGAGATGTAGCTATTGGTACAAGTGAAGCTCGTGCTAAGTATTTTAAGGCTATACCTAATGCGCGTTTACGTGAGTTAAAAGATAGTGAGGGTAGAGAGGTTTTGGAAGCTGCTGGTACTTCCATTCGACGTTATGTAGAAGACATGACCAAACGGTTGGAATACTTGAATCACGTACAAACTACGATGACCAGGGAGGACCTACATAATTTAAATACGGTAGGTCTTGATCTACAGAAGGCTTTTAATAATATCAAGGTTGGTTCTCAGGTGCGAGGATGGAGAGCTATGGAGTTAATGCTTCTTCGTATTCCTGATGAAGTTAAGCGGAATGAAGCGCGAGATGCAGTTAAGGCCATGATAGGTAAGTCTGGCTTAGGCATGTCTAATGCGATGCGTAACATAAATAGTGTGTTTCTCACTATTAATATTATTACCTATCTGACTTTTGCGACCCTGGCTTCCTTGGGCGATTTCGCCGGACCTATTCTACGTTCTAAAGAACTTTCTAAGGAGAATTTTAAAACAGCTTTTGGACAACTTCGTAGATATTTTACAGATGCTGAAGAGATGAAGCAGTTTTCGCGAGATATAGGAGTAGTATCTTTCGGCTCTCTTAATACTAGCATTATGCAGGCCAGTGAGCTTGGGCATATAACCCCTGCAGCCCAGAAAGTTTCTGATGTTTTCTTCCAGGCTATTGGATTGGAATGGTTTACCAATTTTACCCGAGTGTTTTCTGCGGGTATGGGGGAACAGTTCCTTATACGTCAGGCCAATATCAATTCGGAGAAATCTACTAGGTGGCTGCAAGAACTTGGTGTATCTAGAGAGGATGTTAGTTATTGGGATGCGAATGGCCGTAGTTTTGAATCCCCTCAGGGTGAACGGGTACAATTGGCTATTGGTAGATTTGTAGAAGAGTCTATTGTGCGTCCTAATGCAGCAGAGCGACCTGTTTGGGCTTCTAATCCATATACTGCAGTCGTATGGCAGCTTAAGTCCTTCTTCTATGCCTACGGTAAGAATATTATTGGTGGTGCTATGAGGGAGACTAAGAATAGGTATGCTGAAGACGGAACTATTTCCAGCGCCTCCATTCCTTTGGTTTTAGGGGCAGTAACTATTTTGCCTCTTACCATGTTGGGTTTGGAAATACGGGAATGGGTTAAATATGTAGGCCGAGGTTTTGATGAAAAAGCCTTTAGGAGCGACACTATGGATTGGAGTACGTATACAGGAGACATTATAGATAGAGCAGGGCCACTTGGGCCTTATGGTCTAGTTCTTCCCATGCTAGAAGCGGGCGAATTTGGTAGATCGTGGTGGGTTCCTCCTCTTGGGCCTTCGGCAGAACGTATAGAAGATTTAGTCCGCGGGAACGCTAAATTAATCGACTATGTGCCAGGGGCTGCAGCTATCTACTAAAGTTACATGAAGAGGTACTAAATATGGCATACACATCAACAGTGAAATTAGTGGTAGGAGACACCCTCCCAGAGCTTAATTTCACTCTCAAAGACAGCAATACGGCGGCTTCAGGGCAGACGTTGGACGCTGAAAATTCAGATACATGGGCCCCTATTAATATAACAGGGGGTACAGTACGGCTTCGTATACGGGAAGTTGGGTCTACAACAGTCGCTTCCACAATTACCATGACGATTACCAGTGCATCCGCGGGAGAATGCAAAACAGTGTTCCCCACTGATACTTGGACGGCTGCTGGTACTTTTGAGGGAGAAGTTGAGTACACTACCTCCGGGGGTGGTATACAAACTGTACAGGACTTTGTGAAATTTGTAGTGCGGGATGATTTCGACTAATGGCGTTTAAGTTTACAGTTGACCACCAGAATATATCGGCGGTTATTGCTACCGATGCGACAGAGTCCGTCTCTATTTTTACGCACGCAAAAATCTCCGTTATACACCAATCCCTGCAGGCTTTGTCCGCGCATGAATTAATTTCGCTGGCAAATATTTACCTGGATCCAGAAACCCTGAATCTTTATTTTTTACCTGGCACCCCTAACGCTCTTACTGTTACAGCCACTGAAAATCTTACATATAGCTTAGCAAAAGCTCTAGCTGATATAGCTTCTGTAACAGAAAGCCATGCTATGTCGGTATCTAAGGGTTTTACAGACGCGGCTACCATGTCGGAGTCTTTTGCAAAAACATTATCCTGGGCACGTACCTTTACAGAAACTCCCTCGGTAGCAGAAGCTATAGCTTTAGCTCTTTCGCACCCTGAATCAGATTCTGCATCTGTGGGTGAAAGTCATACGGTATCTGTTGGACAAGCATCATCTGATGCATTTGGTTTTAATGAAACTACTACTTTTAGTTTAGGCGTCACCATGACTAGTGTTAATGGTGTTAATAACGTAGCAACTATGAGCGAAAGTCATGCTATAAACCTATCTAAAACACTCGCTGACTCAGCTACTATGTCCGAAAGTTTTTCCGCTGTACTGATAGGACTTCAGAGCAGTGTTTTAAACGAGCGGGTGTTAAATACATCAACTTTAAATAGTTAGAGGACTCTATAATGTTTAACGAAGATTTCAAAATAACAGGTAATGTAAAGTTCGAGATGAACGGGGAGCTTATACGTGAAGTTCCCAATCTGGTAACAACAGCCGGTAAAGGTTTTGTTGCTGCAAGTATGCTTAAAACAACTAGCAACAGCCCCGCGGCCATGACCCATATGGAACTAGGCACTGGCACAACTAACCCAGCTGCTGGTGATACTACTTTGGAGACAATAGTAAGTGGTAGTAGAACTGCCGTAGCCACTCCTAGTGTTTCAGGAGCAGTAGTTACTTATGTTTGTACCTTTGCGGCAGGTACAGGCACTGGCGCATTAACTGAAGCTGGTATTCTTAACGCTAGCTCTGGCGGTACTTTACTTTGCAGAACAGAATTTGCTGTTATAAATAAGGGCGCAAATGACGCTATGACGGTAACGTGGACTATAACGGTGTCTTAAATGACTATTAAATTCACCAATAACGCTGAGACTTTACTAAGCACCAGTAGTTTAGGTACTGGTGATACGAGTGTAGCTGTGGATGACGGTAGTGTTTTCCCTGCCCTATCTTCTGGTGAATTTTTCTACGCCACTCTTATACGGGCAGATGCACTTACTACTAGGGAAATAGTAAAAGTTACGGCTAGGAGTGGAAATACTTTAACTATAGTACGAGCCCAAGATAATACTTCTGCCCTTACATTTAGTGCCGATGATCTTATAGAGCTTCGTATAGTAGCTGCGACTTTGGAATCTTTAAAAGCCGCTGATGAATTAACTACTGGGGACGCTGCTGTAACCTTAGCTACTAGTGTAGGAAATATTACGATCGATGCACAGGGTAACGATACTGATATTATCTTAAAAGGCACAGATGGTAGCTCAGATACAACATTTTTAACGATAGATGGAAGTGATGCCGGTAAAGCAACATTTAACAGTGAGATAGTCTCAGGGGCAGTAATTACTTCTGGCGCAGGTTTAGTTATCGCGAATGCCGGTAATATTGGTAGTGCATCTGATACTGATGCAATTGCAATCGCTTCTAATGGCGTAGTTACTTTTAGTCAAATTCCTGTTCTTCCGGCGGACACAATAGATTCGGCACATTACGTAGATGGCAGTATTGATACTGCTCATATTGCTAACTCCCAGATTACAAATGCTTTAATGGCAGACGATGCTATTGATAGTGCAGAGATAGCCGATGGCTCAATAGACACGGCACACATAGCTGATAATCAAGTAACCCTTGCTAAAATGGCAGGACTTGCAAGAGGTAAAATTATTTATGGGGATGCAAGCGGTGATCCTGCTGCACTAACTGTTGGGTCTGCAAATTATGTATTAACTTCTGACGGAACAGATATCTCTTGGGCGGCTACTACTGGTGCTGACCCTTCATCCGCTGATGGAGATAGTTTAGGAACAGCTTCAGCAGAA
>Ga0208765_1002138_pt1 | contig 11269 bp, 9 predicted proteins | sample ETNtaG_2_FD_185783 | JGI IMG/M metagenome (GOLD analysis project Ga0208765, IMG submission 185783) | Marine microbial and viral communities from oxygen minimum zone, Eastern Pacific Ocean - ETNP201406SV203 (SPAdes) (version 2) | ecosystem: Environmental > Aquatic > Marine > Oceanic ... | reverse complement strand
AACCTTACTCCAGGATCAGGATGCTTTTAATGAAACGATAGAAGCATTTTATGATGCATTTAAGGATGAAAAAATTGACGTAATTGTTGGCATTGAAAGCAGGGGCTTTATTTTTGCTGCACCTTTAGCTTTGAAATTAGGTTGTAGGTTTGTATTGGCCCGCAAACCGGGAAAACTGCCTAGTGAAACTGTCTCGGAAGAATATGAATTGGAATATGGGACAGATGCCATAGAAATGCATACGGATGCCATTGATAAGGGTGATAGAATATTAATTGTTGATGACCTTCTGGCAACAGGAGGGACCGCCAAAGCTACGGGCAGTGTGGTCAATCAATTAGGTGGTGAAATTGTGAGTTATGCTTTTTTAATTATACTTACGTTCCTTAAGGGTGATGAACTATTAAAACCTGTGCCTGTTTTCAGTATTATCGAATACTGATACTCCTTAGTTACCCTAGCGACACATTATTCATTCATAGAGAGCCCCTAGTTCTATTAAATAATATTAGACATATTTCGTTGTATACAATCATACCCCTATGAGTGGGTTAAACCCATGAGTTGGGTTTTTTGTTTGTAGGATGATGTGTAGATTTTGATATGGAAAATAAAAAAATAAATCTCAAAGAGAAGTTTACAAAAATTAATGAATATTGGAGCCCAAGAGTTATTACTGAAATGAATAATTATCAGTTTAAATTAGCAAAAATTAAAGGCGAATTTATTTGGCATAGTCATGATTCCACCGATGAAGTATTTATAGTAATCGATGGGGAAATGAATATTGAATTACGAGATGATTTGATAAAATTATCAAAAGGGGACATGTATGTTGTACCAAAAGGGGTAGAACACAAACCTTTTGCGGAAAAAGAATGTCAAATTATGCTGGTCGAGCCAAAAGGGATTGTTAATACTGGTAAAATTATAAATGATTTCACATCACCAAATGATATTTGGGTATAATTACGGTAAAATGAATAGAAAAATAAAACCAGAGTTACTATCACCAGCAGGAAATTTGGAAAAATTGAAATACGCTTTTGCCTATGGGGCTGATGCTGTTTATGCTGGTGTTCCACGGTTTTCGTTGCGTACTAGAGAGAATGATTTTCGTGAAGAAAGTCTTATTGAAGGAATTCAATACGCTCATAATTTGGGCAAGAAGGTTTATCTCACTCTAAATATCTATGCTCACAACACAAAAGTGGATGGATTTATACGCGAGCTGGAAAAAGTGGCCGAATGGAAACCTGATGGTTTGATCATGGCAGATCCTGGATTGATTCATCAGGCTCTTAAACGTGTGCCGAATATTCCAATTCATCTTTCAACTCAGGCCAACGCCACAAATTGGACAACAGTAGAATTCTGGAAAAACATGGGGGTAAACCGGGTCATTTTATCCAGAGAACTGCGTTTAAAAGAAATTGCAGAGATTCATGACCGAGTGCCGTATATTGATCTTGAATCCTTTGTCCATGGCGCTATTTGCATTGCCTATTCCGGGCGTTGTTTAATTAGTAATTATATGAATCACCGGGATGCGAATCAAGGGACATGCACTAATTCATGTCGTTGGGAATATGATTTACAACAGCAGCCAGGTTCACTATTAAATACTGAGAATAATCAATCAACAGTTTCAGATGATAATTACAATAGTCCAGGGAATGGTTTTTATGTTAAAGAAAAAGAACGATCTGGCGAAAAATTCCCCCTGGAAGAAGATGAATACGGCACTTATCTGTTTAATGCAAAAGACTTATGTGCTGTTGAACTTTTACCTGAAATTCACAATGCAGGTGTCATGAGTTTTAAGATTGAGGGCAGGACCAAATCAACATATTATGCTGCCATGGCAACCCGTTCTTACAGGAGAGCTATTGATGATATGGCTGAAGGAAAAACTTTTGATTCGTCAAATTTGATTGATTTAGAAGCTTTATCTAATCGAGGGTATACAACAGGGTTTTATACAAGGAACCCCAGGGAATATGGAGAAAACCTTCATGACAGTCGGTCTAAAGAACGTTCACATAAAGCGGTAGGACTCAATTGCAAATGGGATCAGGAAACGGGTCTTTTGTGGTTTGATATAAAAAACAAACTCGGTGTGGATACAGATGTTGAAATATTCACGCCAGATGGTAAAGAAATTATTCGTATTTCAGAATTACGGAACCAACAAGGGAAACAGGTAGATTGGATTCATGGTGGGGCTGGTAGGGGTGCCTTTCCTTTGGAAAATGATCCAGGAGAATTTACCATTATTCGTCGGACTCTTTATGAGGAAGAGCAGATTTGTGTGAAGCCAGAAAGTTGATTCTATTTTATATCCTGCCTTTTCCATTGTTTCTTAACGATAAGTTAATGGATTCCCATGAAATTCTTTAAATACAGTTTATTGGTTTTAGTTTGTTATTTAAAAGCACAGACTACTTCTAGTATAAATGGTTTTGTTCGAGATGACGCTACTGGCGAACCTATTTCTTATGCCAATGTTTTTCTGGCGAATACATCTCTGGGTGCAGCAACGAATCAGGATGGATATTTTGTTATAACTAAAGTTCCACTGGGGCCCTACGAGATTAATGCTTCCATGATAGGCTATGGAATTTATAATGAAGAAATAATGCTTTTTGAAGGTATGCCTATTCGGCTGGACATTCGTTTAAAAGAAGAAGTTATTCAAACTGAAGAGATTTTGGTTACTGCTGAAAGACAGAAATTTCAAAGGTCAATGGAGAGTAGTCAAATTTCGCTTGATCTCAGGGAGATTAATTCCGCCCCGGCTTTTGTTGAGCCCGATATATTTCGCACCCTGCAAATGCTGCCGGGAGTACAGACCACCAGTGATTTTTCCAGTGCTCTTTATGTTCGGGGAAGTACGCCGGACCAGAACCTGATCATGTTGGATGGTATTTCTATTTACAACCCATACCACCTTGGTGGAATCTTTTCTACTTTTAACACAGACGCTATTAAAGAAGCTGACTTTCATGCCGGGGGGTTTCCTGCCCGCTATGGTGGGAGAATGGGGGCGATCTTGAATGTGATCAACAGGGAAGGAAATACCCAAAAGATAACAGGTATGGCAAATCTTTCTCTAATATCCAGTAAAGGTCTTTTAGAGGGGCCCATTCCAAAATGGAATGGTCTAAAAGGTTCTTGGATGATCTCCGGTAGGCGAACCTATTTTGATACAGTGATTAATGCCCTGAAAATACCCATTGATCAAAAGAGTGACGGTTCAGATATATATTTAGAATTTCCATACTATTTTTATGACTACCAGGTCAAAGTAAACGTTGACCTGAATTCTGAGCACCGGCTCACTTATTCTCGTTTTTACGGCGATGATGTTCTGGATTTTTCTTGGGATGATTCCGAGCAGACCAGTAACTCAAATGTAAATATTCAATCAGATTTTAGTACCCGTATTAACTGGCCTTGGGGGAATCATACCAATGGTCTCACCTGGCGCTGGATCATATCTCCAGAGGTCGTGGCAAAAACATTTTATTCAAACAGCCGCTACCGCTTTGATTTTGATCTTTCTTTTCAGGATAGCGATACATACACCTATGCTGATTCAACGGTGACTTATTTCACCAATTTTAATTTTGAGATCTATGACATTATCAAAGATAATACATTGGAAACAGAGGTGAATTGGAAAGCAACAGAAAATCAGGAAGTGACAAGCGGATTTCAGATTAAGAATGTTGATTTTGACCTGGGGATGGTTTATGGAATTATCAATCAGGATACTTCTATTACTTACACGCCGCTTTCATTAAAAAATAATACACGGGAAGTTTCATTCTTCTTGCAGGATAAATGGGATGCCTCAGATAAACTAAAACTACAGGCAGGGTTAAGAGCCACAGATTATAATTTGCATGACAATATTTACCTGGACCCGAGGCTGTCCCTAAAATGGAATTATTCAGATAATGTTGCTCTAAAACTTAATTGGGGCCATTATCATCAGTTTTTGACCACGGCTAATGGCCAGGATGAAAATCTTAGGCTCGTGGAACTATGGCTGGGGATTCCGGAAGATAAACAAGCCAGTTTTTCACAGCACATCATTGCCGGGGCTGAGTATATGGCACCCAATAATATTTTTTATCGCTTAGAAGTTTATCAAAAAGATTTTGATAATCTACTGACGCTTAAACAGGATAATCCTACCACGGTTGATGAAGATGAACCGGAAGCGAAACCTTTTAATGAATTTTGGGATACGGATGCTGAGAGCAGAGGTATAGAACTTCTAATCAAGAAATCATCTGGGCGATTGAATGGCTGGGTTGGCTACACCTATGCCGAGACAGAGTACTATACACCTCCCAGCGGCTGGCACCCGCCCAATTTTGACAGAACCCACACACTCAATATTGTGGGAAACATTGAATTAACGACAGACTTGGAAATAAGCTCAGCACTGACCAGATCCACTGGAAATCCCTACACTAAGATCTTAGGCCGTGCTTATAGTTGGGAACAGAATTTGAACAGTGACACATATTGGATTCCTTATGATACGTATATTGTTGGAGAGAAAAATACAGAGCGCTATGATGGCTATTTCAGGGTAGATATTGGCATTACACGAAAAGGTGGAAACTTGTTTGGGCTAGAATATGATACATACTGGCAAATAATGAATCTGACTCGTCATCTGAATACGCTTAGTTATACGTACAGGACTAAGACAGACCCACTTACGGGAAACCAGTTAGGTGTAGAACGACGCCCTATACCCATGTTCCCTCTCATTCTAACCTTTGGGATAAAATTTGAATTTTAAACAATACTATCAAGCCCTTTGCACCTTCCTTGCATTGAATTTTCTTGGGTGCTTAGGCACTGAAACATCATGGGAAGATCTGGAGTCTAACTACGATCATGTATTGAATGTGTTTGGGCTAATGAACCTGGATTCTGGTCACACTAGTTTTATCGGCCTTTACCGAACCACGGATCTGGATGAGTTATCTCAGAATTTTGTGGGTGTAGATACAGTAGGTTACTATGAAGATGATGAGAAAGAAGAAGGTGGGTATTGGGTAATTGATTCAATTTATGAACCAGCGGCACTGATCAGAGATGCAACGGTCTTGGTCTCAGATGATCAGGGAAATAGCTATGAATTTTCATTTGTTGAGAAAATAACTTTTATTGATACCATTTATTTTGATACAACATTTACATTTTATGGGTATACCTTTGACTGGGATACAACAATCTATGATACGAATACTTTTCGCATCAATTTTTACGTAGATACCACCGGTACATTTAATCCCCAACCAGAAACAAACTACCAGCTCAGTATAACGGCTCCAGGATTTGACCCTGTTTCTGGTTTCCTGACCACACCCATAATCCCAACTATCGATTCTCTGGTCCAGCGCGGTCAGGCTGCAGATACCATCAATGCCAGTGAACCGTTTGATATTTTTTGGGATTCTCAGGGAAATGGCAAGGGAATGATAACCGGAGAAGTACTCTTTAATAATCAAGAAACCGATACAACATGGCAAGAATGGTGTGGAGGATTTTTTGAGCAGGCTGTGGATTTTTCTGACAGTTCTGCCTTTATACCCGGTTCTTTTTGTGAAGAAACCATAGATTCCTCTCAACCTGAAGATTATTTTGTACGTCTTACGGCAATGGATGAAAATTATTATGAATATTTTATTACAGGAGAGATCGGAGAGTATGCTAATCTGTTATTAAATTATCCTACTACCAAAGGAAGATCGGTTGGTATTGAAGGTGGTTTTGGTGTTTTTGGATCTATAGGTTCCAGTCAGGTTTTAAAAACTATTCTTCCTTGATCAAAAAGATTAAACTCTTTTTCATGTAATCTCGTTTTTCCATAAAAGTATTTAATTTTAAAGTTAAAAAATATTAGATGAAATCATCCATAAGAAATTTCATAGAAACTAATTTAATAATGTTAGGGCTCTTATTTTATTGCTGTGAAGATACACAACCAGACAGTTCTGATATTATTGATGCTGGTGTGGTAATAAATGAAATTAATTATAATTCATTGGATAGTTTTGATCCAGATGATTGGGTGGAAATCTATAACAGCAGTAACGAAACCATAGATTTAGGTTCTTGGCTTTTAAAAGATGATAAAGATGATCATATTTTTACCATACCATTGAATACATTGTTACTCCCGAATCAATATTTAGTTTTCTGTACTGATACCATAAAATTCACAGCTTTATTTCCCGATGTGAATCCGTATTATGGTGATTTGGGTTTTGGTCTAGGTGGCGGCGGTGATATTGTAAGATTATTTGATTATAACGGATTATTAGTGGATATTGTAGAATATGATGATATTGCTCCATGGGATACACTGGCTGATGGCAGTGGACCAACTCTTGAACTGAATCATCCATCTCTGGATAATACATTGGTGGAAAATTGGTCTGCTTCCCAGGGCCATGGTACACCTGGAGCCGTAAATAGTGCTTACAATGGTTATGAATAAAACCAATATATTCCCGTACCAAAATTTACTTAACCATTTTCAAACTGTCTCTTTGGATGATTTGGATAGAGTAAGACTCCTTGACCGTCAAGATACAAAATTTGTATTCAATCAAATCGATTTACCACATATTCTGGAAAAGCTAAAACCATTTTACAGAATTTTGGAGATAAATAATGACCGTGTTTATACCTATGACACTACCTATTTTGATACAGATGATTTTCGATTCTATGTTCAACACCACAACGGAAGCAGAAACCGATTTAAAGTTCGTTTTAGGAAATATAGCAGTAATAAAAAGTCATACTTTGAAATTAAAATTAAAAATAATAAAGACCGAACTATAAAAAAACGGCTAAAAGTTGATAAAATGAATGAACATCTTGGTAATCAGGAGATGGACCTGGTATCTAAAATAACAGGTTTTTCGCCTAGCCAATTAACACCGAAGCTGGACCTTAGATTTTTGCGTATTACACTGGCCGATAACAATTTTAACGAGCGACTAACAATTGATGCGAACCTTTCCGCAAAAAATGGGACCAGTAATAAACTTTTTGATCAACTTATAATATCAGAAATAAAACAAAATAAGTACAATCCAAAATCGGATTTTATAAGGATTTTACGTAATTTAAAAATTCAGGAAATACGGTTTAGTAAATATTGTATGGGTTTGTTGCATGTCAATAATAATCTTAAATACAACCGCTTTAAACCCAGATTATTACAAATAAATAAAATTTTAGCTCAATCTTAAAAAAGGTGGACAATGGAATTATCTCATGAATTATTGAATTTAATTATCCGTTTTGGATTTAACCTGTCAGTTGCATTTATCATTATTAAACTGATTTATCAGCGAGATCATAACAATAATGATTTTGTGTTTACGTATTTTATGTTTAATTCTCTGATCTTCTTTTTTGCATCGATTTTGGGAAGTATCACTATTAACATGGGTTTTGCTTTTGGATTGTTTGCTGTATTTGCCATTCTCCGCTACAGAACGGACCCCATCCCCATAAAAGAGATGACCTATCTATTTATTGTAATCACCATCGGGGTGATCAATGCATTGAGTGGTGATGAAGTATCTTTTGAAGCACTGTTATTTACAAATACAGCATTAGTTGGACTAACCTATTTTCTTGAAAAATATTGGCAAAATAATTTGTTGGCTTCTATGAATATTGATTATGAGAAGATTGAAAATGTTAAACCACAAAATCACGAAGCATTACTTGCTGATCTCAAAGAAAGAACTGGCTTAAATATTCAAGATTTCCAGTTTTCCAGGATGAACTTTCTACGTGACACAGTGCGGATCAAGATTTATTACAAAGAATAGATTAATAAAATTGTATATATTCCCCAATATGGTTTTTTTATTTCATTGATTTAGTAAGGTGTTAAAAAATATAAGATTTTACCTTGGGCATTGGCTACTAATTTTTTGCATCCAAAATTCTTACGGATTAGATGATAATCAATCCTGGACCAGTGTAGGTTTTGAAAAAAAACTCCCTTACTCTTTTAAACTACAATTTGAACAGGAATTAAGATTAGATAATCAACTATCTACATTTAAGCAAACTTTCTCGGAATTTTCACTTTCATATTCAGTATTTAAAGGTTTTAAAATAGAGCTTCCATTTCGTTATATGGCTTACAAAGATAAAACAAAACAGCGGGTAAGCTTTAGCGGTTCATATAAATATAGCTTCAAACCTGTAAGCCTGAAACACCGTACAAAGTATCAGAGAACCTATGAGAAAGGAGAAATCCCTGAAGAGTTAATTAGAAATAAATTGTCTATTATGTACAAGTTAAATAAAAAGATTGAGCCCTATGTTTCCGGTGAATTTATTCAATTGCTTAATGTTCAAAATTATCCGCTTGATGAAACAAGGTTTTCATTTGGTCTCACATATGAACTTCCAAGAAAAAACTCAATGAAAATATTTTATACTCTTAAAAACGAAGATAAGACAAAATATAATCCCGATGAGATAGGTGTATTTGGATTAAGCTACAATTTTTCCTTATAATAATACCTATGAAAGCTCAAATGCTTAAAATCATTTTTATTTTTATTACTTTAACAAACTTACATGGACAAGACCATTGGGAAACTGCAATTTTTGCCGAAGATGATTGGCGATATATTGTTCCATCTTTTGCTGTGGAGACTGGTTGGAATACAATTGAATTTGATGTTTCTAATTGGGATGAAGGCCCGGGTGGATTTGGTTATGGCGATGGTGATGATGGTACAATAATTGATCCTGCTATTTCTGTTTATTTTAGACGAAATTTTTCTGTATCTGATTTAACAAAACTTTCTTCAGCAGTACTAAGCGCCGATTATGATGATGGTTTTGTGGCCTATCTCAATGGTCATGAAATTGGGCGATCTTATAATTTATCTGAACCTGGGACATTTGTACCTTACGATGAAACAACAACCTATGACCATGAGGCATCTTTGTATAACGGCGGTTTACCAGAGAGTTTTATGTTGGATTCATTAGAATTGGATTCCTTTCTGACAAACGGAGAAAATGTATTCGCCGTTCAGATTCATAATGTTGGCATTAATTCTTCAGATATGTCAGGAAATTTTTATTTATCCTTTGGTATAACAGATGATTCAGAATTTTATGAAACACCACCATGGTGGTTTCAAGAACCAATTATTTTAGATGGCTTCAACCTTCCCATCATTTTGATTGATACTTATGGTGTTGAGATTCCGGATGAACCTCGAATTCCCGCTTCAATGGGGATTATTAATAACGAATCAGGGATAAACTACATTGATGACCCATTCAATGATTTCGATGGATCTATTACCATTGAAAGGCGGGGGAATTCGTCTCAATGGCAGGGGAAAACGCCTTACAGGTTTGAGACAGTAGATGACGAAGGTGAGAACAGCAATGTTGAACTTCTTGGCATGCCGGCCGAAAATGATTGGGTACTATATGCACCCTGGCAAGATAAAACCATGATCCGGAATGTTTTGACCTATCAACTTTCAAATGAAATGGGACGGTATGCATCCCGAAGCCGACATGTGGAACTTTATTTGAATGATGAATATCGAGGCATCTATGTTTTGATGGAAAAGATCAAACGGGATGGAAATCGTGTGGATATCTCAAAACTAAATCCTGATGAAATAACTGGTGATGATGTGACTGGTGGCTATATTCTCAAATTTGATTGGTTTTATACGGGCGATAATATAGGTGGATTTGAAAGTGAGTTTGATGAGATGATCTACAATTATCATTATCCAAAACCCAGTGATATTGTTCCTGAACAGGAAGCATATATTGAGGAATATATTAATGAGTTTGAAACCATTATGATGGGTACTGATTATACAAACGATTCCACCGGATATCCGTCAATGATGAATGTGGAATCCTTCGTTGATTTTATATTATTACAGGAATTAGCCAAGAATGTAGATGCTTACCGGCTTAGTACATATATTTATAAAGATAAAGAAAGTATCGATAATCGGCTCACTGCAGGACCCGTTTGGGATTTTAACCATGGTTTTGGTAATTGTGATTATGGAGAAACATGGGAAGTAGATAACTGGCTTTTAGAATATAACCCGGAAGGAGGCGACCAGGTGGCATTCTGGTGGGAATTGCTGTGGGAAGATTTGGCTTTCCAACATAAAGCAGCTGTTAGATATACTGAATTAAGACAAACGATTTTTTCTGAAGAACATATTTACTCAATTATTGATAGTATTGCAGATTATCTTGGCCCTGCAGTAGACCGCAACTTTGCAAGATGGCCATTATTGGGGAATTATATATGGCCAAACTATTATGTGTTTGATACTTATGAAGAAGAAATTGATTATCTAAAATCATGGACTACCCAGAGATTAGCTTGGATGGATAGTGAAGTTCTTCTGAGCTTGGATCCATATCCTATTGCCGCCGGTTTCAGGCTAAATGGACCTTTTCCAAATCCTTTCAATCCATCAACGGTTATTTCGTATGAATTACCTTATGATCTGAATATCGAAATAAATATTTTTAATTTATTAGGCAGGAAGGTCCGATCTTTATTAAATGAAACCCGACCAGCCGGGCAAGGGTCAACTATTTGGGATGGGAAAACTGAAAATGGTCACCTTGCTTCAGGTGGTGTATATTTTATTTCAGTACAGGTAAGGGGGCCTTCAAATGAATCCAACATATTCTATCAGGAAACAAAAAAAGTTCTTCTTTTAAAATAAATTACCCATAGTAATATATCATTATAGAATGAAAATATTAATGATGACTCAAGAATACTAACCAATCAAAAACAGTATTTTATGAAAATAATTTCAATAACACTTTTATGGCTTTCTATTTCATTTTGTCAAACGGCTAAACAATCTTCCGGTGCTTTAAATTCCAATGTTGGTATGAGCGCAGGAGCATATGCAAATGCAGGGACGGATAAAATGGAGGTAGATGGGTTTTTTGAGATCCAATCCATAAATGGGCTATATGGTGATCTTTGGTTCAGCCAACTGGATCTGGATTCGGAAACATCTCTGGAATTCACTTCTTCATTAGGTTGGATGAAAGAAATAGCACCTGATTTGACTCTGGCTGCAGGAATTTCAAATAATACGGAACTGAATGGTGAAAGTTTAAACGAATTATTTATTGGTGGAAATATTTCTCTATTTACCGGCCTTGCATTCTCTGGAAT
>Ga0208765_1002136_pt1 | contig 11278 bp, 9 predicted proteins | sample ETNtaG_2_FD_185783 | JGI IMG/M metagenome (GOLD analysis project Ga0208765, IMG submission 185783) | Marine microbial and viral communities from oxygen minimum zone, Eastern Pacific Ocean - ETNP201406SV203 (SPAdes) (version 2) | ecosystem: Environmental > Aquatic > Marine > Oceanic ... | reverse complement strand
TTCTTTATTGAATAAAAAATTTGCTAGGAATATTGGAACTGCTAACTTTAATAATTCTGAAGATTGAAAAGAAATAGGTCCAACCCTAACCCATCTTTGTGCTCCATTAATCTCGGGACCAAATAAATAAGTAATACCTAATAAAAATAACGAGAAAATCAAAAATAATCCTGACATCCTCCTAAAAATATCTGGATCTGGTTGGCTGAGAAAAATCATAATGACCAACCCCACAACAACATAAGCTAATTGTTTCAATACTATACTGACATCTCCATTAGAGGCAGAGAATAGAAAAAATAAACCCAAGGTAGATATTAAAAAGATACTAAAAAATAAATAAGGATCGAAGTATATTTTTTGAAATCGTTTATTCATCAAGCAAGCTCTTTAAAACCTCAATTGCCACTGGGCCCGCAACAGCTCCGCCACTCTCTCCATTCTCAATGACAACAGAAACGGCATATCTTGGATTAGGCATTGGCCCAAAAGCAATTATAATTGAGTGATCTCTTAATAACTCTGAAGTTCTTACTTCTTGATAAGCTTCCTTGCTATCTAAACTTACTAACTCTGCAGTACCTGATTTTCCAGCTACTTGAAATTCTTTAAGATTACGTATGCTTCTAGCAGTACCATAATCACTTTCAATGACGCCCAGTAAGGCTTCATGCATTTTGTTCCAATCAGAATCATCAAAACCACCATCTTCCCAAGTTTTCAAAGCTTTTTTCTCATTACCTGAAGCAACAAGAGAAGGCTCTAAAATTTTTCCTTTAGTGGCTAAAATAGATGCATAGTTAGCCAATTGCATTGGAGTAGCTACCAGGTAACCTTGCCCAATACCTAAATTAACAGTATCACCTTTGACCCAGCCAGCATTCATAATGCTGTATTTCCATTCAGGTGTTGGAACAAATGCTTTATCTTCATCGAAGCAATCAAAGCAAACTTCTTGCCCAAAACCTAAACTATATAGGTGATCTGATAATTCCTTAATATCTGCCTGATATGCAAGAGAAAAAAAGTAAGTGTTTGAGCTAACCAATATTGCTTTACGCATATTTACTCTGCCATGACCTCCCTTAAGCCATCCTCTATATACTCTTCCAGTTTCTGGCAAAGTAAAAAATCCCGGATCTTTGATCTCAAAATTCCAATTAACAATATCATGTGATAATCCATACATACCGATTGCAGGTTTAATCGTTGATGCCGGTGGATACCTTCCTTGCAGAGCTCGGTTAAAAAAAGGTTTTTCAGAGTTATTAATCAATGTCTCAAAATCATCTTCACTCATGCCATTTGAGATTTTATTTATTGAATAGGTAGGGGAGCTATACAAAACATTGATGCCCCTAGATTGTAAATCAATTGCAACAACCGCACCTTTTCTATTTCCTAGAAACTCAGCTGCACTTTTTTGTGCATCTATATCTAAATGTGTGTACAGGTCAGATCCTTTTGTTGGTTCAGTTAAAGATATCGATTTAACAAGCTGCCCTATTGCATTCATCTCATAGACCCTTGATCCATGTCGACCGCTTAAATGATCATTGTAGGTCTCCTCTAATCCTGTGCTACCTTTCACTAGGCCATGTGCATAAGTTAATTCGGTATCTTTCCAATGACTTCGTGGTATTTCGGGCATTGAAATATAATCTTCTTCTGTTCTAGAGGTGTATCCAAGAACATGAGAAAAAATTTCTGGATGATCGCTAATTCTTCTATATCGTTTTGCTATAAATGCATTTTTAAAATTAAAACTTCTTACATTAAATCTAGCAATTTCTTCATCAGAAAGATCTTTTTTTAATACAAGCTCTTTATTTACAAAAGCTTTTTCTATTTGCAATTTTCTATACCTAGATTTTTGTGCTTCAGAGAGAAAAATTACTGGCTGAATTTCTTCTAAAAATGAATCTATATCTAAAATAAGATTTGGACGAGTGATTAAGTCAAAAGTTGGTTGGTTGGCTATTAAAACTCTTCCTTTTCTATCAAAAATTTCACCTCTAAGCGCTTGGACAGGAACCGCATAATTTTTATTTTTTAAAGCAGCAAGCTGATAGTCCGTATAGCCAGATATTTGCAAAGAAAAAACTTGAGCTAATACTGCCAAAAAAACAATGCTAACCAGACCAAAAAGCAAAATTGCCCTAGAGGAAAAATTATTCTTTTCAATCTGTCTTTCTTCAAAAATCATTATTTATGATATGGATGGTTTCTATTAATTGCGCTAGCTCTATAAATTTGCTCCATTAGAAATATTTTAAAAAGTCTATGAGGGAAAGTTAGGTTTGAGGCTGATAGTATTAATTGTGATTTTTTGAAAAGCTTATCTGATGATCCATAGGCTCCACCGATAATAAAATTTATATTTTTTCCAGTATCGGCCTGATCTTGTATAAGATTAGCAAAAGCTAGACTGCTGATCCTTTTGCCCTGCCTATCCCATAAAATCACATGTGCATCTTTATCAATATGTTTTAAAACTTCTTCTCCTTCAGTCTCCAATATAGATGCATTGGTCATAGATTTAGAAGAAGAAGGCTTCACCTCAGCATAAGAAATCTGAAAATGATTGGGCAGTTGTTTTGAATAAAATTGTATCGCTTGTTTTTCCCAATCAGATAGTTTGTGGCTAACACTAATAATTTTGCATTTCATTATGCCGAAACAAGAGTTTTTTCACCCCATAGACTTTCTAAATCATAAAATTCACGGGCTTCTTGTTGCATGATATTTACAATAACATCCCCGCAATCAACTAAGATCCATTCTGAATCACCTTCACCTTCAATGCCTACTAAATGCTGTTGATGAAGTTTAATTGACTCTATTAATTTATTTGAAATTGCTTTTGCATTCCTAGATGAAGAGGCTGTAGCTATAATGAACCAATCAGCAAAACCTGAGATATCTCGGATATCTAGGACAAGAATGTTCTGAGCCTTTAAACCATCAAGTGCTTCAAAGCAGATTGTTTTTAAATCAGGAGTTTCCATAGGACTAATTCGCCTCATGATGCATGTTGAAATTGTTGAATTAATTTTAATTTTACGTCCAAGCTTAGGATTCAGAATATCTAACTTAAGTAAATAAATCTATTAATTATTTCTAATTTCTTTAGTCTTTTATTCAATCTTTTGATTAAGATATAAAGATGGATTTTATAAATTCTTTTTTTGTTTGGTTTTCAGATAACCCAGGAATCCTAATTGGGTTGGGTATATTTTCTATTTTTATTTTTATAATTAGCATTATAGGGATTAGTTGGTTTGTAGCGCAGATACCAGAGGATTATTTCTTATCAATAAAAAGAAAGCCTACAAAATGGATTGAACAAAAACCAGTTCTTAGATTATTAGTGTTATTTGGAAAAAATATTATTGGGCTTTCTCTTATTGTTGGAGGCTTACTAATGATTGTATTACCTGGTCAAGGTTTACTTACAATAGTAACTGGATTGTTATTAATAAACTATCCAGGAAAATTTAAATTAGAACAAAAAATTGTTGGTATACCTTCAGTGTTTAAAACATTAAATTGGATAAGAATCAAAGCAAATAAACCCCCTCTTAGAAAAAATTCTATCCACTTATAACGTAAAATATAGATTTAATATATAAAAAATAAAAATGTAATTAAGGAAGTTTTTATGGAAATTGAAAATAAAAAATGGATTTTAAAAGAGAGACCTCAAGGTCTTGTAAAAGATTCTGATTTTGAATTAATCACGGAAATTATTCCAGGAATAAAAGACGGAGAGATTATTCTTGAAAATATCTATCTTTCTTTTGATCCTACTCAAAGAGGATGGTTAAATGATGTGCCCGGATACCTTCCCCCTGTGCAAATAGGTGAAGTTGTTCGATCTGGCGGTATAGGTCGCGTGATTAAATCAAAGAACTCTGAATATAGTGTGGGTAATTTAATATTTGGATTTGTGGGCTGGCAAACTCATTGTGTTACTAAGGCTGAGGCTGACGATAGATTTAGAATTGTCCCCGAATTTCTTCCCATACCCACAATGTTAAACGTAATGGGTTCAACGGGAATCACAGCTTACTATGGGTTAATTGAACTTGGAAATCCTAAACCAGGGGAAACAGTTTTAGTTTCTGGCGCCGCTGGTGCTACAGGATCAGTAGTTGTTCAAATTGCTAAGTTAAAAGGATGTCATGTAATTGGAATAGCGGGAGGTAAAGAAAAATGTGATTGGCTCAAAGACGTTGGTGCTGATGATGTAATTGATTACAAGAATTCTAATTTTCATGAAGAATTGCCTAAGGTTGCAAAAAATGGAATTGATATATATTTTGATAATGTTGGTGGCGAGATTTTAGAGACTGTTCTTAACTTAATAAATATAAATGCTCGGGTTCTCTTATGTGGAGGAATTTCCTCTGGGTATGATGCAACTAGGCCGCCAGATGGTCCAAGCAACTTATTTTCTCTAATTATTAAAAGAGCAACAATGCAAGGTTTCCTTGTTCTTGATTATCTGCCTAACTCTCAGAAAGCACTGGAGGAAATTGCTACATGGGTGATGGAAGGCAAACTTCAGCATAGAGAAGATATTCAAGAAGGAATTGAGCATTGTCCACAAACTCTAAATAGATTATTTACTGGAGAAAACAAAGGAAAACAACTGCTAAAAATTTAAGAAGAGTTTTCAGAAATCTTATCAACAAATTTTGCAAGAATATTCATTCGTTGTGTTGCATCAAATGCCTCAAGTAATGCTTGTTTCTGAATTGGAGAAATTGGAATTAACCCAGCTAGTTGGTAGCTAACAGATTCAGCAGATAAAAGATCTATTTCTAATGGTAAAGATTTTACTTGTGGGTGCTCCTTTAGTTGACTTAATACATTGATAAGCTCAGGAAATTGCGCTAACACAGCTTGGTCATCTACAACTGGCTCAGCAATGGGTGAAATTGATGCATAGTGAAGGCCTGACTCAATCTGCTCAACAGATTTTATAGAAACTTTTTGGGTGCCCTTAACTGTAATTCCCAGCAATCCATTAGGCAGTTGGTTGAAATCAATGATTTCAACAAAAGTTCCTTGGGACATGAAACTTTCACCTGATTTATTATTTTTACTCAAAGTGATAACAAATCCGGATTCGGTACTCATGCAATTTTTAACCATTGAAAGATATCTGGGTTCAAATATTTGAAGTGTTTGAATAGTGCCAGGCAGAACAACAAGTCCTATAGGAAATACCGGAAGTTTATTTATTTTTGATGAGGTCAATTATCGGCTCCGATATTTTTTTACTATCTTTATTGCTCATTATTAGAATAACATCAAAGTTATCTATGCACTCTCTAAAATCTTTTAACAGTATGTTCATAGAATCATATTCAAATTCTTGATTTTTTTTATTATATAAATTTAGCCAAAAGACTTTTTCTAAACCAGAGGCACTTTTGTATAATTCTGCTCCATGATGTCCCTGAGACATTGTATTAGAGGCAAGTTCAATAATTGCTAATATTCGCTTGGAAGAAAAATGGTTAATAGCAGCATGAATTGTTTGAGATATAGCAGTTGGATGATGCGCAAAATCATCAATAACTGTTTTAGTATCATTCTGAAAGACTGTTTCAAATCTTCTTTTTACTCCTTTAGAGTTCTGAAGCGCTGCAAATGATTCCTTGGGGTGAATTCCGTGTAAATAAGCTGTATAAATAGCCATCACTGCATTATTTAAATTGTGCTGACCATACATTGGAAGGTCGTTAGTATCAAATTTTTGATTCTCAAAAATAATAGAGCCATCATGCATTGAAAGTTGGATATTATCCACACTTCCAAGTTGGTGTGTATTAGACCAGCACCCCATATCCATTAATTCTAAAATATTACTATCTCCATTATGAAAAAGAATATTGCCATTTTGTGGAACTGTTCTTACCACATGATGGAATTGCCTCAAAATATCTGACAAATCATTGAAAATGTCAGCGTGATCAAACTCAATGTTATTTATGATAAGAGTATCAGGATGATAATGAATAAATTTTGATCGTTTATCAAAAAAAGCTGAATCATATTCATCTGCCTCAATAATAAATAGTTCTGAGGAGCCGAGACGTGCGGAATGATTAAACGATTCACTAACGCCGCCAACTAAAAATCCAACATCAATACCCTGAGCTTGAAAGATTTCACATAATAAAAATGAGGTTGAGGTTTTACCATGTGTCCCAGAAACTGCAATTACAGTTCGATCAACAATCATTTCACCTAGCATTTTAGGACCAGAAGTATATTGAAGCTTTTCATTTAAAATATACTCAACAGATGGATTGCCTCTACTTAATGCATTGCCAATTACATAAAGATCTGCCGGAGGCAAATTAGACTCTTCATATCCTACAATCATTTCAACTCCAAGCGAATAAAGTTGATCTGACATAGGTGGATAAAATTGTTTATCGCTTCCGGAAACTGTATAGCCCTTTTCCACAAGAATTTGTGCAAGGCCTCCCATGAAGGTGCCGCAAATGCCTAATATATGAATTTTCATTTTTCAATATTTGTCGGTAACATTTGTTACCATAGACCAAATTAATTAATTTATAAACTAATGAAAAAGAATGCTTTTTATGCTCAATCAGGCGGAGTTACATCTGTCATTAATGCATCTGCCAGTGCTGTAATTTTAGAAGCAAGAGAATCCTCGAAGATTGGTAAAGTTTATGCAGGTAAAAATGGAATATTAGGAGCTTTAAGAGAGGATCTAATAGATACCTCCAAAGAATCAAAAAGGTTTATCGAAAGTTTGCAACTTCGTCCAGGCGGAGTCTTTGGTTCATGCAGATATAAATTAAAAGGTATAGATGAGAACTTAAAAGAATACGAAAGGTTAATTGAGGTTTTCAAAGCTCATAATATTGGATATTTTTTTTATAACGGTGGAAATGATTCTGCGGACACCGCGTTAAAAATTTCTCAGATTAGCAATAAACTTAACTATCCTTTGCAATGTATTGCTATACCCAAAACCGTTGATAACGATCTTGCTGTGACAGATTGTTGCCCAGGATTTGGATCGGTTGCTAAATACGTAGTCACTTCTACTATCGAAGCTGCGCTGGATGTTGAGTCCATGCACGAAAGTTCAACAAAAGTATTTATTCTTGAAGTTATGGGACGACATGCTGGTTGGATAGCCGGCTCTAGCTGCTTGGCTCAAAATAGTCATCCGGGTGCACCACACATTATTTTGTTACCAGAAGTAAGCTTTAATCAAGCTAAATTCTTGGCCAAAGTAAAAGAAACAGTTAAAAAAAATGGTTTTTGTGTAATTGTTGCATCAGAAGGAATCAGAAATTCTAAAGGAAAATTTTTAGCCGAGTCAGATTCAAAAGATGCATTTGGTCACAGTCAACTTGGAGGTGTGGCCCCTCGTTTAGCAGATCTGATCAATAAAAAATTGAAGCTAAAAAATCATTGGGCCGTTGCTGACTATCTTCAAAGAAGTGCGACCCATTTATCATCAGGAACAGATAGAGCTCATGCCTATGAGGTTGGGAAAAAAGCAGTGCAATATGCCTTAGAAGGATTAAATGGAGTAATGCCGGTGATTAAACGAAAAAGTTCTATGCCATATAAATGGGAGGTTATTTCGGCGCCTTTGACAAAAATTGCAAATATTGAAAAAAAACTCCCAGCTGGATTTATTTCTAAAGATGGATTTGGAATGACAAAAAAAGCACATAGTTACTTTCAGCCACTCATCGAAGGAAAAATTGCGGATATAAAGAACACAAATTATCTGGCTGGAAAAATGCAAATGGTGCCGAAAAAATTAAAGCCCTGGAGATAAAGTATTAAGCTGACTAATAATTCTTTTTAATTCATTTCTTATAATTAGGAAAAATCTCAATTAAAAAATTATTTACTGTAGTTTCTTGAATCCTAATCATATTACAATGGTCGCTATGGTCACCCGAGCTGATTTTAACCGATATATGATGCCGACATACAAACCGGCAGAGTTTGTTCCATCTAAAGCTAAAGGATCATGGGTTTGGGACAAAAAAAATAAAAAATATATAGACTTTGCATCCGGCATTGCAGTTTCTAGCTTGGGACATTGTCACCCTATTCTAAACAAAGCATTAACAGATCAATCTAAAAAAATTTGGCACCTCTCGAACCTTCTAACTAATGAGCCCGCCCTTAGACTGGCAAAAATTTTATGTAAACATACTTTTGCAGAAAAAGTTTTTTTTTCTAATTCAGGAGCAGAGGCAGTTGAAGGAGCAATAAAGACAGCTAGAAAACATGCCTATATAAATATAAGCAAAAAGAAAAATGAAATTGTTTCATTTTCTGATGCTTTCCATGGTCGCACCATGATGACTATAGCTCTCAATGGGTCTGATAGATTTATAGAGGGCTTTGGACCCATGCCCGGAGGAATTAAGCATCATCCCTTTAATGAAACAAAGGGTTTAGAAAAGGCTATCACTAAAAATACTGCAGCCGTTATCGTTGAACTTGTTCAAGGAGAGGCAGGTATCATCAAAGCAAAAAGAGGTTTTATCCAAAAAATTAAAAAGCTTTGTAAACAGAATAAAGTATTAATTATTATTGATGAGGTTCAATCAGGAGCTGGAAGAACTGGGACCTTATTTGCTTATGAGCAATTTAGCATTAAGCCCGATATCATATGCTGCGCTAAAGGCATTGGTGGTGGAATTCCAATTGGAGCCATTCTGACATCTACAAAAATCGCTGAATGCATGCAACTTGGTTCTCACGGATCTACATTTGGAGGCAACCCACTTGCTTGCGCTGTAGCAGAGCAAGTTATGACTATGCTATCTAAGAAATCATTACTAAATGGGGTCAAAAAAAAAGAAAAAATATTTTTAAATGAATTGAAGAATATTAACAAAGAATTTAAATGTTTTAGCAGTATTAAAAGTTCAGGTTTATGGATAGGTTGCAAATTAAACGTTACAGATAACTTTAATTTAGAAACTATTATGAAGGCTTGTTATGCAAAAGGTCTCATGATTCTTAAAGCAAACAATAATACTATTCGCATAGCCCCGAGTTTGATTATTGAAGACAAAGTAATATTAAAAGGTTTAAAGATTTTAAGAGAAGTTATTCAGGAGCAACTTCACTAGATTTCTTAATTTCTTCAAGCTGAATCCTTCCATTATATCCGGTCGGCAACACTCTTCCTCTCTTTGCTCTAGAAGAAATATATTCTTCTAATTCTTTTAAAGTCCAAGTTTTACCCCCAGTTTTTCCTTCGTGATGTATATGTAACTTACTATCTTCTGCTAAACAACATACATCCATCATGTATTCAGACTTTTCTTTGAAAGCTTTTGTAGAAATACTAATCAACTTATTTCCCTTACCTTTTGGTAAAACTGGTAATTCCTCTATTTGAAAAATTAACATTTTATTACTCACTCTTCCCTTGGTGTCCTTAGATGAAAAAGCTGCTGCAACAAATTTGTGACTTTCATCAATTTCGACTGGAGATATCACACTAGATCCTTCAGGAGCTTTCATAAATTGCTTTCCTTTCTTTTGATTTGAAATAGCATTAGATAAATCGCTTATAAAACCAAAGCCTGCAGAGTTAGAGATTAATATTTTAGATTCCTCTGCTCCAATAGCAACGCCCTCAAATATCATGCCTGACTCAGAAACAACTCGACCAGTTAATGGCTCCCCCATTCCTCGAGCAGATGGCAGGGAATGAGCTGGAAGTGAAAATGCCTTGCCGCCTGAATCAAAAAATACAGCCGTTTGATTATTTCTTCCTTTTGCAGAATGCTGTAACTTGTCATCTCCCCTGTAAGTAAGACTGGCTGGATCTATATCATGCCCCTTAGCAGATCTAACCCAACCAGCTTTGGATAAAATGACAGTTACTGCCTCAGATGTAACCATCTCTTCTTCAGAAAATGCCTTAGCAGCTGAAGAGGACTCAATTGGTGAGTTTCTATCATCTCCAAAATTTTCTTTAATTTCTTTTAACTCATTTTTAATATAGGTTTTAAGCCTAGCTTTAGATTTAATAATTTTTTCCAGCTCAGCTCTTTCAGCCTCAAGGGAGCTTTTCTCTTCTTCGAGTTTTATTTGTTCCAGCTTGGCTAACTGTCTTAGACGTATTTCTAAAATTGCATTTGTTTGAATCTCAGAAATCTTAAAAGCTTTCATTAATTCTTTTTTTGGATTATCGCTATTTCGAATAATGTGAATCACTTTATCTAAATCAAGATAAACAATTAATAGGCCTTCTAAAACATGAATTCTATCGTCTACCTGATCTAATCTATGCTCTAATTTTCTCATCACAGTTTGCTGCCTAAACTTTAACCACTCTGAAATTAAATCTTTAAGTGCAAATACTCTTGGAGAGCCCTTCAAGCTAATTAAGTTCATATTTGAACGATAATTCTTTTGCAAGTCGGTGGTTGCGAAAAGATGGTTCATAACCTCGGTTGCGTTAATACGATTAGACTTCAAGGATATTACCAATCTAACCGGCTCCTTATGATCTCCTTCGTCTCTTAAATCAACAACCATTGGAAGCTTTTTCTTTTGCATTTGATCAGCAATTTGTTCAAGAATCTTTGACCCAGAAGCTTGATGTGGCAATGCCCTAACAATAATGTCATTGCCTTCAGTATCCCAATGGGCTCTTATTTTAAAACCGCCTTTTCCGGTCTCATACATTTCTTTAAGCTCTTCTGGGGAAACAATAATAGGTGCGGGATTACTAAAATCAGGTCCTTTGATAAATTTTAATAAGTCTTTAGTAGTGGCTTTTGGATTGCCTAAAAGATGAATGCATGCATCTAAAATTTCGTTTATGTTGTGAGATGGGATATCAGTTGCCATTCCCACTGCTATACCAGTGGTTCCATTAAGTAGAATACTGGGTATCTTTGCAGGTAAGATTATTGGTTCTAATAATGAGCCATCAAAATTGGGTTGCCAGTCTACTGTCCCTAGTTTTAATTCTGAGAGAAGCAGATCAGCAAATCCTGTAAGTTTTGATTCTGTATAACGCATGGCTGCAAAGGATTTTGGATCATCTTGAGTGCCCCAATTTCCTTGCCCATCTACAAGGGGGTATCTAAAAGAAAAATTCTGCGCCATTAATACCATTGCTTCGTAAGCTGCACTATCCCCGTGAGGATGGAATTTACCAATCACATCCCCTACCGTCCTGGCAGATTTTTTATATTTTGAGCCAGCATTTAAACCTAGCTCACTCATA
>Ga0208765_1002135_pt1 | contig 11282 bp, 5 predicted proteins | sample ETNtaG_2_FD_185783 | JGI IMG/M metagenome (GOLD analysis project Ga0208765, IMG submission 185783) | Marine microbial and viral communities from oxygen minimum zone, Eastern Pacific Ocean - ETNP201406SV203 (SPAdes) (version 2) | ecosystem: Environmental > Aquatic > Marine > Oceanic ... | reverse complement strand
AGCGGAGAGAGTGGGATTCGAACCCACGGTACGCGTAAACGCACACACGCTTTCCAAGCGTGCTCCTTCAGCCACTCGGACACCTCTCCAACTATTCTTGTTTTCGAATTTACAGTAAAGTGATATATAAATTAAGCAGACTCATCGGATTTGGGTGCCTTATCTTTTCTTGATGCCTCTGCATCTTCAACCTTTTTCTCAGTAACTGTATCATCGTCTTTTGTGGCTGGTTCTGCTGGTTCATCTACATCATTATCTTTTTCGATTTTAGCCTCATCACCCTCTTTAGTACCACTTTCTTGATCATCCTTTTCTGGTTCAGATTCTTCTTCTAATTGCTCTTTAGAATCAGGTTCGGTCACATCTGCTTTTTCGACTTCATCTTGTTCGTCTTCTCCAACAGGTTCATTCACTTCCTCCACGGAATCTTCCGCAATAATATCTTCTGATTCCCTCATACCATTATCATCCGCTTCCTGTAAATGGCTATCAGGGTCATTAACCACATCTTTTTCTACAATTTCTACCTCTGCTGCAGATTCGACAACGGGCATTTCCATATCAAGAACCTGGTTTAATTCATCCATCCGCTTAAGTGCACCATCAAGATTTTCACCTTCCTTGATCTGTATCATTTGTTCATTAAAGCGCCAATAACCTGTTTTTTCCGATTTGACACTCTTGATGTACTTAACATAAGTGCTTAAATCTTTTTTCTTCTTTTTTGTAGCTTTATCAGCGAAAGATTGTTGTTTAGCCATAAGTGAGTTTTTCCTGCATCAGTTTATATAAAATTTTCCGGCGAATTTAGTGCGCATCTGTTGGAAGTCCAACGCCAATCAAGCAGTATTATTTACGGTGTGTACTTATATTGCATTATCTGGCCATCTTCCCAGCTGTCTGGCTTTGTCTCACCCGTAATCACATTCAAGGTTTCATTATCACCAAAGTTAAAAAGGCTAATACGTCGTATTCCCGAGCGACCCATCAACCAATCCATAGTCCAGGGCTTATTAGAATAATCCAAACTAAAGCTTCCTTTCTCCCGGTTACTTATCTTTTCGCCCATTTGGATCCATTGTTCAAATTCTCCATTTACACCATCATCACCATCAGTCGTTTTAAAACTCCATACGACTGTAATAACTGCGCCTTTAAAGGTCCATTCTCCATCTATTGTCCGTACATAATCTACATTTTTCGAAATAGCTGGGTCACTTTCATTCCCTGCAGGGTCTGTGCCGCGTAATGTGACTTTATACGCTGTACTAGACATCAGTTCAGTATTATTTTGTAATAATATATTATCATAATCACCTTTATCTTTTTCGACATTCGCCAATTGTATAGTATGGGGAGAAATATTATCACTATTCCCGCCACTGCTAACCCAAGAGATGGTACCTTCTTCAAGGTTTTCCGAAATACTATAACTTATTTCTTGACCAATGATGACTTTATCAGGTTCAGGAATCGTCATAGTAATTATCGGTTTTGTAATGTCATACAACACAGGTTCAATTATCACTACATTCCCAATGTTGCCCGCCCGATCATGTCCAGAAAATTCGATTTTATAACTTGCACCATCGATAAGAAATGGGGCAGGACTTACCGTATAACGGTCTGTTGTACCTTCTAGCAAACTTCTTTGATCAAGATTTACGGTGTGAGGACTACTGGTATCTTTTGGCCCACTCAGCCAAGTATACGTGAATGTTGCATTCCCCAACTGTTCGGAAAGCTTATATCCAACATCCGTATTATTAACTTCGGGTCGTTTAGTCGGATAAATAATTTCTAGCACTGGGGGTTCTATGTCAAAATGCATGTTATGATAAACAACCCCTGCAAGATTTCCAGCTAAATCCCTGCCACTGAGTGTCAATCTATAAATACTTCCATTGGTAAGATTTGGTGTTATTATTGAAGAAGTCTCTTGAGGGCCTATGCCAAAGTATTCATCAGGAACGTCGATGATATGCGGAGAACTTTTATCTTCTTCACCACCAATTCTTTCCCATTTAACAGATGCGGTAGAAAGCTCTTCAGGATTAGTGAATAGCAGAACAGATGAATTGACATAACTACCCGCATCTGGGGCAATATCAAGAAAATCAGGAGGTGTTATATCATATGTCACGCTATCTGATAAAATGATAGAAAGATTGTTATCCGCACGATCAGCAGCATTAATAAGTAAGCGGTACGTTACACCATCCACCAGAGCAGACTGATTGATAAAGTTTTTCTTATTAAAAACACCTAGTGACAGTTCTATATCTTCAAGTACTACGTTATGTGGTGAATCATCTGCCACAGAAACAGGTTCCCAAATGATCGTGCCCCGACTTAGTATCTCATTTAATTCATACGACAGAGCAGGATCGTTAAAATATTCGCCGCTGACCGGCATAGTGATCAAAAATTCTGGTAAAATGTCATCATAGATCACGCCCTTCACAGTGCGAGATGTTTTATTGCCCCCTAGATCAGTTGCGATCCAGGTTATCGTATACACTGTATTGTTTACTAACGTTGGATCTTCCGCTAGACGAATATCTTCGTATCGTCCTTGTGGCAGGAACCCCTCCGGCAATAATGCCGTATGCGGTGCATCCGGGTCTGCGGTACCTCCTGTTCTGGTCCAAATAAGTTCGAATTCCCGCAAAGATTCATTGGTAGAGTAAGATAATCCACGATAATTGATATAATCACCAGCGCTAGGTGCAAGTATCACAATAGCCGGCGGAATGGTATCAAAAGTTACATTTTCTATTAATATTGGCTCATTGGGGTTACCGGCTCTATCAAAAACAGATATGCCAATATCATAACCTGACCCGCTTTTCAAAGGTAATGGTTTATCCAGATCCACAACAACATCTTCCAGGGTGGTAAGCTGTTCATCTTTTAATTCAAATGTGTAGGGACTGCTACTATCGTACGTCCCACGAACCCGTTCTAGCCTAACCGTGCCTGACCCCAATGGCTCACTAAGATTGTAGTTTAATATCAAATCAAAATAATACCCATTTTCCAAAGGTTCGATTACGGATAATACAGGTGGTGTGATATCATAAGTAACACCAGGAATCTCAATAGGATCAGCAACATTATTAGCCATATCCATTGCTACAATAGTTATATCATACACAGCCCCATCCACAAGTGTAGCCTGATCACTGAAATTCGCTTCCTGGTAAAAGCCTTGGAAACGAAAGGTTGATGGTATTTCAATCGTATGAGGACTGTTTGAATCGGCAGAACCACCTACATTCTCTAGGGTAATACTCGCTTCCCTGAGTTCTTCATTTGTGGAAAAGGTAAATTTTGGCGCATTAAAGAAACCCTGAACTAACGGATATTCAATGATTACTATCGGTGGATTAATATCGTAGAGCACATTACTAATAGAAGTGAATTCGACCATATTTCCAGCCCGGTCATTACCATCAAATGTGATCATATAGCGTGTGCCATCAACAAGATTACCATCCAATGCAAGCACCCAATCAGTATGCATACCTTCCAGCATACCTTCATCTAACAGAGCAATGCTATGAGGAGATCCTGAATCAGAAGTTCCACTGCTGCGAGTGAATATAAAATTGCCCCGATGTAGTTTTTCAGAATTCATGAAACTCATATCAACCGTGTTCAATATTTCAGAATCTATGGGTCGAGTCATTGAAACCACTGGTGGTGTATTATCAAATAAAACATTATCTGCCACAATTACATTGGACATATTATTGGCCAAATCTACACCTTTAAATTCATAACGGTATATTGCACCATCGGTCAAGGTAGGCGCGTTGGTAATAATGGCACTATCAATCCGCCCTGCCGCTAGTTCATACATCACCACTTCAACATTATGTGGAGATAATGTATCTGGCGTACCACCAATGCGGGTAATTGTAAGATCAGTTTGAAGCATGGTTTCACTGAAATCATAGGTAACCAGCGCTGCATTTAACGCGCCATTTTCACTTGGCTCGATCAAGTCGATAACTGGTTTTGTAATGTCATAATGAATGCTCGAAACCGTATATTCATCGGCAATATTTCTAGCGCTATCTATTCCATTAAGTGTATAGGTGTAAATTGAGCTATCTAATAAGTTAACTGAATTAATTAATATAGTTTCAAGATGACTTCCTGCTTTCATTTCATCCTTCGTCAATTGAATTTCTATAGGTGATCGCGAATCCAATTTTCCACCGGTGTTGACAACGGTTAGAGACGCTTCCCGCAAATCTTCACTCAACGTATAGTTAACCTTTTCAGAATTCGCATAGGGCCATTTAAATGAATCAAATACTGTTTGACTGGGCATTGGTTTTGTGATAACAATAAAAGGCTTTATTTCATCAAATCGCACATTTGGTATTATGAATTCGGAAACAAAATTACCTGCTGAATCACGTCCAGTATAGGTTACGGTGTAAATACCTCCAGAAACGAGACGTACCATACTGCGTGGTAAACGACCACCTCCCGGACCAGCCTTTAGCCTGCTGCCGCTAAGACGAACCAGGTATTCCCCATCTGGATCCGGCTCACCACCAACATGGTTGAAAACAATACGGCCAAAAATAAGATCTTCGCTGAGATTGTATCCCAAATCAAGTTTATTGATCCACTCATTTGCATCAGGTTTTAGATCAGAAAATATTGGGTAGGTAAAATCATATTTTACGAGACTGATCCGATTAATCTCAGATTGATTACCGGCTCTATCAATACCGGCCATAGTCAAATCATACCAGGATCCATCAGTAATATCAGGTAATATTGAAAAAAGCGTGGAATCATGAACTCCCGATGTCATATCATTCGCTGCCAGTTCAATCCGGTGCGGACTCAAGGTATCAATCCCTGTTTTGATTTCCCATGTGACCTCTGCTTGTATCAGCGGCTCACTGATTATATAACTGACTGCTTTGTTGTTGATATAACTACTATTAGTAGGTTTAGTTATAGTCAATTTTGGTAGAGTAACATCATATATAATTCCTTCCCTGATCACACTTTGGTTGGTATTACCAGCCAGATCTATAGTATTAAACAACAAGTCATAATGAGTGTTCTCATTCAAGGATATGGCATACATGATTAAGCGGTTTTCCCCAATAGCAAGGTCCCTAGTGCGCAGTGCAACCTTTTTAGCGACACCCTGTGGGTTAATCCAATACATGTCAGCAGCTAATAGGTTCTCACTATTATTAATCGTAACTGCGTTTGTATTGATAAAAGAACTATCCAGTGGGTCCAGTATTATCGTAACCGGTAGTGTAATATCATAATGGTAATCTGTGATCAATGTTGTATCGTTCCAATTATTGGCAATATCTTGACCTGCCAACTGAATTGTATAAACGGCACCATCTACCAGTGGCAATTGATTTTCCAATGTATCCCGAGCATGGAACCCCTTTGAAAGATCAACCGAATCCATTTCAAATTCCACTGTTCTACCAGAATCCAACGAACCAGCTTGTTCAGTAAAAATTACCTTCCCATAGTATAGATCCTCTGATAGAGTGAATTCGAATATAGGATTATTAGAATAAGTATTTGACTGCGGGGATATATCAGTAAATACAGGCAATGTTCGATCAATGTGAAAATTATATAGGCCAACTGGGTTGGCAAAATTTCCAGCTAAATCTTGGGCTTCAAAACCGATCATATAGGTAGAGCTGTCCCGCAGATCCGCCTGTGCATAATCATCTGAATTATGAACACCAGCGGTTAAACCTTCAGGAGTGATAGTCACTTCAGTTGTCAAACGTATTCGCTCAGCACTGGTGCCGACATAAATGATCCGCACACTGCGCAGGTCTTCCGATGTGGAATAATTGATGTTTGTACTAGGTGTATAATGATTATTTCCTGGTGAAATGATAGTTAAAATGGGTGGACTAATATCATATGTCACCCGATCATTAATCACCATATTACTCTCATTACTTGCTGGGTCTCTACCAAAAAATGATACTCGATATACTGTACTGTCCTGCAGAGTCGTTTGAGCGGTTAAGATCGTATCGATATAGGTACCTTTTTTTCGTTCCTTCTCTGTGAAAATTATCCTGTGTGGTGCGTTGGGATCATCAGTTCCAGCTATTGCTTCCCATAACAAAGTAGCCTCTGCCAACGATTCATTGATTGAGTAACTAATTCTTGTTTCTTTTATAAAACTATCAGGCATTGGCGTATTCAGGGCCAACACTGGCGGATTTGCATCATAAACGACGCCTAATATGATTGCCGGTTGCCCAGCATTACTAGCCAAGTCTTCGCCACTGAGAGTAAGTGTATATTGAGTGCCTTCCATAAGTTCAGGTGTAAACTCGGGCTCAATGGTATGGGCGCCTATTTTAAGTTCCTCACCGCTTATGCTATAGATATGTGGTGAACCTAAATCATAATCACCACCACTATACTCGAAACGCACCGTTATACTGCTCATATCTTCAGATAAATCATACGTAATCTGAGTGGATGTTATAAATACGTTAGGACCAGGATTAGCTATGGAGATTATTGGCGGTGTTATATCATATTTTACATTTTTTGACGTGGCTTTGTTAGATAGGTTGCCTGCTCGATCTTTTCCAATTATTGTTATATCATAATATGCACCATCAACAAGATCCGGTTCGTTTGTTAGCATGATAAATTGTTTTTCACCTGGTTCCCGCTCGAAAGGTTCAAGCGGGTAAATATGTTCTTGCATATCTAATACGCCATCTACCCAAGTCCAGGATACTGCGGCTTCAAGCAGGAATTCGCTAATAGTATAGGATAAACTCGTGTTATTTACCGCTGAAAGGGTTGCAGGATACTGTAATTCTATTTCTGGTGGTGTAAAATCGTAAGTCACGTTGGAAATACGTGCGGTGACAGCTTCATTTTTAGCCAGGTCATAGGCATCAAAAATCAAATCATAACTGGCCCCATCCTTGAGTTTTACTTTTGCGGCAAACGTTGTTGTATCATGTATGCCAGCTAGCAGTTCATTGCCTTGTAATATAGCGGTATCTGGAGTTACACCTCTTGTATAAAGCTGTAACCAGGATACCTGGCCATAAAGTAAATCTTCCGATAGTTCGTAATTGAGAAACGTTTTTGATTGATACGTATTATATGAAGGATGGGTAAGTGTTATGATTGGCGGTGAAAAATCATAGTGTACAGAAGTAACCATAAATGGTATACCCACATTAGTAGCTAGATCCGCACCTTTCATTTCTAGATTATAGGTAACACTATCAACAAGATTGGTCATATTTGCTAACAGTACATCTGTAAACACCCCTTCGATCATTTCCTCTGTGTTAAAGGATATGATGCGTGGTGATTCTGGATCTTTTACTGGATTTAGAGCTGTCCAGGTGATTGTACCTTCTCGAAGCGGTTCCGATATTTCATAGGACAAAGTTAGATAATTCACATGCGCTTCATTGACCGGATCAAGAATTGCAAACACCGGTAGCGTAATATCGTAAGTTATATCTGGGGTTGTAATGAACCCAGTTTGATTTCCAGCAAAATCCTGACCGATAAATATTAAATCATATATGGTTCCGTCCAACAGTTCCGTTTGGTTCTTGAGCATCCAGTTTGTTCGAGTATCACCCTTGCGTTCATTACTTACCAAGGTAATTATGTGTGGAGCTGCTGTATCCTGCAGTCCTTCACGGTAAGCCCAGGTAAATTCTCCTGCAGCAAGATCTTCACTTACAATAAATGATAACCGAGGGTTATTAACATGGGAACCGATGTTTGGAAATATCTGTGTATAGACTGGGGGCGATATATCATAATTAATAGGTTCACGTATAACCGGATCTGAAATATTACCAGCGGGATCGATACCGATGAACTTGAAACTATAGGTTGTTGTATCCATTGCCGGCAATGCATCATCCAACAGTGCAGCATGCAAACCCAGTTGTAGTTCTTTTTTTGGCAACTGGTAAACATGCGGTGATAACGTGTCTCTTACACCAGAAAGGTCTGTTAAAATAATTTGACCGGAAGCCAAGATTTCGCTTGCTTCGACCTGCACTTCTAAATTATTCACATAAGTATTACTCAATGGATAGTACATGTAAACCAGGGGTGGAGAAATGTCGTATAGAATAAGTTCCTCTGCTTGGAAGAAAGAACTATTTTGAGCACGATCATAGGCTGTTAGTTGAAGAGTATATTCCGCACTATCCAGCAAAGGCGTCTGATTATCCAATGTAATAAACTGCCTATTTCCTAGTCCTAATTCAGTGTCAGTCATGGGAACTCGGTGTATCGAATCCTGGTGTGAGGACGATGGAAAGGGTATCCACTCGACATAACCTGCAGATAATGGTTCGTCTGTTGTAAAAAAGAATTCCGGTTTATTTATGGCTGGCTTTGTACCGATAGAAATGGTAGGTGGCGTAACATCATACATTACTTGCCGGATAACCACCTTAATGATCTCATATTCAAAGGCACTTTCCCCTGTGAATTCAATATCATATATCCCTCCATCCGTTAGGTAATTATCAAGTTGTAGATCATATTCATAATATGTGCGCCGTTCAAAAAAACTATCTGGCATTTTAAAAACATGCATACTATCCACATCTGGCACACCTGCAACCCAGCGCCAGGTAATAAAACCGTAATTAATACTATCCTGCAACTCAATGGATATTCTGGTATGATTAACAAAACCACTGTCTACTGGCATAATGGGATTATAAACAGCTTCAAGTGAATCTTTGTTTAATCTGATGTCCATTACCAAGGTTTTTGAGGAATCATATTCCAGAATCCTGGTCAATTCTGTTTGCGGGTCAAAATCATAGGTCCACAAACGCATTTCCTTACCATCAGGCAATCGTTTCCAGACTTGTCTAGTTAACCAACCTAGATCATTATATTCCAGCGTTGCATTGGCATACCCAACCGCATTTACATCCAAAAAATGGTAGAAATAGGGCTTTTCATATTCATTATAATCGATAATGGTAAAGATATCATCCTTCCAGGTCTTTAGCGAATCCACTCCATAAACATAAGAAATATAATTTGGTGCTTTTCCCCGTAATCCAAATAACGTTGTTCGCACCAAACGATCTTCCCCCTCATAATCCTGTTTCTTAACGGGGTCATTTGTATCTAACTCATAAGTGTACGATTCTTTGCTAACCACAATGCTTTTTCGGTTCAAATTCGCCTTCGATATCAAACGGTTCAACACATCATATTCAGCACGAATATGTGGTTTGTATCGAATTTCTGATTGGGGAGTGGGGTGTCCGCTTTTAAAATCGAATTCGTTTACATAGTAAAGCGTTTTTATTCCTGTCTGCTGAGCGTAGGTTAAAAAAGAAATAAAGGATGCAATTGTGATCAAGCGGCGCATCATTCAGCTCAAGGTTTGAGTCCGCTGGTTCTTTTTAGTCCGCTGGTTATTTTCCTTGGCTTTTCCAGCGCTTTTTCCGCCAATTATCTAGAGCAAGTTTACGCATATCCACCACCGAATCTGTCTCATCAACAATCTCAACGCCTAGCAGTGTTTCTATTGCATCTTCAAGAGTGATCAAACCAGCAACCTGGCCAAATTGATCCTTAACCATGAAAAGGTGCTCTCGACGTTTTACAAATTCATCCAGGACATCGCCGACAGAGTCATTTTCTTGAACAGCATGAATCGGTTTGGCTAATTCACCCATGGTCACGTCAAACTGATCCTCAGCTTTGCTTTTTAACAAAACATGGCGACGCACTATACCAATTATATTATCCAATCCATCTTCATAAACGGGAATACGAGAAAATTCAATATCATTGTACTTATCTAACACTTCTATTACACTTTTGGTTTTATTCACCGCAAAGATCACAGATCGGGGTGTGAGCACTTCCTCAACTGATATATCATCAAGCATGAGTACATTTTCAATCACAGTGCTCTCACTCTCCTCAATCGTACCTTCATCCTCACCCAATTCTGCCATAGCGATAACTTCTTCCCGAGAAACTTTATCTTCATTTTCTGCCTTAGCTAACCACTTGGAAATCAATTCAAGAAAGACCACCAATGGATAAGTCATAATGATAAGTACTTGTACCGAAAAAGTAGCAGGGACAAGTATTTTTTTCCAGTAAAGTGCACCTACTGTTTTTGGTATGATCTCAGAGAAGATTAATATAGATAAGGTCAAAATGCCGGACATGATTGCCACCCAACTACTGCCAAATTCAATTAAGGTAATCGCTCCAACACTAGCTGCGCCTACTGTATTTGCAATGGTATTTAAACTCAAGATAGCTGATAAAGGTTGATTAATATTTTCCTTAAAATGAGACAATTTTTTCCCTAATGCAGGTCGATCCTTTGAGACCAAACTAATATGGGCGTGTGTTACAGAAAGAATAAAGGATTCTAGTAACGAGCATAAAAATGATATACCTAACACAGCAAAAAAATAGAGAAATAATTTGCTCATTTTGAATTGAATTTAATGCTGTATTTATCGGACTGCAAATTGCACTCCTTTTTTTCGCAGAATGATCATCGGAATGTAAAACAAACCCAATACAAGAATGCCAAACATCTCAAGCCCAATGAAATAAAGGGGCCATTCGCCAATGATAAAGGAGCTCTCATTACTAATTTTTTGACAAATAAAACAGTAATTACCACAAAAAAGGCTATTCACAAACGATATGATAAAAACATCAGCATTAATGACCAGGATCATATTTAATCAACAGTACATTGCGTAACGGGTGTACATATCAAAATAGTGCAGTTGGCCACAGAAAATATATCCGTGGTTAGTTGTCCTCTAATGCGGAATCAACCGATACATCGTTGGTTTGGTGGATCGTTTTACCTTCATCACGAGATTTTACGTCTGGCTCATCTTTTTGAACAACTGGTTCCAGTATTTTTACAGAATGTAATGGCAAAGTCCATTCGATACCATTTTCATCAGTCGCTATGACGCGGGTGGGATAGTGTACTACGGATACGATTGTGAGCTGCGTTTGGGCAGCTAGATCTCTACTTACTTCATGATGAGTAGTAGTTGTTTCTAGTTTGGCCCCAGTGGCAAACCCACCGTGGTCTTCCGATCTTTCATCATATTTATTTGCCATGCCGTACGTTTCCCTTTCTGATCTAATATTTAAAATTGTTCAGTTAATGTAAGGTTTGATTGAATTTTTGACCGCGAACGCCAAATTGGTCGTAACTTTTTCTGTGAATAAAATTT
>Ga0208765_1002118_pt1 | contig 11330 bp, 5 predicted proteins | sample ETNtaG_2_FD_185783 | JGI IMG/M metagenome (GOLD analysis project Ga0208765, IMG submission 185783) | Marine microbial and viral communities from oxygen minimum zone, Eastern Pacific Ocean - ETNP201406SV203 (SPAdes) (version 2) | ecosystem: Environmental > Aquatic > Marine > Oceanic ... | reverse complement strand
ACTACTACGGGGGCCTTCTGGTCGGATCAGAGGTCCAGAACACCGGAGCCAGCGGGAACGGGGGCCTAGCCAGATGGGACGGCTCGTCTTGGGAGCTCCTCGAAACCAGCATACCGGGGTGGAACAACGATCCCTTCGAGTTCTACGACGTCTCGAGCGACGCGAACGGAATCTACGCTGGCACCAACAGGGGGGCGTGCATGTGGAACTGGGCAGCCAACACCCCCCAGTCATCAATTGAGCTTGAGGACTGCTGGACTTCCGGTGGAGGCGGTGGAGGCGGCGGAGGTGGCCAGGGCGATGGGATGCCCTCTAGGTTCGTCATCTCGGTAGATCCGATAGGGTCAGACCTACTCTATGCCGGGACCACCGAGGGAGCAGCAGTCATCAACACCGCCAACGGCACCGTCATCGACGTCTGGACGGCTGGAGATGACACCGAGAGGGCGAGAATAGCCAAGGTTGGTGACATCGTCTACTTGGGATTCGAGAATGTGGGCATTGCAAGGTACAACCTTACCTCGGGGGACTGGCTCCCAGCTTGGGACGGGTCTCAGGGGATCATCTCCGACGACGACGTAACGGTTCTGATCTCTGGGAGGCAGCAGGGAACCCTCTGGGCCGGCGGGGACTTCGGCCTCACACTGATCGACGCTCAGAACGAAACCGCCCTCATCCAATGGAACCGGGGCAACAACCCGAACGGGCCCACACTCCCGAACACCTCCCCGGCGGAGCTACTCATCGCTGACCACGTCATGTATTACTCTCCACAGCGAGCGGCTCCTTGGAACGAGAGGGACGAGATTACCAGGATAAACCTGGACAACAACTCCACCCTGCTAACGATAGACGCGGGAGATAGGCTGGGATACGATGGGGTAATCCACGGGATGAACCAGATAGGCGAAGAGATATGGATCAGCGTCGTGGAGACAGCCGGCTGGCAAGGGGGGGACCTCGGGACAATCGTTAGGTGGAACGCCACTAGCAACGACTGGGCCGACGACCTCCAGACGATAGGGGACGTGGGCCGGGTTAACGCCCGTTACCTCGGGGACTGCTTCCCCATGAACACTTCTTGCGAGCTCTGGGTCGCTTACGGGGACAACATCCTACGCCGGTTCTCGGCCAGCAGCATGACCCTGCTCGACCAGTGGGAAGACGTGGACGGAAGGATCAGGGGCATGGTCGAGTACCAGGGGGAGTACCTGTTCGCAAGCATGAACGGGATTCTGAGGTGGAACCCTGCTAACGAGTCCTGGCTCCCCTCATGGCTCCCTGATGACGGCCTCCCCACCGAGGCAGAGCTGGACTTCTACTCGATGACCGTGGTCGGCGATGACCTATGGGCATCATCCGGTTACGGCAACGACGCACACGTGTTGAGGCTCTCGGGGAACAACAGCAACTGGACGGTTTGGGACTTCGACACGCCAGACATCCCCGATGGATACGGTGCGGACATTATCCTCTGCAATGACATAGTCCACATCGCCACCGGTTTCACTGCCTGGCAGTGGTGGGTGAGCGGAGGCGGGGTTGCTAGGTTCGATCTTGCCGACAACGACGGCGACGGGAACACCGAGCAGTGGCTACCCCCCCTTACCCAGGACAACTCCAACATAGCAGACAGGGACGTTAGGGCCCTAGCCTGCGACGAGGCAAACGACATCCTTTACGTCGGGTTCGACACCGAGGACGTGGGAATTGACCGTTTCAACTACAACTCGAACAACTTCCTCCCGACCCTCACCCCGGACAGGGGTGTATCCGCCGAGAAGGTGTTCCCGGGTGGGATGCTGCATGACGGCAACGTCCTGATGGCCGCCCACTACGACGGGAGCGGTGGCATCACACGAGTAATTACCTCGGGCACCTCGGCATCCAGCGGCCAAGTAATCGGTACCGGAATGGACGCCTGCTCGATCGTAAGGGCACCATCACAGGGCTCAAACGTCTACGCGATCGGAAGATCGGGGGACTCCTCTGGGATTAACAGGGTGGATCGACTGGACGCCACGGGATTGATCGAGGGCGGCTTCGACGAGCTCGTGGGACTCCCCTCTGGAATCGTCCACGAGATGATTTCCAACGGGACCCACGTCTGGGTGACGGTTGGATCATCCGTGGATTCTTTCTACGGCTCAACAATCCTCCAAGGGGAGCTGCTGGGCAACGGCTCGGTTAACTGGCAGTACGGGTACGACGCCATCTACGAGAACATCAACGAGATAATGCTCCAGGACGGGGAGATATGGGCGTCCGTGGTGGGTGGCGGCCTGTGGTCGGTCAACCTGAGCCAACGGGCCTTCCACCCAACACCCCCTTCCCTGCACAACCAGATGGACGGGCTCCTGATGGACGACGGCCAGATGTACGTGGGCCTGATGGGTTACTTGGGAAGCTCCGCGGGCTTCCAGATGTTCGACCCATCAAGCAGAACTTGGGGCCCTGGGAGCCTGATCGCGGGTCTACCCAGCAACATCGTAACCGACTTCGTCCAGTACGGGGACAGGATCCTGGTGGGAACCCATGGCGGCATCGGCCTCTGGAACCTCACTAGGTCTGACTGGGACGACCCGATTACCACAGTCGACGGCCTCCCATCGCCAATCATCAACCACCTCTTCGTACCACCCTCCCAGGTCATGGGCAACGGAACATTGCTAACAGGGGGGCCCACGGGGATGCACGTTCTTGACCACAACATGTCCTACGTTGGTTCGATAGGCAGGGCGCAGGGCCTAGTTGGTGACGCAGTCGCCGGGATCGTCTACGCGGGGCCGGTATCCCGAATAGTGAACGACACAGCGACGGGCACCACGACAACGATATTCCACGACGCGGCCCTCTTCATTTCGCACAACGGACAGGGCTCCACCAGGCCGGGCGTCACCGCTTGGGACCTGGACAAGGACATGGAGAACGGGACCTACAACATCGACATGATCCCAAGCAACGACGTACGTGCCGTGGCGGCGGACAACTGGGGCGTGCACATAGCAACGTCCAGCCAGCCCCTGGTCCACTGGAACGGCTCTTCCATGTCAATGGAGTCGGGTCCGGGCGCGTTGGCCCTGCAGGGATGGCCCATACTCGACCTAACCTCCGACGGAACCCACCTGGCAGTGATTTCCCCGAGCCGGGTTAGCATAGTCAAGGCGACCGGTGACCACGAGATCGTCATCGTGGGGGACATGCCCGGCGCCATAGGCGCCAACGCAGCTCACGGCAGGCTAGCCGTCCTTGGCGAGGACGGGCTCCACGTCTACCAGCCGATGGAGACGCTGAGGGAGGTCCCCAGGGAGACCCAGAGGCGAGCCGAGCCCCTCAACGCAATCTTCGTTGACAGGACCATCGACATCACTGATACCTCGCACCCCGGCATGGATTCCGTACTGGTCGACATGGAGTCGAAGGTCAACATCCCCCTGGACGACAACCAAGCGAACTCATCCGACCTCCTGGTCTATCCGGGGGTCATCACCTTCTCTGCTCCACAGGGCGGGGCTTGGATTTGGGCGAAGTCCTCCTGGTTGAATTACTCCGGTTCGTGGGACTTGGCTTCCTTCGACAGCGGCATCCAAGCCTCCTTCCAATCTGCGATCTTCAACACCCAGCCGGGCTCCTCATCCTCGGTGGTGCACCTGCAGATGCAGTCCCCACAGGACGGGAAGATCAAGATTAGGATGACTTACGACTGGGAGAGGCTCGAGGCCCCCACAGAGATCACGAGCCTCTACGACAGGCCCAACGACGGCGGCGGGGTCCTCCTCGCATCTTGGGTCCCAGCCCAGGACTCCGCGTGGTCAGCGTACCGGGTTTACGTTTGGGACTCCACAAGCGACCCAGACTGGGCCCCGATGAAGGAGGACCTGCAGGACTTCCCCTCCTACCAGAGGATTCCGTATTGGTCCCAGACCACCACCCTTTTCACCATGGGCAACATCAACAATCCCGTCAACAACATCTCCTGGTCCGAGGTCCCGCTGTCCCCCGACAGGCAGTACAGGGCCGCGATAGCAATCGAGTACCCGGACGGGACCCTCGGCGAACCCTCCTCGTGGCAGGGCAACGCAACCCCGACAGACGAGGTGCCCCCACCACCGGAGTGGCTTACCGTCGAGCCCATCTCGGGAGGTAATCCCGGTACTCTGAACGCGGAGTGGTCAGCATGCCAGGAGCTGGATCCCCACCTGACTAGGATTTGGGCGGTCCAGCAGGAGATCTCCAGCGCCTTGGCGCTGACGAACCCCATGGACTTCGCTTTCGCCGCCGGCAACTCCACCGTGCTCGATCTGGAGGGCAACGTGCCGTACTGGTTCGCCATCGCCTGCGTCGATGAGGCGGGGCAGTTCGATGCGGCCAACGCAACGGTTGTAGGCCCCGTGGTCACGGCCGGTGGCCTGAACGACGGGATACCACCCTTGCCGATCACCGGGACGACGGCCACCGACGCCCCCCAGGACGAGGGAGGCAGGGTGCTAGTCACCTGGGACCCCAACGAGGAGGAGGACTGCTCCTACCACGTGATCTACGTCCTCCCCGCCTCTGGGTTCACAGCCCCCACAACTGTAGACGGATGGCCAGAAGCGGCCTTCGTCCCCGACTGCACCACTGGGGAGTCCTTCGTTGACACGATAGGCAACTCCACCCTCGAGGATGGGATCGTGTACTGGTTCGGGGTCGTCGCGGTAGATGACTGGGGCAACGCGGACGTGGACAACGTACTGGTTGTGGAGGCCACCTCATACTCCGAGATGGATGACGCAGGCGGGATCCCGCCGTATCCCGTGGAGGGCCTGCAGGCCTGGGACCACCCCGATGACGATGGCACCGCGATAGACGTGAAGTGGAACAGGTCCACTGCCGATGACTTCAGCCACTACACCGTCTGGGCATCCAACTACCCCCTCGACAACCTGGCCGAGGTCTTCTTCTACTGCGACTCCACCGACCAGTGCGACCTGGTCACCATCGATCAGCGGCAGATTGGGAACGACCCCCAGCTCGAGATAACCCTGACGAGCGCCCTGTACGGAACCGAGCCGAACAACCTCGTCTCGTCCCCGATATCGCCACTCATCCCCCTGTACGTGACGGTGACCATCCACGACATCTCCGGGAACGTCCAACTAACCGGGCTCGGTGAAAGGGTCGCCCTGGTCACCCCGATGGACAACAGGGGGGACCTCTTCCCCCCGGACAGGATAGGGGCTCCAACCCTGGAGGACCGCTCCCCGGACTCTGGAGACGCCTTCTACGTCGAGTTCGAGGCGAGCGGCTCTGACGACATCGGGGAGTACTGGGTCTTCGCCGTCACCGGCTCCCCGTTCGACAGCGTCGTTGGAATGGAGCCGGCGATGGTCATGGAGCGGGGCGAAGGCGCGCGCGCGCTCCTGGAACAGGTCTCAGGGGGCGGCGCCATAGTGCCAGACGTCCCAGTCTGGGTGGCCGTGGTGTCGATAGATACCTCGGGCAACGCCTGGCTAGACAACATCGAGACCTCGTTCATCAGCCCGGTGGACGAGGATTCGCAGGACCCGGGAACCCACCTCCCCGAGGTCTCCGGGATCGTCGCTTACTGGAACCCGGAGAACTCGATGATAGAGCTGCTATGGGAAGGCTCGGATGCCCCGGAGGTCCTCTCCTACCAGGTGTTCGCGAGCACGATGGAGTTCACCGACACGAGGGACGCGATCCTGGTTGCCTCCGAAGTCACTTCCAGTAACGCCTCCTTCGAATCGATAGGGCCCACTCCCGTGAGCGCTTCGGACTCCTACTGGATCGCCGTAGTCGCCTTCGATGGCGAGGTCCACCGACTGGGAGTGGACTCCCTGAGGGTCAAGCCGCTGTCCGAGTTCAGCGTCGGCGATGGCACTCCCGGCCAGTCTCCGGGCATGGATTCGTGGTACGACCAGCTCGTCTCCGGGGAGCTGAACATGTTCATAGCGATCATCTCCGCTCTGATGATACTCTTCGGGGCGGCCCTCATCATCAAGCCCAAGGACAGGTCAGCCCCCCAGCCATGGGAGATGGGGACCCTAGAGGTGGAGAGGGAGGAGGAGCTGAACAGGGAGGCCATGGGAATCTCCGAGGAGGATGAGATATCCTCCTCGTCGGCCCTCAACCCCCAGGATTCCGACGAGGGCACTCCCGAGAAGCCAAGCTCGGAAGATCCCGAGGAGTGGTGGGAGGATTCCCCTGAGGAGCGCCCCGTCCCCGATGCCTCCGTGGGAGAACTGCTGGAGTCCGGTCCCGAGGAGGTAGGTCTGGAGGACCTGAACGTCCTCGCTGACGAGCTCGATGACGAGGAGGAGGAGGACGAGGGCATCGACACCACGTTCCTCGACGAGGCGCTCGAGTGATGCCACCCCCCCACGAGCCCCGACCGCAGCCTTGAAGGAGCGGTCGCCGGTGGTCTCGACGAGCCAAAATGCCAGCATGCAGGATGTGCAAGCAGAACTACCCCCAGAGCCAGTTCATCACCGGCAACGGCCCTAGGTACCAGGTTTGCGCCAGGTGCGGCATAGAGAACGGCCTGGTCGATCCCGCCGATGCCCCACAGTACTTCTCGGATGAGGTTCTGAACGCCCGCCTGTCCCTCTACACGCGGAGGCACCTCCCTTGGGCGGCCGTACTGGTGGGCTGGGTGCTGTACATCTCGATGGGCCGTGGCATAGAGCTCTGGTCGGGGCTGTTCTTCGGGGTCCTCCTGGTCTCCACTCTAGTTGTGCCGGTACTCCACTTCATGGGCGGGCCGAGGTTCGATGCAGAGATATCCCGGATTAGCCCCTGAAGCCACTACGGGAACCCTTCAAATACCGCATATTGCTCTCCGGGACTAGAGGGAACAGTGGGTTCCCTGAGAAAGCCCGTGAGATTGGATGAGAATAATAGGAGGAGTCAGGAGAGCAGACCACGAGTTCGGAAACAGCTGGAATGACGCTCAGTGTAGCGTTATTGTGGTTGGCGGACAGGCTTTCAGACTCGCTCCATGCAATCGTCCAAGAACCTCGGATTCGGTGTTCGCAGCTGAACTCAGCGCGAGCGTGGGACCGAGAGCGGGAAAATAGGAATTGGAAGTGAAAAGACAATGAATAATTCAAAGAATGCTAGTGTGATAACAGCCCTGCTCCTGGTGCTAATGGCCGGCTCGACCGGTGTTGGTGCCGATGGATCCGACCCCCTCGACCCGTCTGACGGCGGTGCGGACTGGGACGGCGACGGCTTGACGAACGCCGAGGAACAGAGCGCAGGCACGGACATGAACAATCCAGATACTGATAACGACGGAATGCCCGATGGATGGGAGGTCAACTACGGCCTGAACCCCAATTCGGGAAGCGACAGCAGCGCCGACCCCGATGGGGACGGCCTGACCAACGTGGAAGAGTACGATGCTGGGACCAACCCCAACTCGTCTGACACCGATGGCGACGGCGTATCCGATGCCAATGATCCGTTCCCTAACGACCCCAACGACGGGGCTGCTTCGGACTCGGACGGCGACGGCATACCCGACGCGTACGACCCCGACTTCAATGGAGACGGGTCCGGGAACGGCGGCACCGAAGGCGGTGGCGAAGGAGAGGACGGCGAAGGAGAGGGCCAAGGACAGGGCCAAGGACAGGGCCAAGGACAGGGCCAAGGACAGGGCCAAGGACAGGGTCAGGGCCAAGGACAGGGCCAAGGACAGGGCCAAGGACAGGGTCAGGGACAGGGCCAGCAGGGCCAGGGACAGCAGGGCCAGGGCCAGCAGGGCCAGGGACAGGACGAGGGCTCCCAGTCTGACCAGGACGGTCAGCAGGGCCAGGACAGCGATCCGGGCGAGCAGGACAATCAACAGGACAACGGCCAGGGCCAGCAGCAGAACGGCGGCGAGCAGAGCGGCCAGCAGGGAGACCAGGAGAGCGGCGACGAGAACGGCAACAACCAGAACGGCCAGAATCAGCAGCAGCAGGGTCAGACCCAAGGCGACAACCAGGGCCAGCAGGGCTCCCAGTCCGACCAGCAGCAGAGCCAGCAGCTCGACAACCAGGACCAGAACGGCGAGAACGACAACGACGGCGACGGAATCCCCGATGACCAGGACTGGGACGACGACAACGACGGGATCCCCGACAACCAGGACGCCAACCCGGAGGACCACGACAACGACGGAATAGACGACGCCGACGACGATGATGACGACGGCGACGGCATCCTCGACAGGGAGGAGGTCAACGACGGCAACCCAGCCACGGACATATACGACCACGACAACGACGGCGTCGAGGACAACATCGACTTCGACATCGACAACGACGGAATCGACAACTGGGACGACGTGCTCGACTGCGACGGCGACGGCACCGAGGAGCAGTTCCTAGACATCGACGGCGATGGGATACCCGAGATCGACGCTGCCAGGGACCACGACAACGACTGCATCAACGACGCCAACGACCCCGACGACGACAACGACAACATACTGGACGTCGACGAGTTGGACGGCGCCTTCGGCATATACAGGTACGACCACGACAACGACGGCTTCTCCGACAGCTACGACACGGACGACGACAACGACGGCCTGTCGGACTGGTTCGAGCTGAACGACGGCTGGGATTCCACCGGGCAGTTCGACCACGACAACGACGGCATCCCCGACTACACGGACGATGACGACGACGGCGACGGCATCCTCGACGTGGACGAGAACGACTTTGACACGATTTGAGGGCTCATGACGGAAGTCGAGGACCCCCGTAAAGCGAGTTGGGTCTGCCTGACGTGCGGCCTGGGGTACCATATCCCCGGCCTCAGGAGCGGCGACATCGAGAAGCTGCATCTGATGGGCAGCCAGGACAGAGGGCCCCAATGCAGGCGGTGCGGGAACGGGATGGGCCTGTTCACGGACACGACAATCGGCGTCGACTTCTCGGACGACTCGGCGTTCCCAGAGGGCTTCGTTGACCTGAACGAGTAGGCTTCCCTCAGAAGTCGAACAGGGTCGGCTGGCTTGCCGACCTCAGACGCCCGGCCTTGGACAGCCTTGCGAGGGCCCTGTCCAGCCTCCGGTCGGAGAAGCCCCTCTCCTCTTGCAGGAAGGCCCGAAGCCCCTCCTCCACGGCCTTCTCTGGCTTGGGCAACGCCCCTTCCCCCGTCGGATGGTCCATGAAAAGCCCCCTGATGCCCCCCAGGTCCTCGGGCAGCTCGAAGCCCCTCTCCTCGGCCACCGCCTCCATCGTGCCGTGCTTCTGCATCAGCTTGAGTCCGGTCTTCGGGCCTATGCCCTTGATGCCGGGGTGGAAGTCGGTCCCGACCATTATCCCGACGTCTACCAGCTGCTCCCGGGTTATCCCGTGCCCCCCTAGCATGTCCGCGAGCACGATCTTCTCCGCGTGGATCACCCTGCCGAACCTCCTCGTCCCATGGCTGGTTAGGTTCCTGACCATGACCGGGGCGCCGTAGAGAAGCGTGTCCCAGTCCTGGCTCGCTACCGCAGCCACCTCCCCCCTCGAGCACATTACCGCAGCAGCTCCCTCAGCTTCCATCGGGGCATCAACCCAGGTCAGGCCCATCAGGTCGAGCATATCCTTGGTCTCCTGGACCATCTGAGGGGTGAACTCGGCGGTCTGCGGCCCCAGCTTCTTCGCTGCCTCCAGGTCTCCGGTCTCCACTGCGGCCTCCCATCGGGCGACTGCATTGATCTTCCTTTCCCTCCTCCCATCCAGGGTCTCCCTCTTCAGGGGGTCCGGCTTTCCATCGAAAACGAAAACTGGGTCGATTCCCTCCGAGATCATCACCGAGGCCCTGTCTAGGAAACCCATCAGGTGGGCTACTGGCCTCCCCTCGTAGGAGAGTGGCTTCCCGTCCTCCCCCGTCATCGAGGTGATGAACTGGTACGCGTTGAGGAAGACGTCAACTGCCACCCTCTGTCCAGATAGGGCGCTCAGTTCGATGGGTTCGGGCGAAACCAGGTCTCTCAGGTTGCATCCCACGTCCTTCCCACCTCCACTGCGGTCAGTGGTGTTGGTGGGGGCATATAGGGTTGAAGTCTGAAGCCCGACCGGAGAGAAAGCATGCGGAGCCTGATTCTGATTGGTAGTGGATGGCACCCACCCCTGTTCAGAGCCGAGGTCAGCTCGCTGCTGGGACCCATCGAGACGCTCCATCCTCGGATAGCATTCGTCACCCAGTCGGAGGAGGCCCTGGACAGGCTGTCCGGAGCTTCCCTAGTGGATGAGGCACTGCACTCATCCTCCAGGCTATGGCCCTATGGTCAGGCCCTTTCCGAGGGGGAGCTCGCTTCCCTGATTTCCGAGTGGGCGGAGGACTTCCTCCCGAGCGGGACCTTCGCAGTAAGGTCCCGGAGGCTCGGGACCGGGGTCGACGGGGTCTCTGGAAGGAAGTTGGAGGCCGAAGCTGGTTCGCTGATTGCCGACGAATCCAGGGCCGTCGACCTCGAGAACCCCGATAACGAGATCGTCGTGGTCCTAGCAGGGCCAGAGGACGCCTCCAGCTACTGGGACGATGCCCAGTCTGGACAGTTGGTGATATGGGGCCTCAGTGACCGCTCGGTTCGTGGGACTTACAGTGCCCCATCGCCCACCGAACGCCCATTCTTCAAGCCGGTAACCCTCGACCCGCGTCTAGCCCGGCTGATGGTATCGCTCTCCCGCTCAAGGGGCGAGCCTACCGCCGTAGTGGATCCCTTCTGCGGGACGGGGGGCATTGCGATCGAGGCTTCCATGCTGGGTTTTGAGGTTCTAGCCAGCGACCTAGACCCAGAGATGGTCCGTGGAACGGTCAAGAACCTCGAGTGGGCGAACGGAACCGGTTCGTCGAGGGCCGAGGTCCACCCTGCCGACTCCGTCCACGAGCTGTGGGGGGGGATGACTGGCTGCTCGTTCGTCTTCGACCCTCCCTACGGGAGGAACGCATGGGCTTCAGATGACGGACTCGACGTTCTCCTCGGTGCTCTGGCCGCAGCCCGCTTGATGAGCCCGGACGGGATGGTGTGCACAATGCTCCCAACCATCCCAGAGGCATTGGGGGGCCCCATCTCTGACCAGCTCCAGGTGCTTGGCAGGGAATGGGGGCAGCTCAAGGCCGTCATCCGTGATTCCGGTTGGGAGGTATCCATGTGTGCCCCCGTAAGGGTCCACCGGAGCCTATCGAGGCTTGTGGTGGTCTGTCATCCGGCGGATTGAAGACGGAACGTCCGTGCTGGTCGTAAGCGTGGACCGTTAGGGTAGTCTGGATATCCTTCCGGCTTTCGGAGCCGGAGACGTGGGTTCGAATCCTGCACGGTCCGCCACTAAGTACGGTCCGGACGTGAT
>Ga0208765_1002116_pt1 | contig 11338 bp, 7 predicted proteins | sample ETNtaG_2_FD_185783 | JGI IMG/M metagenome (GOLD analysis project Ga0208765, IMG submission 185783) | Marine microbial and viral communities from oxygen minimum zone, Eastern Pacific Ocean - ETNP201406SV203 (SPAdes) (version 2) | ecosystem: Environmental > Aquatic > Marine > Oceanic ... | reverse complement strand
AAACTCGTCACGGAGCGCAGCGGCATCGAGATGTTCAGTCACCAGCAGGACATGTGAATCTCCGCTATTCTTCAACTCGCGATCTGTAGCTCTCGCAACAACATCGCGAGTATCGAGAGATCCTTTCTCGGAGTAGCGTTCCATGTACGAAGAAGCGGCTGGTGAACCAGCCCCTGAAAAACCACCAGCAGCCCTCCAAGATTCATGCTCGGAACGAGTCATCAGAATCGCCCCGTGCCCTCGCATGGCCTCAGTAATCAAGAAAGGATTCTCGGAATCGACGGCCAAAGCCGTCGGATGAAATTGTATGAATTCCATATCGGAAACATCTGCACCAACCCGATGAGCCATCGCCACGCCATCCCCTGTAGAAACCGGCGGGTTGGTGGTAGCAAGGTGAAGCATCCCTGCTCCTCCAGAAGCCAAAACCACGCAGCGCGAAGCCAACGTGTACACTTTGCCGTCTGGAGCCAAGCACCACAATCCTGCAACACCTGCAGATGGCTCACTCAGGTCACGGCGAACAAGGTCGAGCACCATCCAATTTTCTAAAATGCGCAGACCTGATTCGTATTCTCCCGCAACGCCGCGAGTCAGAGCACGCTCAATCTCAGCTCCAGTTCGATCTCTTGAATGCAATATCCTGCTCTCAGAGTGTCCACCCTCGCGTGTCAAATCATACAATCCGTCAGCACTCAAATCGAATTGAACACCATGTTCGACGAGGTCGCGGATGCGCATAGCAGCCTCAGTAACAACAGAGCGCACCACGCCCTCGTCGCACAAACCACCTCCAGAGGCCAAAGTATCGCGAACATGCGCTTCCAAGGCCTCCTCATTGTCAACCTCCAGAACTCCAGCGATGCCACCTTGAGCCCAGTTTGTGGAGGAGGTGGAGAGGCTTTTCTTGGTGACGATAGCGACCGACAAACCGGCACGAAAGCAACGAAGCGCTAGGAATAACCCAGCGATGCCCGAACCAATGACTGCTACATCGACCGGCGGCAGTGAACGATTCGAATCATCCTCTGCCATGCTAATTCCTCAGAGGATTTACCATTGAAGATTGTCCACCCGCCGACTACGCCTTCGGCGTTTGAAATAAGTGTCTGCAATCGTATTGCGAACCTTGCCGATGCCTCAACCTTCATAGTCTGTAATGGGTCACGGCAAGCCTGACGTCGGACATTTTTCCTTCGTCAAAAGGGTGATGGGATGCACTTGTTGAGGATTGAAGTTGAGAATTTCAAATCATTCGGCGGTGAGATTACAATTCCGTTTGATGAAGGATTCACAGCGATAACCGGTCCTAATGGCTCAGGGAAGTCAAATTCTGGCGACGCCATCCAATTCGTTCTCGGCACACGTTCGACAAAGGTCATGCGAGCAGACAATGTTGCTGATTTGATATTCAATGGCGGAAAGCGCGGCAAACCCGCGCGTCATATGTCGGTGACGCTCGTTTTCGCTAATACTCCTGAGTTGGATGGGCGTCGCCGTCTTCGTGTTGATGAGGATGAGGTTTCTTTCACGAGGAGTGTTCGATTGAATCGAAAGAATCAGCCTAACTCCTCTTACAGAATTGGTGAGCGCAGCGTTACTGCGACTGAGATGCGCAGGACTCTAGCTGAGGCCGGATTACATGGCGATGGTTACAATATCGTGCTTCAAGGTGATGTCACTACTCTTGCTACGATGACTGATTGGAAGCGCCGCGGTGTGCTCGAGGAAGTTGCTGGAGTCACTGCTTACGATTCTGAGATTCGCGGCGCGAATAATCAGCGAAAGGCTGTCGAACATGATATCGAGACGATTGAATTGTTCGAGGCGGATCAGAAGTCGCGCCTGAAGAAGTTAGAGAAGGAACGCGAACAGGCGCTGAAATATCGCGATTTGAAAGAGCAATTGGATGCGGCGAGAATTGTTCTCGCTCAGGCGCGTTATCGAAATCGCGTCGATGAGATTCGCATGCTCAACGAAGACCATCAGAAATACTTGGAGCGGGATCAAAAGGTCCGTGAGAGTGTTCGTACGAATGAGTCCCGACTACTCTCTCTGGAAGAGGAACTCGTCAAGATAACTCGCGATCTCGAAGATATGGCGACTGGTGAATCGAAGGCTGTGATGGACCAGATCCGAACTTTGGAGATTGAAGTTGAGACCAGTCGGGACCGTATTGGTGATCAAAAGCGAGCCTCATCGGATGCTAACGATGAGGTAGAGGAAGTCCAAGGCGACCTCGATTCAGTCTTGGCCGCGGTCGAGAAATTGGTCGCAGAAGTCGACGCTGCAAAGCAGGCTGTCGAGGGCGCAGATGGAGACCTTGACAAGGCTGAAGCCGATGAGAACGAGGCGCGCAAGGCCATCGAATCTGGTGACAGGCACTCACGCGATCTGAATCGCGCTCTTGGATTAGCGACCGACGAGGTCAACAAAGTTCACGCAAGTCGAGCCGAGGCTCGTCTCGAATCAGATAGGGCTGAGCAGGCGGCCAGATTGGCTTCGGACAATTTGGCCGATTTGGAAGAGCAGTACGAAATCGTCTCGCTGGAACGAGATGATTTGGAACTCACCGGAGAAGACCTGCGCGAGGACAAACCCCCTGAGGATCGGGAGTCTTTGGCGGTTCAACTCACTAAGCTGCAGAAGCAAGAGGTTGAACTTCGCAAAGATCGCGACCGGGCCGAGGAACAATTGCGTGAGGCAAATCGCGCATTGGATCGAGTTCGAGCAGCGCAGGAGGCTCGCTCCTCTAAGCCAGGATCTGCGGTCACTCTCCGCTCACTCGCCAAGTTGCGAGAGAGTGGAGAGATACGAGGTATACTCGGTTCTCTTGGCGAATTGACTTCACCGAAAGATAGCGCTCACGAGGAGGCTCTTTCCTTCGCCCTAGGCGGTGGCATGAATTCTATCGTCGTCAGCGACGACGAGGTTGCGGGCAGTTGCATCAAGTGGCTACGAGCCAATGGTGGCGGCCGTGCCACCTTCCTCCCACTCAACAAAATCAGCGCATCTCGCGCTCAAGGACGCGCCCTGATGGTCGCCCGTAACCCCGGAATCATCGGCTTCGCACACGATTTACTCGACTTCGACGAGGCAATTGAGACGGCGGTGCGCTTCGCCTGTCGCAATACTCTCATCGTGCAATCAATGGATGTTGCACGCCGCAATATGGGTGGCGTGCGAATGGTCACGCTCGACGGTTCAATCGTCGAAGCAACTGGAGCGATGACCGGTGGTTCCGCTTCCAGGGGCGCCCGTCCCTCATTCGGAGGGGCAGGTGCGGCCGGTGCCGGAATGGAGAATCTCGAGGCTGCGGTTGAGCGCGGCAATCTTCGCTATGCGACAGTCGAAGCCGCGCTGAAGGAAATCCGTGACAGTCAGAATGATGTCCGTAACAGAATTCACGGCCTCGACGATAGTAATCACTCAGTCAAACTGAGGAATTGGAAGGCCGACGTCAAGATTGCACAGAAGCAGGTTGACGACATCAGCCGAAAGGTCGTCGAAGCCCGTACTGAGCACGATAAGCTGGAGGAGGCAAGCCGCAAGGCGACCGAGGCTGCAACCGACGCCGAGACCAATTACGAGTCAGCCGCAGAAGCCCGACGGCAGGCGGCTGAGGCGTTACAGAATCAGACTCCCGACCATCTTTCTCAACTACTCAGAAGCGCTCAGGATACTCGAACTGAGGCTGAGCGAACCAAACTCAGAGCTGAGGCGGACATCGCTTCAGGTGACGAGCGACTGCGAGTCCTCAACGATCGCAAGAATGATCTGACTCGAGCCCTTGAGCACCAAAACACAATCATCACATCAGCGACCACAGCCATCGAACAACTCGATGCTGCGATTACCAAGGCTGAAGAAGACCTGAAGGAACTCAGGGAGACGGCCTCACAATTCAACGAGGAACATCAGATCCTCACCACTCGCAGGGACGAAATCGTCGATGAGCGCGCAAGCCTGCGCGCTCATATCGAGCAGATGCAATCTCAGCGCGAGACCATCAAGGCGAGACTAGAGGGTCTTGTCGAGAATATCAGGAACAAAGAAGGGACTTTGGAAGAGCTCAAGGCAGAACTCGCCGAGAACCAGATTGCCCTGCCTGATTCAGACATTCAACTGCCAACAGTGGCCGAGGCGGACAAAGGGGTGCAGGGCCTTGACCGCCGCCTCGGCCAACTCGGCGACGTGAATATGCTAGCGATCGAAGACTACGACATAACAGTCGAGAGAATCGCTGGACTCGTCGCCGACGGCAAGCTCTGCAAAGAGCGCCATGCAATGCTCGTCAGCCTCGCAGAGCAATTGGAAGAGGAGAGGCGAACACGGCTTGTCGCTGTGTTCGAACAAATCAACACCAACTTCACGAGAGCGTACAAATTACTCCAGCCAGGTGGCGAGGGAGAGTTGCAGTTGGAGAACCCGAAGAACCCGTTCGAGGGTGGTTTGAGGATGGCTTGCATTCCGCCAGGAAAGAGCAAGAGAACACGCCGAAGCTTCCTCTCTGGAGGCGAGAAATCGATGGCTGCACTGGCCTTCATCTTCGCGATTCAAGATTACGAACCGAGCCCGTTCTACTACTTCGATGAAGTCGATCAGAACCTCGATCCATTCAACGCTGAGAGAATTGCAACACTTTGCCGAATTCGCAGTACTCACGCCCAGTTCATCATGGTGACACTGCGCAAGGTTAGCCTCACTCTAGCCGACCACCACATCGGAATCACACACGCTGGAGATGGCTGCAGCCGCCGGATTGCTGACTTTAACAGGGCGGCTGCGATCGAGTTGGGCGAAGAGTTCGAGGCCGAGCAAGAGGCCATTGCCGAGGCTCAGAAGGCGAAGGAGAACATGGGTGACTTGCCCACTGAAGAGGCGATGCCGAAGGTTCCTGAGCCGATGGAGCGACCTCAGAGCCTTGGCGGCCTCGCCGATCGTGCTGGGGTCGAAGTGACTGATGAGGAGATCTTAGGTGACGAATTGCCTGAGGTTGAGACGGTTTCTGCTGATGCCAGTGATTCCGAATCAACGCTGACTTCACTCATCGAGCGGACTGAGGAATGGTCCGAGGATATCGCAGAGAAGGAGGCCTCGACGCCACCTGCTGATGACGAAGAAGTGGCTGTTGCCACTGACGAGGTCGCTGGAGAGGTCGAAACCGAGCAGGAGTTGGAGTGACCAATGACTGTTTTTGATACGACCACAATGCGAGACGACATCGTGGCAAGCCTTCTCGAAGGCGAGCAAGACCTCGAGACTAGTCGCTATCTGGACCGACTCGTCGAACTCGCCAGCCTTGAAGAGGCTGAGCACCAATTCCTTATCGAGCCATTCGACCGCTCGGTTGCCCTTGTATTCCAATTATTCAGATCAAAAGATCTGGACCCTTGGGATGTCAATTTGACGAGTTTCCTAGAGATGTTCGACGAGAGAATCAAGACTGCTGAGAACATCGATTTGCCGACCTGCGGTCGTCTGATCCGAATGGCTTGGCAGATTCTTCGTGGCCAGGCCTCGACACTGATTGAGAGACAGGATCGAGCCTGGGACGACCTCGAGGATGATTTCCTCGATTTCGACGATGGAGGTTGGGAATCAGATTTCTCTGAGGACGATTACAACTTCTCGGTAGGAGTCGTAACCGGAGCTGCGGATTCGGTACTACCCTCGATGTTTGAGGGACGTATCCATCGAGAAGAGAGCCGCCCGGTAACTCTCCTCGAATTGCTGATGGGGCTGCAGACAGCTAAGCAGATCTCCGAGGATCTCAAGCTTCGCGACGAGATTGCGAAGGAACGCCGTGAGGCCCATGCAAAAGCGAGGGCACGATTTTCAGGCAGTCTTCACATAGAGGACCTTGAAGCGGATTTGAAGCGAACTTGGGAAGCTCTGCGGGATCGAACCGTGGCAGAAAATGGTGCAGTTGACCTGAAGGACATAGTCGAGCAATTGCGCGACCGCTCACTGGATAAAGGCCTCGAATTCGATGAGGCAGAAGCAGAGGCACAGGTCACTGCGCTGGTATCGTCGCTCTTCCTAACTCACCGAGGTTACGCTGATTTAACTCAGAAATCTGGCCGTGATGGTACGATTACACTCAAAGATCTCCACCCCGATAACGGTGATTTCGACGCCTTGACCGAGGAGATCAATCCTAAGCCTGAGATGGAGGTGGCAGTCGATGTCTGACCCAGTTGAATTGTCAACCATAATCGAAGCGATTCTATTCAGTGCTGGTCGCTCGATGACAGTCGAGGAATTAATGGAGCAGACAGGGAAGACTCGTTCTGAGGTAACTGGGTCTCTGAATAATTTGCAATCCACAATCAAGCGTCGACGAGATTCTGCGTTACAATTGACCGAGGTTTCTGGAAGGTGGATATTCGAGGTACGCCCGACTCTTTCCACATATCTTCCCGAATCGGTTCGGCCGGATGTCCCTGCTCGATTACTACCGGCCGCTGCTCTCATCGCTTACCATCAGCCGATGAAGCAGGCGCAATTGGTTGACATGATTGGCGCCAAGGCCTACGATAGGGTTCGGGAATTGGCGAATCTTGGTTTCATCGACAGACGTCGGGATGGCTTGACTCGCAGGCTGACAACTACACGTCGCTTCGCAGAGTACTTCGGTTGCCCGGATGTCGAATACAGAAAGGTCCGCGAATGGTTCCGTGCTGAGGCATCTAAGGCTGGGCTGACAAGCGCTCAGTTAGCCGCTTCTCTATCGGATGAGCAGATGACTATCGAAGAATTTACCGAAGCCCCTTCTGAGGAAGCGATGGCGATGGAAGCTTCCCAGACCGAAGAGTAATCGCGACTCGAAGAGTGCTGATTTCACTCGCCACGAACCTGTTTGAGAGCGGCTTCGACGGCAGCCATGGTGATTCGATCGCCGCTTTCACGAACGATAGAGACAACTGGCTCGATCTCTTCCTGTTCAGCGCCGGCAGATGCAATCATGTTGCGAAGGTGGAGTTTCATGTGACCTGCTTGGATTCCGACGGTGGCTAATGCGCGTAGGGCACCGAGGTTCTGGGCAAGTCCAGCAGCTGCCATGACCTTAGCGAGGTCGTCTGCGGACTTGATTCCAAGCAGAGCGACATTGGCTTGAGCACCGGGGTGGATGCGAATTGCTCCTCCGACCAGTCCCACAGCCATTGGAATCTCAATTGAACCGACGAGGTTCCCGTCAGCGTCTTTCTCCCAGTGCGTCATCGAGCCGTATCGGCGCTCATGAGCAGCGTAGGAGTGTGCGCCGGATTCGACGGCTCGCCAGTCTTGGCCGCAGGCGATTGCCACTGGTGAAATTGCATTCATTATTCCCTTATTGTGCGTGGTTGCACGGAATGGGTCAGCAGCGGCGAAATGGTAGGCTTGTAGCACGCCATTGATGACTTCCGCACCACGCACTGGGTCATTTCCAGCATCTGACATTTCTCCCGGGGTGAAAGTAGCACTGACTCGAGCGAGTCTGTGAACTGCAAGATTGCTAATGATTCGCAGGATTACCGTTCCATTTGACAGGCTTTCGACGCGTGGCGCGATTGTTTCGGCCATGGTATTGACCGCATTTGCACCCATCGCATCTCTGCAATCTACTAGGATGTGGACGATGATCATTGGACCAGACTCGGTGTCTATGATCCGTGCCTCGACATCTCGACAGCCTCCTCCGAATTTGACAAGGATTGGGTCAACATCATTGCAGGCCTGGATGAGCTCATCCTTGGCGGCAAGAATTGCGGCTTTGGATGCCTCGGGATCATCACACCCGACGACTTGGATCTGACCAATCATCACCGGTTCGGTATTGTTAGAGACGAATCCACCAGTTGCTTGGCATCGCTTTGCCATGTTCGAGGCGGCTGCGACAACACTAGCTTCCTCAACGACGAAGGGAATCAGGTAGTGATCTCCATCGATGATGAAGTTCGTCGCCACTCCGATTGGTAGTGAATATCGGCCGATGACATTCTCGATCATTCGGTCGGCCGTACCTTCATCCAATTCTGCGTCAGCCCAGGCCTTGACCTGTTCGTCAGTCAGTCCAGCAAGCTCGGCTAACTTAGCGCGTCGCTCGGGTACGGAGAGCTTGTAGAATCCCTTCAATCGGCTGTTCTCAACTGGCATTGATTCACCAGTCCTCGCGACAGCGCTCCGGTTCTAAGCCCTTCGTGGCCGAAAGGCCGGAAACGGTGTCCTGAGCCCCTCTCTTACTTTCTGCAAAGAATGCCGATAATACGCCTCTAATGAGGGGGGTTAGGGCTCCATAATGCATTTAGAGGCTCTCAAAAAAGCGTTAATTTAGCCGTTAACGCATCGTTAACGCATTGTGGAAGCGTTAGTAATGCGTTAATGATGATTTGTATAAAACGCACTATACAAAGCCTACAATCGCAAATACTTGTGCGGAAAATCCAAGAAATGCGTTAAATCACGAGCAGAGAAGCGTGAGAACGCGTGAACATTATGTACTCATACGCCCGCGTATGTGATAATGGCCGAAGGGGCTCCAAGCATTCTCGATCTGCCTCCATTGCGAGGCAACCCCTTCGACCTGCGGCCGATTGAGCCAAGCCGTGCAGAATACCTAGTCGGCCGCGACAAACTTGTCACGGAGTGGAGAGAGCATCTGATTTCCCAAACTCCGAGGATGCTCCTCCTGGTCGGCGATAGAGGCTCTGGTAGAACTTCACTGCTCAACGCCCTTGCCTCAACCACATCCCGCCGACCATACATTGGGCAGATTTGGCCCGAGAGGGATGAACCAGTTCAGGGTGTAATCCATGAGTTGTCTGTGCATTTTGGAGGGTTCGAGATTCCACCTACGATGCAGCAGACCTCGGATAGGATGGTGGAAGCTCTTGACAAAGAGACTGGAACTCTGCCGTTGATAGCCTTCGATTACCCCGCTAAAATCGATCTAAATCCAATGCTCACACGTCTCTCTCCGTTACTCCAGAGACTCCGCGCCCTAGTCGTAGTCGTACTCACACCGTCCCAATTGGCTGGGTTAGATGAGGAGGTCCTCGAGATGTTTGACCCCCCTCATCATCTTCAGAACCTCGATGAGAGGCAGATTCAGGTTCTGTCAAATCGTCGAATTGCCCGCTCAGCTAATCAGAAGTGGAACATTCGTCCGAATCTTTTGCAGGCGATAAAACAGCATTCTGATGGTAATCCTCGTCGTGTAATTCGATTATTGCGCGATTTGGTTGACGAGCGCCACGACCCGCAGGAAGGAGGGGTGCTCGAGCAATTGACAACATGGCGGGCGCCGCCAGTGCAGGATTCACCCCCTGTCGTGGCGACTCCCGAAAAACCTCAGTCAGTTTCTGAGACGATGGCAGAGCCTGAGCCGGAACCTGATGTGGAAGATCCTGAGGACATCACCTCCTATTCTCAGAAGGAAGAATCCGATGAAGATGAGTACGCAGAGGAAGAAGAACTGGGCGAGGAGCCAGATGACCTCTGGGATGAGGGCGAAGAAGAGGAATTGGTCGATGAGGTTGTGGAACCTCCTACTTGGAATGATGAATTCGAGGCGCTTCAGGACATTTGGGGCGTCGATGATGCTCCGGAATCGGCAAGTGAAGATGAGGAGAGCCGATTCCACCAAGCTGAGTCAGAATCACAACTAGAATCGGAATCTGAACCTCGAGAAGAACAAACCGAAGAATATCATCAATTCACCGAAGATCCGGCCTTCCTCTACATGGAAGAGGGCACTGAACCCCCTAAATCCTCACGAAAGGGCGGTAATTTCGGCCGCCTCCTCGGTCGAACCATCAGTGCCAATGACCGTATGCCTACGACCGGCGACAACACTCCAATAACAATCGCAGAACAGCATCACAGCCTTGTTCCGAAGGAGCCGAAGACACCGGTGAGAGAGATGGCTCCAGAGAGCGTCGAGGACGAAAACTCAGCTGCAAAGATCGATACAAGCGTTCGTGGAGGTGAGGAGGAACATGTCTTCCACGATAATCAAGCGTTGTGGGTCGTCGATTCCGAGTCGATGTCTACATTGCCCGATCCGCGCGCCTACAAGCCACCACCGCAACAGCCCGAGCCGAAGGTGCAAGAATTCGAAACCGAGTGGTTCGTTGCTGAAGGAGAAGAGGAAGAAGCACTTCCTGAACCAGAGTTCGAAGAAGTCGAGACTGAAGTCCAGCCCACAGCCCCTCAAATTCACATCCCTGCGATTCCGACAAGCCCTCCGGCTGTAGTTCCACAGGCGATTAGCGCCCCCGCTCCTGCTCCGGTACCCGTACAGATTCCGGTTTCCTTAGGTCCAACTTGGGAGCCTGATGAGCCATTCAACCCAATCGTATTGCAAACACTAACCGAGGCCGAGAGAATGATAGTCGAGGCATCTTCCATGCGCGAAGTATCTCCTTCCGATGATGAATTACAAGCTCGCCTAGAGGTTGGGCGTTCCAGACTTTCGCAAATCTACAATGGAATGCGACGCAAGGGCTTGCTCTCAGTCCGCAAACAAGGCCGCACGCGATACTTCAAACTCAGCGAGGCTGCAGGTCAGCACCTGCGCGGAGCGCCTCAGGGGGTTGTATGATGTCAGATGATGGAGCGACGGTCACCCGAGAAAAGGTCGAGCAGTACCTCGCCTTGACCGCCGAGGCGAGGGCGAAGGCTACGCCGATGGCCCAGACGGATGAGGATTCAGCCCGCCTGACTTCGATGATGAGAATGTGTGATGATTACCAGGCAGATGCCAAGCACTTCCTAGAGCAAGGAGATTTGGTTAGAGCATTTGGAGCAATCAATTACGCCCATGCGTGGATTGATGCAGCAGTGAGAATTGGATTGATGAATGGTCACGGTGATGATCGATTATTCACACTTCCATAATCGTCACAACATTCCATCCGTTTCTACTAGGAGTTTCTTGTACATGCTGAAAGTAACAATACTGTCAACGGCTATACCCGTACCGAATAGAAGCGCTATTGTCGTTAGGGTTGGAGAAAAGATATCCATTTTGAATAGGATAAATGCCGTCCCATAGACACTAACATTGGTTATGATTGACTGAATAGCAAGTAGCTCAGTCCTACCCCTTCCATAGAATACACTGTCCATCAGAGTGTTGTAGCTAAACAGGATATAGAACGGCAGCAGAATGAGCACCAAACCTACAATTTTCTCATAATCAGAGGCGTTCAGAACATCAGAAACAAATGTGTCCCATACTGGTATCGTTACTATCCACATTATGCACATTACCGTGGCTATTCCGAAGTAGGCGTAGGTCTTCTCCTTGTGATTGATGAGGTTGGGTCCGGAAGTGTCCTGCTTCAGCAGATCT
>Ga0208765_1002108_pt1 | contig 11377 bp, 9 predicted proteins | sample ETNtaG_2_FD_185783 | JGI IMG/M metagenome (GOLD analysis project Ga0208765, IMG submission 185783) | Marine microbial and viral communities from oxygen minimum zone, Eastern Pacific Ocean - ETNP201406SV203 (SPAdes) (version 2) | ecosystem: Environmental > Aquatic > Marine > Oceanic ... | reverse complement strand
CGCAGCGGGGGGATCCTCCAGGGCAAGAAGATCGCGGCGATCGCCGAGGTCCACCAGGCGTTGCTGGCCCCCCACTGTTACTGCGGACCGGTCGTGGCGGCCGCCAACATCGCACTGGCCGCCTGCACCCCCAACTTCTTGGTCCTCGAGTCGATCGACCGCTTCGACGGCTTCCACGCCGACCTGCTGGAGACACCCATCCGCTGGGAGGACGGGATGGTCATCCCATCGACCGAACCGGGTCTCGGCGTGGTGCTCGACGAGCATGTCGCTCTGGCCCATCCCTACGAGGACGGAGAACTCCACCTGGAGGCAGGCGGCGAGCCCATGTCGTTCAACGAAGGACTCGCCTGATGGCCCGACCGTCGGCAACGGCACCGGTGTCCCCCTGATGAGCGGCTCAAGACGGGGACGTCTCAGCGGGCGTTCCCGGATCCGCGACGTGATAGGCGAGCAACCGCCGTGGCAGCAGCCCCGCATGCGATTCGACCCATTGCGGGCCGTGTCCGACGACGAACTGGAGTCCATCCATCTGGCCTCGCTGCGGGTCCTGTCCGAGACCGGTATCGACTTCCTGGACGACACGGCCCGCCGACAGTTGGCCGACGCCGGATGTGACGTGTCCGGCAACCGGGTTCGCTTTGACCCCGAACTCGTCCAGCACCTGATAGCCACCGCCCCGGCCGAGTTCACCCTGCACGCCCCGAACCCGGACCGTGACCTCCACATCGGCGGCGACGTCATCACCTACACCAGCGTGGCCAGCCCCCCGTTCGTGACCGGGCTGGGTCGTGACCGCCGTGATGGCAACCGCGACGACTACCGCGACCTGCTCAAGCTCGGCCAGGTACTCAACGTGGTCCACACGGTGGCCGGCTACCCGGTCGAACCCATGGACCTCCACCCGTCGGTCCGCCACCTGCATGCCACTCACGACATGCTTACCCTCTCGGACAAGGTGCCGTTCGTCTACAGCCTCAGCCGCCAACGAAACCTTGACGCCATCGAGATGACCCGCCTGGCCCGGGGAGTCGACGACGACACAATGAGCGCCCAGCCGTCGCTGTACTCGGTCATCAACGCCAGTACCCCGCTGCGCTACGACACGGTGATGCTCCACGGCATCCAGGAGATGTCGGCCCGCAATCAGTGCATCGTCATCACCCCATTCACTCTGGCGGGCGCCATGGCACCGGTGACGGTGGTCGGCGCCCTGGTGCTCCAGAACGCCGAGGCGTTGGCCGGCATCGCCTACACACAGGTGGTCCGACCCGGGGCCCCGGTCATCTACGGCGGCTTCACCTCCAACGTCGACATGCGCTCCGGAGCACCAGCCTTCGGCACCCCCGAGTACTGGAAAGCCTGCCTAATAGGCGGCCAGCTGGCTCGGCGCTACGACCTGCCCTACCGCTCGTCGAATGTCAACGCGTCCAACAGCGTCGACAGCCAGTCGGCAACCGAGAGCACCATCGCCGTTTGGGGAGCGGTCATGGGTGGCGTCAACCTCCTCCTCCACGGCACTGGTTGGCTGGAAGGCGGCCTGCTGACCTCCTTCGAGAAATTCGTAATCGACGCCGACCTGCTGAACATGGTGACGGCCATGCTCCAACCCGTGACCATCGACGATGCCGCCCTGGCCGTCGAGGCCATCGCCGAAGTGGGGCCGGCCGGACACTTCTTCGGCACCCAGCACACCCAGGACCGCTACGCCACCGAACACTTCCAACCCCTAGTCTCAAAATGGTCCAACTTCGAGATGTGGGATGAAGAGGGCCGCGTCGAATCTCACCATCGGGCTGAGGCCTTGGCCCGCACCCTGATCGACGCCCATGTCGAACCCTCCATGGCACCCGAGCGCCGGGCCGGCATCGACGAGTTCCTATCCCGCCGGGTCGCCGAGGGTGGCGTCGAAACCGACTACTGATCCCGTAACTAGGAGAAGCACTTCCATGGCAGACCTCCCCGAGAGTGCACAGGTCGTGGTAATCGGTGGTGGCGTCGTCGGTGCCAGCGTCCTCTACCACCTCACGAAAGCCGGCTGGACTGACGCCGTCCTGTTGGAACGCAGGGAACTGACCGCAGGGTCCACGTGGCACGCGGCGGGCGGCATGCACACCCTTAACGGCGACCCCAACGTGGCTGCCCTGCAGCGCTACACCGTCCAGCTCTACGAGGACCTCGAGAAGGAATCAGGCGTATCGTGCGGCGTCCACCTGACCGGCGAAGTCATGTTGGCCGACGACCCCGACCGCATGGACTGGCTTCGTATGGCCCACGCTCGAGGTCGCTACCTAGGCATGGAGACCGAGTTGATCTCGGTGGCCGAGGCCGCCGAAAAGATCCCGTTCCTGGTCGAGGAACACTTCGTGGGCGCCCTGTGGGACCCGGTGGGCGGCCACGTCGACCCGTCGGGCGTCACCCACGCCTACGCCACGGCGGCCCGCATGGCCGGCGCCCAGGTCCATCGCAACACGTGGGCCCATGACGTGGCCCAGCGGCCCGACGGCCTGTGGGACGTGGTGACCGAGCGGGGCACCATCACGTGCGAGCACTTCGTGAACTGCGGCGGCCTGTGGGCCCGCGAGGTGGGCCGTATGTGCGGGATCGAGCTGCCCATCCTGGCTATGGAGCACATGTACCTGCTGACCGAGGAGATCCCCGAGATCCGACCGTGGCTCGACGCCACCGGCGGGTACGGCATCGGAGCGGTCGACTTCGGCGGCGAGATCTACACCCGGGCCGAGGCCGGAGGCCTGCTATTGGGCACCTACGAGCAGGCCTGCGTGCCGTGGTCTGAACGGGAAACCCCATGGGACTTCGGATCCCAGCTGCTCACCCCAGACCTCGAACGACTCGCCCCGTCACTGGCCTTGGCCTTCGAGCACTTCCCCATCTACGCCGATGCCGGGATTCGACAGGTCATTAACGGCCCGTTTACCTTCGCGCCCGACGGCAACCCGGTCATTGGACCAGTCAAGGGCCAGCGTGGCCACTGGGTGGCCTGCGGCGTGATGGCCGGCCTCAGTCAGGGCGGCGGCGTCGGTCTGTCCATGGCCAACTGGATGACCACCGGCGACCCCGGATTCGACGTGTGGGGCATGGACGTGGCCCGCTTCGGCGACTGGACGACTCCGAGTTACACCAGGGCCAAGGTTATGGAGAACTACAGCCGACGTTTCTCCATTTCGTTTCCCAACGAGGAGCTGCCGGCCGCCCGTCCGTTGTACACCTCACCCATCCACGACCGTCTAGACGATGCCAATGCCGTGTGGGGCTCCTCCTACGGGCTGGAGACCGCCCTGTGGTTCCAGCGGGACGGCGCCGAGCCGATCGAGGACGTCACCTATCACCGGTCCAACGCCTTCGACGTGGTGGCCGACGAGGTCCATGCGGTTCGCACCGGGGTGGGTCTCATCGAGACCACCGGGTTCGCCAAGCACCAGTTCACCGGACCGGGCGCCCGGGCGCTGCTCGACCGTGTACTGGCCAACCGCATTCCGACGCCGGGCCGTATGGCGCTGGCCCCCATGCTGAACCACGACGGAAAGCTCATCGGAGACTTTACGGTGGCCACGTTGGCTGAACCGTTCGACGGTGCCGAGACCTTCCTGGTACTGGGCTCCGGCGTGGCCGAGGGCTACCACGAGCGCTGGTTCCGCGAGCAGATCGTCTCGCATCTGGCCGACGGCGGTGACGGTGACGTCAACTATCGACCACTGGGCACCGAGTTAGCCGGGCTCTCCATCGCCGGCCCGAAGGCCCGCGACGTGCTGGCCTCCGTGGTGGGCCCCACCAGCCCCAGCTCCGGCGGGACGGGTTCAGACGTGTCGGCCAATGCCTTCGCGTTCCGAGACATCCAGCGGATGGACCTGGGCATGGTGCCGGCGATTGTCGGCCGTATCACGTTCACCGGCGACCTGGGCTACGAATGCTGGGTTCCCGCCTCGCTGCAGCAACGGCTGTTCGACCTGCTGATGGAAGCCGGGGAACCACACGGCATTCGACTGTTTGGGCTGCGGGCACTGGACTCGATGCGGTTCGACAAGGGCTTCGGGGGCTGGGCCAGCGAGTTCCGGCCCATCTACACGCCCGCCGAGTCCGGGCTCGATGCGTTCGTCGCACTCACGTCGTTGGACGGCTCCGCCCGGAACTTCATCGGCCGAGATGCTGCGGCGACAGCCCGGGCGACCGGCCCCGAACGTCGCCTCTGCACGTTCACCCTTGACGACGGCGGAACGCCGACCGGGGAAAACGGCAGCGGGACAACGGTAGGCAGTGCTGCGTCCGACGTGTTGGGCGACGAGCCGATTTGGCACGGCGGTGAAGTGGTGGGTTGGGCCACGTCAGGCGGCTACGCCCACTGGTCGCAGGCCTCGTGCGCCATGGGCTACGTGCCCGCAGCGGCAGCCGACCCGGCCACGCCGCCCGATGCCTTCGAGATCGAGGTGCTTGGTGTGCGTCGCCCAGCCACCCGGCGAGACGAGCCGCTGTTCGACCCAACCGGCATCCGGATGCGGGGCTGACGACCGCCGAGAACCAGAACGGCAGGAGAGAACTCCTTGAACGAAGACACCCCGACACGGGACCAGACGAACGACCCGATGGTCCGACGGGCGGCCACCACCGGCCACCGGATGGCCATGGGGCCCGGCGAGCCGGCGCTTTCCGAATGGGCAGCCGCCGGCCTGGATCTGCCCGACGAGACGGCCATGATGCGCTACCGGCTGGACCGCACCGTCACCCAGCTGGCCGACGCCGAGGTAGATGGGATCCTGTTATTCGACCCCTTGAACGTCATGTACGTGACATACGCACCCAACATGCAGGTCTGGGTGCTCCACAACCAGGCCCGCTACGCCTTCGTGGGCGCCGACGGCACGCTAATCCTGTTCGACTACCCCGGCTGCGAGTTCCTGTCAGCCCACAACCAGTTCGTAACCGACGTCCGTCCAGCCCGGGCTTTCACGTACTTCCTGGCCGGCGACCGGATCGATGAGCAGTCCAAGGTCTTCGCTCAGGAGATCGCCGACGCGGCCCGCACCCACGGGATGGGGTCCCGTCGGATTGCCGTGGATTCCTCGACCACCGCTGGCATCACGTCGCTGCTCGACGAGGGCCTGGCCCTCGTGGAGGGCACACGGATCATGGAACAGGCCCGAAAGATCAAGGGCCCCGACGAGATCCGCGCCATGCGTTGCTCGGTGGAGGCCACGTTCGTCTCATGCCGGAGGATGTTCGAGGCCATGCGCCCCGGCATGACCGAGAACCAGCTGTGGGGTGTGTTGTGGGCCGAGATGCTGGCCCGCCACGGCGAGTGGATGGAATGCCGACTGCTGACCGCCGGGGACCGCACCAACCCGTGGTTCCAGGAGTGCAGCGCCGCGGTCATCGGGAACGGAGACGTGGTGGCCTTCGACACCGACCTCGTGGGGGCCTTCGGAATGATGACCGACATCTCGCGGACCTGGGTGTGCGGTGATGTCCCACCCACACCAGCGGCCCGCCACGCCCACGACCTGGCCGTCGAGCAGATCACCCGCAACACCGAACTCTTCGGACCCGGTGCCACATTCCATGAACTGGTCCACAAGGCGTGGTATCCACCCGAGGAGGAGTACCGCCACTACTCGGTGCTGTCCCACGGGGTCGGCCAGTGCGACGAGTACCCGTCGCTTCCGTTCCCCAGCGCCTGGGACAACTCCGGCTACGACGGAGTGCTCGAACCCGGCATGGTCCTGACTGTCGAGTCCTACGTGGGGGCCCGGTCTGGCGGCCAGGGTGTGAAGCTGGAGAACCAGCTGCTCATCACCGAGACGGGCCACGAGAACCTCAGTCCGTGGACGCTGGACCTGGAGCGCTTCGAAAGGCTCTGAACCGCTGGCCGCCTGCCAGACTCGACCAATGGAACAGGAATCGTCCGCTGACCTGACGGCCACTATCCGCCGGATCATGCCATTCTGCGAGGTACTCGGCCTGACGGTCGTCGAGACCTCACCCGACCGGGTCGAGGCCACCGTGGAATGGACCGAACAGCGGACCACGGTGTTCGGCGGGCTGCACGGCGGCTACGTCATGGCCGTGGCCGACTCGACGGGCGCCCTGTGCGCGGCCCAGAACCTCCCAACAGGAGCCGGCACGTCGACCATCGAATCCAAGACCAACTTCCTTCGACCAATCAGCTCGGGCACTGCCACCATCGTGTCCACCCCGGTGCACGTGGGTCGCACCACCATCGTGGTCCAGACCGAGGTGATCCGCGACGACGGGAAGACAGCGGCCATCACCACCCAGACCCAGATCGTGCTCCCCTCCGGTCCGTGACCTGTTTCGCCGGTGGTGTCTTCAGAGGTTCCCGGTCCAGACCGGCGCAGTCATCGACCCTGGAAGTCAGGCGACCGCTTCTCCATCCAAGCCCGAGCCGCCTCACGGGTGTCCTCGGTACCGAAGTTGGTGGCCTGGGTGGCCGCCTCGGCCTCTAATGCCTGGGACATCGACGTCTGGGACCCCTGATTGAGTAACGCCTTGCTCATCGACAGGGCCAGTGGCGGCCCGGCGGCGATGCGAGCCACCACGTCATCCACGTGGGCGTCCAGATCGGCTTCGGACAGGATCCGGTTCACCAACCCGATGCGGTCAGCCTCCGCGGCATCGATCACCTCGGCCAGCAGAGCCAACTCCTTGGCCCGGTGGAGGCCGACCCGCCGGGGAAGCACCCACGAGCCACCGAAATCGATGGTCAGGCCCCGGCGAGCGAAGATCTCCGAGAATCGGGCGGTGTCAGCGGCATAGACGAGATCACACCCTAGGGCCATGTTCAAACCGGCTCCGGCTGCCACCCCGTGGACCTTGGCCACTACCGGATGCTGGCAGTCGTGCAGGGCCATAGCTGAGGCCTTGATCTGGCGGAGGTTTCGCAGCGGGTTGGTGGACACTGCTCCGGCTGCCCGCTTGGACTGGCCGCCTACGTCGGCGCCCGAGCAGAAGTTCCCGCCGGCCCCGGTGAGCACGATGCAACGCACGGTCTCATCGGCGTGGAGGTCGCGGAAGATCCGCCCGAACTCGGAAAACATCGTCCCGGTCATGGCGTTCATGACCTCGGGGCGGTTCAACGTGACGGTGACCACGCCTCCGGCCCGCTCGACATCCAGCCCCTCGGCACCCGTGTGTTCCTGCGACTCGATACGTTCCTGCTGTTCGGCCATGGGTCGACGCTAGACCGGAACCCGCCATGGCGACCCGTCCGGCGAGTCCGACGTCACGAAAGGCCGGAGCGGGCGGTCCGGTGCTCCCTCGGTAGGGTCAGCCCGTGGACCTGAATCTGACGGAGGATCAGGAATCGATTCGCGAGGTGTTCGCGGCGTTCTTCGACGGTGAGACCGGGCCAGCACGCGCCCGCTCTGCCGAACCGTTCGGCTTCGACGCCGCCGCCTGGGAACGCCTGCTCGAGACCGGCGCCCCGGGCATGGGCGTCGCGGAGGCCGTCGGTGGCGGTGGGGCATCGCTGGCCGACCTAGCCGTGGTGGCTACCGAGGCCGGGAGCCGCATCGCCCCCCTCCCCCTGGTCGATCACATAGTGACCACCCGCCTCCTGGCCATGTTGACTGATCCATCGGCCTGCAACAACGATGTGCTGGCCGGATCCGCCATCGTCGGGTTGGCCTTACGACCGGCGACCAAAGGCGTAGCCCGAACCGTTCCTAACGGCGCCGTAGCCCATCGGGTGGTGGCCCTCGACGGTGACCGATTGGTGATCGACCAGCACACCGACCTGCTCCTCGGTGCCCATCTGGCGAACCACGGCTGCCTCCCGCTGGCCCACCGTGACCTGGCCGACGCCGAGACTCTGGCCGAGGGCCCCGAGGCCGTTGCCGCCCACGCACGGGCCGTCGACGAGTGGCGCACCCTCACTGCGGCCACGCTGGTCGGCATGGCCCGAGAGGCGCTCGTCCTCGGCGTCAGCTACGTCAAGGAGCGCGAACAGTTCGGTCGGCCGGTGGGCAGCTTCCAGGCTGTCCAGCACCTGCTGGCTGACCTCCCGGGCCTGATCGACGGCGCCCACCTTTTGACCGCCAAAGCGGCGTGGGCCGGCGACCGGGCGACGGCCGGCATCACCGGGACCCTGGACGTAGACGCCAACGATGTAACCGACTTCCCGGTACTGGCCGCTATGTCGCTGGTGGCTGCCGGCGAGGCCGCTGTGCTGGCCACCGACCGCAGCCTCCACGTGCATGGCGGCTACGGATTCAGTGAGGAGTACGACATCCAGCTGTACTACCGCCGGGCCAGGGCCCTGACCTGGCTGCTGGACGATCCGGCCCGCGAATGTCGACGGCTCGCCGGGATGTTCCTCGCCGCTGCTGACGGCCGGCTAGCAGCGTCGACCCATCACGATTCGCCGCAGGCGAATACGGAAACAGGCAGGTCCTGATGGACTTCTCTCTGGGCGAGCGGACCGAGGCCTTCCGGGCCGAGGTGCGGGCCTTTCTCGACGAGCACCTGACGGTCGACGTGATCGAGCGGATGCACACCAGCGGCACGTTCAACGACAAGGACTTCAACGGTGCCCTAGCCGAGGCCGGACTGTTGGCCGGTGCGGTGCCAGGCTATGGCGACCGCGACCCGATCGAGCTGTACGTGTTGTTCAACGAACTCGAGAAGGCGGGAGCGCCCTACGACGGGCTGGCCGTCACCATGTTGGTAGCCGGCGTCATCCACGCCGTGGGAACCGATTTCCACCACACGGAGGTACTCGAACGGCTCCTGACGGGTGAGTTCAACTGCTGCCTCGGCTACAGCGAGCCCGACCATGGTTCGGATGTGGCGGCCATCACCACGAAGGCCGTCCGCGATGGCGACGAGTGGGTGATCGACGGTCAGAAAATGTGGACCACCATGGCCCATGAGGCTGACTGGGTGATCCTCCTGACCCGCACCAACCCCGATGTCCCCAAGCACAAGGGTCTGACCATGTTCCTGGTGCCCATGGGTCTTCCGGGCATCGAGGTCCAGCCCGTGCCGACCATGGCCAGCGAGCGGACGAACGCCACCTTCTACAGCGGTGTGCGGGTGGGCGACGAGTGGCGCCTCGGAGAGGTGGACGGCGGATGGGCGGTCATGGGCGTGGCCCTGGCCTTCGAACGGGGCGTCATGGGCGGGACCAACCCGGCCGTGCCCCTGCTGAACCACGTCCGGAACTGGGCCGCCGAGGCGCCCTCACCCGATGGCGGCACCATGCTCGACGATCCGTTGCTCCAGGAACGTCTGGCACGCACGGCCATGGCCAACCAAGTCTCCCAACTGCTGACCCTGCGGGCCGCCTGGATCGCCGCGACCGGTGGTCTACCGGGCCTTGAGGGTTCGATGGCCAAGCTGTACGCCACGGAGCGCTACCAACAGGCCGTGGGTTGGTTCCAGCAGATGGCCGGCGCCGAGGGCCTCCTCTCATTCGGCGTAGACGGCGCGGCGGCCGATGGCTGGATCGACTACGACGGTCGACACTCGCCTGTAGTGACCATCTACGGCGGGACCACCGAGATCAACCGCAACAACGTGGCCGAACGACACCTGGGGCTTCCCCGGTCCCGCTGAAGCCCGTTCCGGCCCGCCCAACGAACCACCCGGGCCGGGTCCGGCTCGGTTGACGACCCGTCGCCGTCCGCTGGTAAACCGTCTCAGTCCAGGAGTCGGCCCCGTAGGTCGGCGATCCGGTCACCGGTGAAGCCGAAGCCGTTACGGAACATCGCCTCGGCGCCACCCCAGTGCTCGTCCACGGCAGCCATCTGGGCGACAACGGCAGCCTCTATGACCTCTATGAACGGTCGCATCAACTCAAGGGCTTCCGGGGTCACGAATCCACTGCTGACCAAGGCGGCCACCCGGGCATCGGCGCCACGGTTGCTCTCCAGATAGTGGGCAACCACCGTGTCGCGTTCCACCCCGAGGATCATCAGCAGCGCGGTGCTGACCCAGCCTGCCCGGTCCTTGCCCGCCGAGCAGTGCCACACCAACGGCCAGTTCGACGGTTCTGCCACGACGTCGAACACTTCGGCGAACACCGCCACCCGACTGGGTTCGGTGACCATCATGGCCGCCCCACGCACGGCGATTTCCGCCGACCGGCCGTCGGACCACACGTGTCGCATCTCGTCCTGGTCGCCTCGCATGATCATGGCCCTGATGGCCGCACCCGCTCCGGCGTCATCCGGGATGGGCACCAGATGTTCCGTCGCACCGGCCGGCACGAGGTCGGCCCCGTCGTGAGCGATGTCGTCCGGAGTCCGTAGGTCGACCACCGTGTGAATAGCCAACGCCTCTAGGCGGGCCACGTCGGCGTCGGTGGCCCGCCCTAGATGTCCGGACCGCCATACCAGTCCGCCCACCGTGGTGCGACCGTCGATGGTTCCCAGCCCGCCGATCCCCCGGAAGTTGGCGATGGCCTCCATGCCTGGACGGGACTCAGGTTCCTGCATCGGGACATCGTGCCACCGCTCCGTGGCGGCCCAACAATTGAGTAATCCCCACCACCAGTGCCCCTAACATCGGTGATATGTCCGACCTTCTGGTCGACGACCCCCGACTCGGAGTCCGTCGCCTCACCCTGAACCGGCCCGAGAAGCGCAACGCCCTGGACAACGCTCTACGGGGCGACATTTTCGAGGCTCTCCAGGCCGCAGATCGCGACGACACCGTCCACGTGACCGTGCTGCGGGGTGCCGGTCCGTGCTTCTCGTCGGGCTACGACCTCAGCTCGGACCTGAAAGCCGACCGACCCTCATACACGCCGGCCGGCGACGGAACATGGGCCCGTCACGTCACCGACGGTTGGCTTTCGTTGTGGGACCTGGCCAAACCGGTCATCGCCCAGGTCCACGGCTACGCCATGGCCGGTGGATCAGAGCTGGCTGCCGCGTGCGACCTCGTCTACCTGGCCGACGACGCCACCATCTCGCATCCCGTGCTGCGGGTGGCCGGTACGCCCGACTTCTCCGTCCACCCGTGGCTGGTCGGAGTACGCAACTCCATGGAAATGGTTCTGACCGGTGACGCCATGGACGCCGCCGAAGCCGTCCGGACCGGCTACGCCAACCGGTCCTACCCGGCCGACGAGCTGGAGGAATCGGTGCTGGCCGTCGCCGAGCGAATCGCCGGCGTGCCCCACGAACTGCTCCAGCTCAACAAGCGCTGGGTGTACCGGGCCATGGATGCCATGGGGGCCCGCACGGCCATCCGGGCCGCGGCCGACATCGGTGCCATTGCCCCCCACGTGCCGGCCATTCAAGAGAACCTGGCCGACCTACGGGGTCGGATCAAGGACGCCGCCACTGAGGGCCGCGCTACCGACTAAACCCTCGGGTCAGGCTCCGGCAGCCGTCCGGGC
>Ga0208765_1002107_pt1 | contig 11383 bp, 8 predicted proteins | sample ETNtaG_2_FD_185783 | JGI IMG/M metagenome (GOLD analysis project Ga0208765, IMG submission 185783) | Marine microbial and viral communities from oxygen minimum zone, Eastern Pacific Ocean - ETNP201406SV203 (SPAdes) (version 2) | ecosystem: Environmental > Aquatic > Marine > Oceanic ... | reverse complement strand
CTTATTCGTCAGGCGGTATCGAACTTTGCTATGGAACAGAAAGCAGGAGAGATGCAAGAATTAGTAGGTGTTTTTAGGAAACAATGGGGACAGTTCAAATTAAAAATTGATTCAATGAGTAAATCACTCGGTGCACTTACAAATCATTATGAAGATTTGAGAGGTCCTAGATTAAGAGAGTTAGAAAAGCCGATGGAAAAAATATCGGAGCTTCAGCTAGGAAAACATGATGGATTGATTGATAAAAATGAATAGTAAAGTGTATAATAAGAATCTCAAAATATTATTTATCTTTATCTATGTTTTGATCATCTGTTGTGTAGAACCACCCGAATATGATGATGGTCTACTTCTCAATATTCCTGCAATTGTTAATGAGAACGATTTCTTTTCATTTAGTATTAACTCTGAAGACTATAGTAAGAACCATAGTTGGGACCTTCTATTCAATGCAGCCAACACGGATACACTTTATACTTCATTAGTTATAAAAGACTATACTGGATCCATCAGTGATTCAACATATGTAAGATTATATAACACAAATAATGCAGAAATATTTGATGTATTAGTGAATACTGAGGTCACAACTATTGAAAGTATCCCAATTGAGTATATTGGTAGCCCTGAGAGATTAGAGTTTATCGCAGATAATTTTAGTGGACTTATTGATCTTCAGCTTATTAAACAATAACTCTCAGTCTTCCCATATTGGACAAGATAGGTCTTTATAATCACACCAGTTGCAGTGGTTTCCTTTTTTAGGATCGAATTCTTTATTTTTTATTCCATCCGCAACCTCAATAATCTTATCCGTAGTAGATCTTAACTCATCATTAGTGAAAGTATGTTCTCGCAATGGGTTTTCATCATTTCTTAGAAAATAGAGTGAGGACGAAGAAGGTATGCCTCTAATTATTGGATCATTAGACTGTTCAAGATATAGACAGTAAACCGCTAGCTGCAGGCTTGACTTTGCGCTTGTTGGTGTTTTGCTCGTTTTATAGTCAATTATACTAATATTATCATCATCACGCTTGTCAATCCTATCTATAGTACCGATGATTGTAATATTATCAATCTGAAAACTAAATTCATATTCTGTTTTAAGGATATGAGGAGGAGAACTTTCTATAGATTTATGATAACTAACGAGCATTTCTTGTCCCTGGGATTTGAACTTTTCTTCTCTAATCTTGTATTCAAATTTACCTGTCTGCCATTCTTCATTAAGAAGTCGAATAATTCTCTCTTGGTCTAGCGGTTTTCCTTTTTCATGAAATCTTTGGAGTACTTTATGAATTATACTTCCAAATACTAGTTCTGGTTTACTTGCTGCCTGCGGTATCCTATCTATTTTTGACATTCGAAATTTTAATGGACAGGAAATATACGTATCTAATGAGCTTGCAGATAGTGTGATCTGTTCTGGTATCTCAGGTATAAAATCTGATTCTAAATCTTTTTTTAGTTCTAGCTCTATTTCAGAGTCACCAAGTGTATAAGATTCACCAGCCTCATGTTTATCAATAACTGAAAGAAGGTCAGAGATGACCTTGATTAATGAATATTGTTGACTAGAAAGTGCATCCTGCAGCAGTCTAGAGTACTTTATCTTTAATTTTGAATATGAATTTATATCTAAGTTATTTTTGTGTTTCAACCTATCCTCCATTAGTTCATCCGGAAGTTCTTTAATGAATCTGGACGTAGCCTTTTTCGGAGCTAAAATATATAATAATTCTTTTGCTCTGGTAATAGCAACATAAAATAATCTTCGTTCTTCTTGGTAATGGTGATCTTGAGCAGTTAATTCTGTATGACTAGAATAGTGAAGCAAACTATCTGGGGGTCTGCTTATCTTTTTTTCTGATCTATAGTTTAATGGAAAACTCGCGCTACGTTGAAAGGGTAAGAATACAATATTAAATTCCCCGCCTTTTACTCCGTGAACAGTGTTAACCGTAATGCAACCATTTTTATTACTTCTTAAGGGTGTGACAGATGGTAATCCGCCTGACTTCATTATAGCCTCTAAGTAAGTATTAAAAGCATAAAGATGATCATTTTTATTGTTAATAATACTATCCGAAAATTTCTGGGCTTTTAATAATAGGTCTCCAATATTTAAAATTGCATAGTGATCATCGAACGTATATCTTTTAGACTTGTGTTTTAGGATATTTAGCTTTTCACATAGTTCCCATACTATCTCACCAGCGGACCTCTTGTGGATTATTTCTTGGAAATATTCAATTAGGTGTATGATCTTTTTTATTGGAGCGCGTTTTTGTGTTAGAGTTTCATCTTCTCGAATTAAATCTAATACTGAGCTGATATTTCTTGATGAATATTGGTTGAAAACATTATGAGCTATTTCCTCTCCACACTTATTTTTTATTATACGATAGAGGGCTATGTTTTGAAAACTACCTTTGCCAATTACCTGCATCCAAGCGATGAGATCTTTTACAGCTGGTATACTAAATAGTCCTCTTTTAGGAGATAGATTTGGCATACCATATTTATCTAAAGCCTCAACGACCTGTGTCGTTTGAGCATGTGTTCTACAAAGGATAGCAATATCCTTATAATTATGATTCTGTTTCAATTCGTTTATTTCATTAATAATGAATTTTATTTGCTCTAATTTTGATCCCCAAAATCGAATTGGCTTAATATTATTCTCTTTCTGGTTTGCTATAAGTTCCTTTTCTTTTCTGTAATTATTATTACTAATAGACTGGTTTGCAATATCTAAAATGGACTGCGAAGATCTGTAGTTTCTATCTAGCGTAATCGATTTGTACAACGGATGACTGCCATACGTATTTTCAAAATTATTTATGTTATAAGAGTTTGCGCCTCTAAAACTATAGATCACCTGATCATCATCGCCTACAACAGTAATAGACATTTTTTTACCTGTAACTAGACGAACTACTTCGTTAAGAGCAAAATTATTATCCTGAAACTCATCGATTATAACGTGCTTATATTTTTCTTGTACCTGGAGCAAGGTTTTATTATCATTATTTAAAAGATCATAGGCGGAACGTATCATATCATTATAGTCAATAAGGTTTTGATCTTTTTTCCATTTCTGGAAAATTGGATAGATACGTATTAGATCTTTAAGCTGGTAAAATAATTCTTGATTATCAGCGTATTGATCCTCTAGATCTTCTAGATCCACGTTTTCAATATCGATTAATTCATCTCTTATTCTATTAAAGAATGGAATAAAACTCTCAGTGACTGCTGTTTTTGGATTGATTGCGAATTCATCAGACTCAAGCGGATGAAACTCGTCATATCGATCAAGAAGCATGTGGATCGCCTCACTCTGATCAATAAGTGTTGAAGATGAATCGTTTTTATAATGCTTCATAATTTGAAAGCAGAATGAGTGAAATGTTCCAACAAACATTGAGAGTGCTTCTTGCCCGACCTGTTTAATTACTCTAGTTTTTAACTCTTGTGCCGCCTTTTCGGTGTATGTAATTGTGAGAATATTTTCTGGGTTAATATTGTACTCTGTGACTAGACATACTACTCTGTTCTCAAGGGTAAATGTTTTTCCGGTACCTGCGCCAGCGATAATCATTAACGGAGCAGGAGGATGCTTTATAGCGTTGCGCTGAGGAGGGTTTGCAATGTTAAATATCTTCTGATTCTCCATATCGAAAAATATGTGATTATTTTTTATTTATTGCTACTAAACATTTCTAATTATATTTTTTTTAACTTTTTATGATTAACATAGTCTAATATGACAAATGATATGCCCGAAGACAATGATCTAATTCGCGAATTTCAGAGTGGAGATGAAAAATCATTCGATAAACTGGTTGAAAAACACTTACAAAATGTGTTTGGATTTTTTCTTAAAATCACCGGTGATAAAATGACCGCAGAGGATCTTTCTCAGGATGTGTTTATGAAACTATATAAAAATCTTAGAAACTTTAGACATGAGTCATCTTTTTCTACCTATTTATTCAGGATCAATACGAATACCGTAAACTCGTGGATCACAAGAAATAAGTGGAAAAATATCCTCCACCTTGACCAGGCGCCAGAGAGGGGAGAATTTGACAGATCAACTGATAAAGAATGGGAAAGGAAAGAGTTGTGGGATGGAATATCAAGGTTACCAAAAAAACAGCGTACCGTGGTGATGCTTCGAATATCTGACGCTCTATCTTATAAGGAAATTTCAGAAATAACCGGAATAAGTGAGGGCTCTGCTAAAGTAAATTATCACCATGCAATTAAGAGACTTAAAGACATATTAGATAATGATTGACTTTGAAAATAGAATAATCGGTATAACGCATGCTGAAAGTAGTGGCCCTGATTCTGCCTCATTTATAGCTAAACTTCGTGGAAGACAAGAAAAAGAAATGATGCGAAAGAAAAGAATTCGATCAGGGTTTAGTGCATTTGCGTTTATCTTTTTGGTCGGCATGCTTACCACTAGTCAATTTGTAGAGCTACCAAAACAAGATATTTACTGGGCAGAGGTTGACAGTAATATAGAATATTTTGATACGGATTTTTCAACATTTGATCAAGGCTATGATACTATTTCTGTTGAAGAGTTCACGCTTTTTATGATCGAAGAAACAAATATTTGGGACACAGAAGATTTAATTTATTTTAACGAATTATATGAGAACACAAACGTGTATGAGGTTTCATTATGAGGATATTATATCTAATAATAACACTATTAATAATTATAACACAAAGCATGCTATCTGCTCAAGATCCGCCACCGTTTGAAGAGGTGTTGCCCGACTCTTTAATCGAGGAGGATAAGAAGGCCATGGAGACTATGATGATTTGGAAGCTTACAGAGGAGCTAGACCTCCAAGTAGAACAGGCAGATAAGTTTTTCCCCCGATTTCGAGAACACAGGAAAGAAATAGATGAAATCAAAAATAAGGAAAGGGCACTAGGAAAATCATTAAATCAGAATATGGAAAATAAAGACAAGCTCACAGGTGCAGAGGTGAATAAGATTATTAAAGAGTCAACTGCGCTTCGTAAAAAAATGGCGGACCTAGAGGAAAAGTTTCTACTTGAGTCTGGTGAGATCTTAGACCCGAATCAGCAGGCTAAGCTAGGTCTTTTTAAGCATAAGATGATGAAAAATATGAAAGGAAAAATGAAAAAAAGACAGAAAAGACGTGGAATGAAAGATGGAAAAAAGGCCAAACGTGGTAAAAAACATGGAAAACGTCGCGGATATTGGAATTAAAAATTAATAGGAGAAAATAATGATGAAATATATATATCAGATTAGTTTATCGTTTTTAATGCTTTCAATCGCTTGTGTTGATACCGATCAAGATGAGTCCTATGACGAGTCCCAACTCTTAATGCTTCTTGATGAGGATGACGCAGCAGGGCTTGATGGATTTGGAGATGGTGGTCTCATGGATATGGATTATGATAGCGGGCTTGAGTATGGAGGGCTCTCAAGGATACTAGGTGATACATTGGGCTATGGAGAAGGGTACCGTATTAGATTTGGTCGCCAGATTACTGATCGAGAGAGAACCGTGGATTTTACGGTTGATGGAGACACTGCGATAGGCGTAGTTAATTATACTGTAAGCGGAGTTTTTATGGCCCAGGCAATGGACACCTCGACCATGGAGGCAATTGACTCTATTGGTTTCTCTAAAGAGTTCAGCTCTACAATGACAAGGAAAGTGAAATACGCTAGAATAGATAATAGCAATAACCCGGATGGTTACAGCTGGAGAATTATTGCGCTCACCCCACTTATTGGAGGATCTGGAGACAAGGTTTCCATTACATCTGTAGAGGTTTATGACGCTGAATTAAATGCTGCTGAAGGTTTTATACTTACTGGTGATCTTCTTTATTCATTCTCATCGGATGAAATCGGAGATCATTTTATAGACCGAGAGACACTGCCAACATTTACATCATTTGACGCAGTTATTGCTAAAGTATCAGTTGAAAATACTGGACCTGAGTATACTATTGACTCTGTAGGAGTAGGAGAGTGGGTAGTGGTTCATTATGGAAGAAGTGCAGCACAGAGAGGCAGACGTCGTCTGAATGATCTTGGTATCAGTATTGACTCAGATGCAAATGACAATATTCACACAGGATTTTGGCGTGTACATGGCCCCGGCATAGGTCATAGCTCTCGTGTATTTCGTTCATTCTTTAGCACAATTGATTTGGCCACACTTTTTACAGAAGATGGCGGCTATAACAGTGTAACATGGTCAATCCCATATAGGTCGCAAAGACCAGAATAAATTTTTTAGCAGCTACTTCGCTCCGATCAGTTTGGAATAAAAGTTTTTCGTCGACAACATTTTATTCTATAGGAGCGGAGTAGCTATTGACCCGCACTAAAGTTTTGTTGAAACTTCTGGTGGATATTCTTTATAAAAAAACTACCTTTTATGAATCGTGTTTATAATTTTAGCGCAGGCCCGGCTTGTCTTCCTGAAAAGGCATTACAGGCTGCAAAGAAAGCCTTTGAGAATTTTCAAGAAAATGGAATGGGTTTATTGGAAATGAGTCACAGGTCTAGGCCAGTGGTGGAACTATTTAATGAAACAACGAATAACCTCAAGACTCTTCTTAAAATTCCTGATAATTATCATGCCCTTTGGCTGCAGGGAGGTGCATCAACCCAGTTTTCAATGGTTCCAATGAATTTGCTTCCTGATCATGGATCGGCTGATTATGTAGACACTGGTGCCTGGGCTGCGAAAGCAATAACAGAGTGCGAGAGAGTTGGCAGGGTCAATATTATTGGTAGCTCTAGGGAATCTGTTTATAATTACATCCCAAAAGAAATATCTAGAACGCAGGAAGCAAGTTATCTTCATATTACCACCAATAATACCATATATGGCACACAGTATAAAAGATACCCGGTAATGGAAAATGATAATACTTTTCTTGTAGCTGACATGAGCTCAGATATTTTATCGGGACCCTTAGACGTATCAAAATTTGGCTTGATATATGCGAGTGCACAGAAAAATATGGGCCCAGCAGGAGTAACTCTTGTCATTATTAGATCAGACCTTGCCAGATTAAATTATCGAAATATTCCAACCATGATGAGGTACAGCACACATGTTTCAAAAGACTCTATGTTTAATACACCGCCTGTTTTTGCAGTGTGCGTTGTTAATGAAACGCTCAAGTGGCTTCATTCAATTGGTGGACTTAATAAAATGAAAAACATCAACCATAATAAATCGATGATGCTATATGATGAGATTGAAAGAAATACTATGTTTCAAAGTCCTGTAAATGAAGAAGATCGTTCGACAATGAATGTCCCATTTGTTTTTTGCGATAATAAAATGAGCGATAATGAATTTCTAAAGTTTTGTGATGGGAGAGGATTAAAAACTCTGAAAGGTCACAGATCTGTAGGCGGATTCAGGGCCTCTATCTATAATGCCATGCCAGAATCTGGAGTTGGTGCATTGATCGCTGCAATGCAGGAATTTGAGCATCATTATTCTTAAAAATTTTGATATATTATTTTATAATCCCATTATCTATTAGCTTATCAAGCTTTGGCTTGATTACAAACAGACAATAGGGTTGGTTTGGATTATTATCATAGTAGTTATTGTGGTAGTCTTCAGCATCTGAATAGTTAAAGATTTTTGTGACCTCAGTTACAATTTTATTTGACCAATATCCAGACTTGTTTGCTTTTTCTTTCGAATTTATTGCGATCTTCTTTTGCTCATCGTTATGGTAGAAAATAACAGATCTATATTGTGTACCGACATCATTTCCTTGTCTGTTTAAAGTGGTTGGGTCATGAGCCTGCCAAAAGACATTTAAAATTTGTTCATAAGTTAATATATCACTATTATAATGGATTCTTGCCACCTCTGCGTGACCAGTTTTTCCGGTACATACTTCTTTATAAGTCGTTGTTTTTGAATGTCCGCCAGCGTATCCTGGAACAACAGAGATTATCCCATCCAGTCTCTGATAAACTGCCTCAATACACCAAAAGCATCCACCGCCAAGAGTGGCATATTCTGAGTTTTTCATGCTGTAACCTGAATTAAAAATAAAAACAAAAGAAAATATTAGAAACTTGGTATAACTTATTTTGGAATAAGCCATATATCTGTTCCGTAAAAATCTCCTCTTTTGTTCCGTATCCTAATTTTCTTTTCTTGTACTCTGTAGTTGTTTGTCGGAGCATTAGCACGAATCAATAGAAATCCAGTGTCTTGCACTGCAATGGCAAATTTTCCGTTTAGTCCAGTGATTCTTCTTCCTTTTTCTTCGGGATAGGTATTGATTTTAGGTACATTATATAGTGCACGTTTTGTGGGTAATCTGTTGCCTCCGTCCCAGGTTTCCCCATCCGTTAGATTGATCAGATTAGTTTGACTTGCTACAATTGACGGCGCAGCAGCAGCGTAAACCCTAATTTCTGCGCCAAATATAGGTCTTCTAGTGCGATAGTCTCTTACAACCCCAAATACTAATGAGTTATCAAGATATTGCTCAGGCAAGTATTGTGGTAGTCCTTCAACATCTAGTGGATTTGAAATATAATTCTTTTGGATTATACCTAGGTTTTCATATTTGCCATGGCTTGGTACATAACAGTGTGAAGGGTTGATTAGGATTGAATCATTGACAATGATTTTAATAAACCGTTTTGAGTCGAGATAATATGAAACCGAATCAATCTGAATTCTGTCAACATAATAGGATTGATCCTTATTGGTTTGGACAGTATATATAATGTGTCCGAGGTGGAAATAGGCCTGTGTTTTTCTTAGAATAAGGTCGTCTGCCTGTTTATCATACATCTCTGAAGATTCAAGCGTTAGAATATAGTCCCCGGTTCCATCGGGCGCATAGTGCTTTACTCTTAAGAAATGTGGACCGGGTAATAATGGAAGTTTCATCATGAAGTTATTACTGTCTCTGCTATTGTCATCAGACGCTAGCAATTGTCCTGCATTATCTAAAATTTCAGCGAAAACGTCCGTATTTCCTGATGATTTTGTGAGCACAGTTATGGGATATTTTAGATCAAACCTGAAGACATCAATATCGCCTCCAAGTTCAATAATCCCTGCGGATGTACTACCAACTTTAATTCTTGTTGCTGCTGAAAATTCGTTACCATGATCGTCTCCACTAAATTCTAAGATAGGCCTATCATCATTATCAATAATTGTAAATGTGTAGCGAGTGAGTGAGCCCATTGTCGCGTTCTCAGGCTCACCGATAAGGTTAACGATTAAAAGCTCATCATACTCATCTATTTTGTCATCTATTACAGAGAAACTTATACCAGATTTTCCAGGAGGACCTGCCGGAATAATCATGGAACCATTTTCTAATAAATAGTCTTTATTTTTTTTCGATGTGGTGCCATAGGTACTGACTCGATAGTTTACAGTTACCTCTTTTTCAGAATAGCTCGACAGCGAGTAAGCAATAAACTGAGAGCTGTCTGACTCAAGGCCGCTACCTTTTTCATTATCAATATAAACATATGGAGGAGGGTCATCATCGTTAATCTTTACCGTGTGCATAGATTTTAATCCGATAGACGCGTTTACAGGTTGACTAAGTGCTAAGACGATATATTGCCTAGGCTCATCGATAGGATCATTGATTATTGAAATGTTTAGTGTGTCTCTGGTTTTACCCGCTGGAAAATATGAGGTTCCTGATTCAATAGTATAGTCTTGGCCAAACACAGCGGAACTTGTTGACTGAATCTGATAGTTTACAGATATATCTTTCCCGCTCTGATTTGATAGTGAAAGAATTAGATAGTGTTTTCCAACAGACTCTGACACTGTTGTATTAGAAGATAAAAATTCAACTGATGGTGGAAGGTCATCATCGATAATTGTTAGTATGTGGGTACGTGTTGCTCCTGTGTTTGCATTGGCGGTCGTAGTGTCAATTATTTTTATGATCAACATTTCATCATACTCATCAATATTATCATTGTTAATATTCAAGGGAAAAGTAATCCTAGCCTTACCAGCTGGTACAGAGATAATTTTATCAATTGTAGTATAGTCTCTGCCATTTCCTGTTGCAGTGCTATCATATGTTTTAGCATGCACAGAGGCTATCTTTCCAGACTTAGCGGATACGCCCAGTGAGATTTTTGCAATGCCAGTACCTTCGTTCGCGCTTGAGCTACTAGTAAGCAGTATCAGGGGTTCTGGAATATCAACAATATAAACGACTACAGTATCAAGGTCAGAGTTATAATTGTCTTCTACCTTAAGTTCGAATGTTAGGGTGTCCTCTAGCGTTGAGGTAGTTGTTAAAGTAATTACAGATTGATTCCAGTTTCTAGATTTAACTTTTTCACCTGATATTTGCCTCCACTGGTAGGACTGAATCTCACCATCTGGGTCATTACTCTTTGAAGCGTCTAATAGGATTGGCTCATTCAAATCGACAGTCTGAAATTCACCAGCATCGGCTATTGGAAAAATATTTTTATTGTATACGACTATCTTTACAGTATCTTCGTCAATTATTTTACCGGGCCCTCTTACTGTTAATTCAAATTCAAAGGTTTGATCAGTTCGTGGTGATTGAAAATCAAAAATTGGTTTGGTAGGATCTTGAATTTTAATCTTTCCAGATATCTCTTTCCACTCATAGGACTGAATGATGTTATTAGGGTTATAGCTCTTACTACCATCTATAGTAACGGTCTTCTCATAAGCAGATTCTTGATCAGGACCAGCATTTGCCTGTGGAGGTTCTACGCCAAATGTCAGGGTTTTTATCTCCTGTTTTTCTTTTGTTAGAGTTACATCAATATTTTCAATGCTATGGTTGTTTTTTGGCCATGATTTGAGTTTGAATTTTACCTGCTTTTTCTTTTTAGAGATTGTTAAGTTATAGTTAGCAGGCTTGAGTTTTTCTATACCAAATAAGCCTTCTTTATCTGTTTCTAGCTCTTCAACCGGATTATAGTTTTCATCGAATAGTATAATTTTGGCTTTCTTTACTGGTTTCCCTTTTTTATTTAATACTTTTCCACCCACAGAAACTTTTTCTACCTTTTTCGGAGGTTTTTTTATTGCTCTAGCTTCTAATGCGCCACCTTTTTGAAGAGTCGGAGGGCCCTGGGCATTGTTATCACTAAGGGTTGGTTTAGGTCCGAAAGATGATTTTTGCTTTTCACCTTTTTCCGATAGCGTAACTTTTAAATCTTTAATATCAATATTACCTGATGGCCAGGCCCTGATTGTAACCGTTGCGGAGCCTTTTTTCTTGCTGGTTATTTTTAGGTAATAATTTTGAGCCTTAAGATCTTTGAGTTCAAAGGTTCCTTTTTTGTCTG
>Ga0208765_1002103_pt1 | contig 11392 bp, 10 predicted proteins | sample ETNtaG_2_FD_185783 | JGI IMG/M metagenome (GOLD analysis project Ga0208765, IMG submission 185783) | Marine microbial and viral communities from oxygen minimum zone, Eastern Pacific Ocean - ETNP201406SV203 (SPAdes) (version 2) | ecosystem: Environmental > Aquatic > Marine > Oceanic ... | reverse complement strand
CCCCTACGATGAAGATGGCGGACCCACCGCGATTCGAACACGGGTTTGAGGCTCCGCAAGCCCCAGTGATATCCAGGCTACACTATGGGTCCAGCGAGCGGGCCACCGGACACACTGTCTTAATCCGAACGGTTCAAGCACTGTTGGTGTAAATCCGCTTACCAGTCATGGAATCCTGCTTCCAAACCAGCTCTTTGCAGTATCTTGGAATGAAAAATCCAATTTTTCTCGGCGTTAAGCCGTGATTCTTCATTTTCAAATCAATGGACAACCACGCGACGATCTGCGAGGCTGTACAACCAGGATTGATGTTGACGAAACTGAGGATCTCCTCTTTCAGGCGGCGAAGCCTGGCTTCCTTCTGGGTTCCTTTTGCCATACTATCTATTTGTCCGCGGAGGTATATGAGGGATGATAGGGGGCCCCCCGGGGAGCCCATGCAATAATCGCTTACTGCAATGGCAGCATGACTTTCCATCGTGGTTCAGCTAATTTCTTGGCCTTGGGACCAGACCGAGGGTTTGGCGTCTTGTCTTTCAACGTACCATGCATTCCATGTACACTGAATTTGATTCGTGCTTCAACCACACGATCACGCTCTGCCATTTGCAGTGTTTCATCGTCCAAATCAATGGTGGCAAGAATCTCGGCATCACTCTCGTCGCGCATCTCTAGACTATTGCCCGATAGAGTCGCTCTCGGTGAGAAATTGTGGTCGTCTGGATCGTTCATCCAGACATCCAAATCAACAACGACCTTGCCTCGACTCGAGACCTTCTTGATGTCGATTGAAGTTACCATCAGACTCTTCGAAAGGGCCCGGGTTCAAATCGCTTCCCATAGACCGGGGCTCGATTATACGCCGACTTCATTGATTCGTGGAACGAGGAATGTGATCTCAACAACCAACTCCCATTCGTTCCCTCCATCGGGGTCAACTTCGTCAATGGGGAAATCTGGGTCTGCTTCCTCAGCCTCAATAATCCACATCCAATCACCTTCGCCAAAGCCGGCACCAGATTGAGCATTGAGCATCTCGAGTAATTCTTCCAAAGAATCCGCCGAGAAATTGTAAGTGTTTTCAGCTGTTGGATTAAGATTGAGGTACTCCATTGATGCAGATGCATTTTGGGTGATATTGGATTGTTCCGTTCGAACCGTATTGCTCCAATCATCACGAGGTACGTCGACCGTGAGTGAGAAATTATCCTGTGGAAGCATCACTGGAATGATGTCCATTGCTAAAGTCAATGTAGCATTGAACGACATGATACGACCTTCTTCACCAGGGGTATGTGTGATTGTGTGGATTTGACTTTGCTCCAGATAACCATCCCAATCATAGGTGACTGTTCTCTCTTCCCAAATGACTTGGTAAGTGCGTGGTAGAACCGAAAGATTCCACACCCGTGTCGCGCTTGCATCAGATTCGTCGGAAATGGTCACTGAACCAGTATAATTACCACTTTCATAGGGTGTGAATCGGTGAATCTCACCCATTGCATCATTGTCGTTGGTCGCATCACCATCATTGTCACTGTCCACATCCCAATCAAGATCCCAAACGGTGGTCAGTTCACCGTTCTCTGGATCGGAAGACCCGGATGCATCGAGTGTGACAACATCTCCAGTTCGGATTGCTGTGGGCATTGAAAGAGAGATTTGAGGGAATCCGTTGACCACGAGGCGTGTTGTATCGGTATCATCACCGCCAAGATCATTGACGACTGTTACACTAATCTCGTAAATTCCGGCTTCAATAAATGTATGACTCGTATAGCCTTGAACAGTTTCAGAACGCTGTCCGTCGCCGAAATTCCATTGATATTCTGTGATGACTGTGCTTTCCGGAGATGTTGATGCTCGCGCATCGAAATTTACAGACTCTCCTGCATTGATGCTGATTCGATCAGACTCGACTCTTGCATTGGGTTCAGGCGGCCCACCGAGACCCGTACATCCGGCCAACATGGGGAATACCATCGTCACGATGAGAAGCAACGCAATTTGGCGCCGCGAAGCCATCGATTGTAACCACGCCATGGACATATCCCGCCGACCCTGCATTCTCCTTTAGAAGAGTGACGACTCTTTGTCCTTTCAATTCCCCATTGTTCTGGACTTCTACGAAGTCCGATGGCGAATGAGAGGGTTCAAGCGACGTCGTGATTCCACGAGGTGTATGGCAACGGATCCTCTGGCTGGATACCGTGTACTCGGATTTGATCTTGAGACCACAGGATTCAGCCCGAAAAAACACCGTATTGTCCAATACGCACTGGTGGGAAATGATGCAGATGGAACACCAATCCATATTGAAGAATTGATCAATCCTCAGATGCGGATTCCCCCAGAAACGACCAATGTCCACGGAATCACAAATGAAGATGTTCGTGGAGCTCCTGAATTCAAGGATTGTATATCGCGTATTTGCGAAGCAATGGAAGGAGCAGTCATTGTGGGACATAACGTAGAGAATTTCGATTGGCCTTTTTTGCGAAATGAGTGCCTACGAGCAGGCCAGCCTATGCCTGAACCGTTGGTGATTTTGGATACACTTAGAATTGCCCGAAAACTCAAGATTCCGCCACGTCACAAATTGGGAAGCCTCTGTGAACGGTTTGGAATATCATTGGTAAATGCGCACACTGCAGGAGCGGACGCAGATGCGACACGGCTGCTATTGTGGAAAATGATGTCAGCACATCCACAACACTTCCGTCGGGCTGTTGAAGACATTCCTGATTGGGCCAACAGTTCAACGAAGAGTGACAAAGAATCCGATCGACTCGGCCCGAATCTTGAGGATTTAGAACCAGTTTCAGGAAGTCACGGATGGTTGCGTATTTCCGACTCGGGAATTGTCATTGCCAGAGGGAGGAATCGAGGACGAACCCTTGCCGAAATGGAACAATTGGATGTGGGTTATCTCAACTGGTTATCTTCATCAGCGGGTCCGCTTGAAGTCGTGGCCATCGATGCACTGTACGCCGAACGAAGTTAATCGTTCAAGATCGCTTGATCGTGGTTTCAATCGAGTATGGAATGATTCCAATCATGACGAATAATGAACCAGCAGAACCAAGGATGTAGAGGAGGATTCCTGCAGAAATATTGTCTGCGTCAAATGTAGGGGTGGACAAATCTGGCATGCCCCCTGCAAGCATGTAAAGGCCCAGAATTTGGATAATCCACATCACTAGGAATGTCAGAATGACTTCTGAGAACACTCGACTGGATAGGCGAAGGGAACCCGACCATCCGAGAAGGGGGATGTCAGGGCCATCTTTCGCAATCTGTCGTTCGCGCAATGATTGGTTTACTGCTGATACTACAACTTGGATGAATGCGATTGCGGTGAGGCAAATCGCCAAGAATACCATCACAATATTCAGCAGAGCACCTGTTGAATCGCCCATGCTATCCAACAGACTACTCCCCCCCCAAACCAAAATGGCTGAAACCAAAATCAGCGGGAGTGCAACCATGAATGATTGTACGCCAAGTAGAATCGTTTGATATCCGTTGATTAGTGTCTTGAAGGTAAACTCAGTTTCGGTTTCATCCCAATAATCTTCGATGCTGTCCCGTTTTTCTGTAGACTTGCCGTGATATTGTTTCTCAAAGTAGCGCTCCAATTGTTCTCCTTCAACTTGATCTGTGCTACTCATTTTAGGTCGTTTGACTGCAAATCCACCGAAACCACCCTCTCCAGTTTGAGACTCGTCAACAACGTCGTCGTACCACTCGGCTGCTTCATCTTGAGGAGCCTGTGAAGGAGGTGCACGCTCGCGTTTTGAGTCGGGAGGACCGCGGCGACGCTTGCCCGAACCTCCGCCCTCCATACCCTTCCAAGAAGGGTTCGGGCTCTTCAATGCCACGATGATTCAGAGCGTTATTCTCGCTTCCGTCCCTCAAGCATTGGTGCCCAAGGTAAGACATCGCACCAATCTCCAAGTTTCCACGTTTCGCCATCTAGGCGGACCCCGCCAAGAAAAACGGGCCCCTTATGACCTTCTTCAACCAACGATTGGAGGCGTGTTAAAGCCTGGCCGGCAAATACAGCGCCCGCACGTTGACCGGTGGGTGCCAATTCCCCGGATTCATTGATTGGAGCCATGCGTTCAACAAGACAGATGCCATTTCCAACTTCAACTTTCTCAAGAATGGCAACCATGTCTCTAAAAATTCCAGTCGGTTTCATCTCCCCTTGAGCTTGTGCCCAAATCCATGCAGGGCACCATGCCTTCCATTCACAGAAATTGCATGCATCTTCGGCGGGATTGGCCTCCATGGGTGTATCTGTAATCTTGCTTGCTTCCCATGCCTCAAAGGCCTCGGGTAAAACACTGGGACCTTCTGCCTCGAATACAACGGAACCGTTGGAATACCAACCCTCAGCTCGCACAGGTGGATGGTCGGGATTGTTTTCACACAATATGTCTCGATAGAATCTGAGTTGACGACTCACAGTATCATACAACTCACCATCTGGAGGTTTTCCAGTTTTCAAATCTGCAACAATCCAACCAACAATATTGCCCTCTTCGTCATAATCTGAAACCAATAGATCCAATCGACCCATCAATCGACCACAAGATGTTCGCAATGTTCCTTCAGCAGCGAGAACCATTTCTTGGATGGTTCGCCAAGTATCAATCGATACCTCGGACAGGGTTACTTTGCCGGTACGTGCTTTTGCGAAGAGAATGTTCAGAGAGCCAATCAACAACTTGCGCGCACGAGGGTATTCTTCTTGTTTCCAACGTGGATGGCGGGGGGTTTTGAGAAAGATTTCTTTCTCTTGTTCCCACTGTTTCTCTAGGATTGCGTTCGCAGTTGGTGCCAGCCAACCGACTTCGTCGCCATCGCGGTCACCCAAATCGATATTGCAGAGATCTTCAACACTATTGTGGACAGCGGTTCCAATGGCGCTGGCCATGCCCGCCTTGCGAGGTAAACGTTGTCTAGAGAGCCAAAACTTACGAGGGCAAGATGCGAAATTGTTCCACGAAGATGGAGAGAGTTGATGCCCTCTTTGATCGTATGACCATTGTTTCATCGCCATGATTGAGCACCCCGGAACGGCTCCGCGCTACTGCTCTGCTCAGCCCAAGCATTAACACCACCGATGGCCGGGCGTGGTTCATGGGAGAGTTGCCACGGGTCAAAGTCTCGGATGGAGCGGTAACAGAAGGGGCGTTGGTCATTTCTTGCTTTCCAGGCGTCAGTCACGTGAGTAGTATTGTTGCGCATTACCTCATCGAGAGACTTGAACTCAAGTTTGTCGGTGGTGTTGCTGATTCACGCTTGCCACCAGTTGCACTCATACACGAAGGGAAACCAATGCCTCCGGTACGAATGTATGCCGGAAAACCCGTGTGTAACATGGAACAATGTGACAGTGTAGTTGTGCTCGTATCCGAAGCACCAATTCCGCCCAAACTGATGCTGCCTCTATCCGAAGCGCTCCTGAGTTACAGCCATGAAAAGGAGTTCCAAGCAGGTGTCCTGATCGATTCGTTTAGTCACCAACAAGAGAGTGGACATGAAGTGATGGATTCAGATGATACTGATGAAACACTGCTTGGAATCGGAGCAACTGACTGGGCCTTAGAGCAACTCACTGGAATGGGAATCCCTCTACTCGAATCTGGAATGATTGCGGGAATGAGTGGTGTCTTGCTTGGTGAAGGACGACGACGTAAGCTGAACATGATGTGTATCATGGCAGAAGCAATCGGTGGTATTCCTGACGCTCGTGCTGCAGCCCGTGTCATTGAGAAGTTGAACAAATTACTTCCAGCCATGGAACTGGATACGGAGCCTTTGCTGGAAGAAGCGGAACGAATTGAAGCTCAAATCAAGGTCATGATGGAAAATCAACTCGGTTCATCGGGTGATGACGACCCCGATGACGGTCCCAACGCCATGCTCTATGGTTGAAGCATCGCTTCCCATTCAGACTCGTTGAGAACTTTCACACCTAGTCGGGTTGCTTTCTCCAGTTTGGAGCCGGCATTTTCACCTGCAATCAAGTAATCCAATTTTCCTGAAACTGTTGAGACTACCTTGCCACCGGCTGCTTTGGTTTGCAATGCGATTTCTTTGCGAGGACGCGTGAGGGTGCCAGTAATGCAGAATGAATACCCAACTAGAGGGCCCGATGGGGCTTCGGTTTTGGCGACTTCTGTGATGGTCAGGATTTGATTGAAATCTTCCAGCATTTGGTAGCGATCTGCAATACCCCCTATCAATGAATATGCGACAGTTTCGCCGACACCTTCGATTGCAACCAATCGCTCAAGATCATCCTCACCCAAACCAATGAGGGAATCCATTGTGCAGATTTCTCCCGCAAATGCAGTGGCCAACTCAGGTCCGATACCAGGAAGGCCGAGTGCTGACAGGAATGTGTCCAGCGTCATTTCTCGAGTCCCATCTAACTGATTCATGACATTGGTAGCTGATTTCTCTGCCATGCGCTCCAATCCCTGTATCTGTTCTGAGGTCAATCGATAGAGGTCAGGGATTGTTTTGATGAGGTTCGCATCACACAATTGATCGACAAGTTTCTCCCCGATTCCATCCATCTCAAGTGCGCGACACCAATACAGAATCGATCGAGCCAATCGGGCCGGGCATGAAAGATTTGAACATCGCAAGAACGCACCATCTAGGGATAATTCTGTAGTGCATTCGGGACATTCAGTGGGAATCTGTGGTGAGGCTGAATTGGGCAACTCTCCTGCAAATTGTTCCCCATCGGCATGGAATCGACCTTCAAGGTCACTGGCTTGAGCGGGCCCCATTGTTTCGATGATTTTTGGAATCACATCTCCTCTGCGAACAACGCGGACCTTGTCACCGATCGATACTCCCAATCTCTTTACTTCACCAACATTGTGTAAGGTGGTGTTCTCAACGGTGACGCCACTCACAACAACTGGGGCAACCCTTGCCACAGGGGTGACTGCACCGGTACGGCCGGTTTGCCAATCGATGTCGAGTAGAACAGTGGTCGCTTCTTCTGGAGGGAATTTCCACGCCAATGCCCAGCGAGGGTGATGGGCTGTCTGCCCTAGCAATTCTCGCTTAGCCAAATTGTCAAGTTTGAATACCACACCATCAATTTCCCAAGATGCTTTATCTCGTTCTTGCGTCCATCGCTTGGTTTCATCCAGCAATGCCTGGGTTGTGTCATCATCCTCTAAACCCTCGATAACGACTTCTTCCGCCGGCGTAATCCCAACTTCTCGTAACCAAGCAATCGATTCACTGTCATTCTCAAATTGCAATGCTTCGGGACTATCCGGATGTTTGTCCTCATTGGGTACAAAACGAACATCATAGGCATGGAATGCGAGATCGGACGCGTCTCCTTTACCGGATTCAATGTTCTTCTGTCGAAGGCTTCCTGCAGCTAAGTTTCGTGGATTCGGGGCAATACTTGCATATTTTTCACGGAACACATCGAGATGCATGACGACCTCGCCACGAACGTGGCAATCTCCCTCCCATCCCAATCGATCAGGGATGTTTGGAATTCGCAGAGCATTGGACGTGACATCTTCTCCACGCTCGCCACTACCGCGTGTTGCGGCACGAACCAACCTTCCTCGTCTGTATTCCAAACTCAATGCACTGCCATCGAGTTTTGGCTGAGCAACAAAGCGGCGACCGTGGGCTGTCGTCTCTGCGACAAAATGGGCAACCTCATCATCATCGGTTGCCTTGTCCAAACTGCGCATTGGAAAGCGATGCTCAACCTTGACAGAACCAGGTGGGATGGGGGCTCCGACGCGACGAAGTTGAGGGTGTTTTGAATCCAATGATTTGAGTTCGTCCCACAGTGCATCGAATTCAGTATCGCTAATCTCTGGGGTCGCCTCATTGTAGTAGAGATGTGAATGGTGAGCGATTTGCTCCGCTAAGGAAGCGATTCGCGCCGACGTGGCGTCGTCGTGTCCAAATTCTATCCAGCCCACGTCCCCATAGGGGACGTGGAAGTTCTTGAATCCTACTCCTCTTCTCTGAGCAATTCAGTGAGTGTATCCCATTCTCCAACCATGATGGCATCAATTCTGAGAGCTGCGGCAGCGAGATCTTCTTCGGAACCACCGAGTGGCAATGGTGCCAATCTCCACCAACCTTTGCGTTGCAAAGTGATGCTTGAACCACCAGAATATCCAGTCCACCAAAGGCGATTCCAATCCACTGAAAATCCGTCAACCCACAGGGCATCTTTGGTGATTGCGTAGCGCTTTGGAAGAACCAGCCAGCACCCATGTATGCCGAGCAATACATCGAAAATAAGGACCCAGTGTGTGGCGGTTCCACTTCTTTCAGCAAGGAACCAAGGTGCGACAATCATGACAATGATGGCGCCCAACATCGTGACGTTTCGAACCAATTCTTGGCTCATCTGACTTTGCCATGCCATACCCCCTGTGGAAAACTGTCCAAAATTCGGAATATCTTGTTGTGACCGCATCAATTTCCAGCCATCAAACACCACAATGGAAGCCGTCAGTGCGATGACAATCATTGCGATTTGATCCGTTTGCAATGTTTCACCTCAATCTTCACGTCGAAGGTCTGCGTTGAATCGAAGATATGCGAATGTTGAGAATACGATAATCAGTCCAAGTGTTAGGACCACTGAAGGGCTACAAAGAGTAGCGATCAATGACTTTTCTTCGGAAGGGGATGTGTACAAACCAACTCCTGGGTCAAGTGGGTCGATATCCTCTGAATCAGGGACGCCATCACCATCATCATCGTCATCTTCAATCAGTTCGGTTTGGCAATCGCTTCGAATGGAATTGGGCATACCATCAGCATCTGTATCATGGTGCGCACAGGCATCATCAGGGAAGGCATCAACGTCATCTCTGAAATCGTCATTGTCATCATCCACATCGAATACATCGGGTCCACAGAATCTGTTGTTCGCGGCATCCCACCAAGCGTTTCCGCCAGTCGATGGGCAAGTATCGATGTAATCTGAATCGGCATCCGCTGGATTCACTGTGACAGAGACCGTGTCAGAGCCTTCCGCGCCATGAATATCGATTGCAGTTGCCCGAAGAGTCCACTCTCCTTGTATGGTATCAATCGTCGCCCCCGAAGATGTTTCACCAACCAGAATCGTGTCATCTCCACTCTCAAACACCCAAAACCATTCAACGATATCATCGCCATTTGGATCTGTTGCTGTTGCCGAATAAGCCAGAGATTGTCCAGCATTTACAACCAAGGTTTCTGGGCCATCAATACTGACAACTGGTGGGGAATTTGGACTCATTTCAATTGTGAATATTCGCTGTCCTGTCGTATCGAGTTGCAGTTGTCCTGAAGCGGGGAGATAGCCCTCTGAATTGGCCGTCCATTGGCCATACCAAACATCGATGATTCCCGATTCAGTATAGGCTTGGTGAATGAGAACAATGTGTGAGGGATTGACCCATTCGAATTGTTGCTCACCCAATGTGAAATCAAATTCTGGAATGGTCATTGAAATTGTTGCGTTCACTGTGGATGATACCTCCCATGTATGTGCGATGAATAAGGTCGCATCACCTGTGATGTTCACTTCCACATCTTCGTGATCGATTACATTCGCAGACCACAGTTTATCCAATCCAATCATTTGGATAGTGCCGTCCAATTCACCTCCTTGTAAAGTGAAAGGGAGTGTGTTAGAATCGATTGCGACCGAAGCGTGAAGGTGTGAATTGTAGACGGTGACACCCACGCCATCCGCCTCTTCAAGGCCACCTTCGAAGCGGAGAGCAGTGTCATATCCATCAATGTCACAATCTTCGATGATGGTTCCCGCAGAAGGTGTTCCATGTACTGTAATTCCGACACCCGTGCCAGTCCCCATCAAATCGACACGAAGCAAACGCATGTCACTCTCTTCAATCAAAATCCCAGGAGAGCCGGTGAGAGTTGAATCACTGAGCAAGAAATCATCTGCCTGCTCAATATGCAAGGCAGATTCTCCACTTCCAGTAGTGAGGGACATGTCAGATACGCTGAGAGATTCATCGACCATCTGTAAGAACAGAGTCGGACCATCTCCATCGTAGGCATCTGTATTCCATCCAGATAGGGTGCCAGAACCTTGCTGAATCCAAGCTCCATTTGAACTCCCAGATCCAATAATTGCACCTTCTACCCATAGGGATGCATCGGTGGCCCACATTGCGTACATACCACAATTTTCAATCAATGTCCCATGAATATTCAGCGTCCCAGTGGCACGAACACAGATATCTGTTTGAGAGATTGAACCGTCGATGATTGCGAGCGTTCCTGAGCCGCTGACACTCACAGGGGCATCGGAAATGGTCATCGATGCAAGTGATGCCTCTCCGTTATCTCCGATTGAAATTGGGCCACCTGAATACAAAGTGGAAATCATCTGAATCCGCCCCCCATCTTCAGTGGATATTCCTTCGGAAGCAGTTCCACCAATCCATGCATCATTGGATAATAGAAGTCCTTCTACTGTTATGCCTGCATCGGGTGCAAGAGACAATTCGACATCTGGCATGATTTCTAGTGATGAATCTGAAGAGATGATCATATCATCACCCAAATGCCAAGGGGAGAAGATTGCTTCAAGTCTGATTGAATCGGATGTTGAACCAACGGGAACGGTTGAAATCATCACTTCAATCTCAGCGTTACTCGTTGGAACCCATGATTGATATCGATTGACATTGGCATGTTGAATGACGATGGTTAGTTGGTTTCCATTGTTTGTTTCACCGTCTTCATCGACAACTCGCCAGGTGTACCAAGTACTGACTTCACCGTTGGAATCAGTTTGTTGAACTGCACCGCCGATGGAAACATTTGCGCCTTCAACTGCATGACCAGCATCGATGACTGTAACCTTGAGATGACTGCGTTCTGTAAGCATGGCATCGGTTTCTACAGTCAAGGCGCCCGAGGCATGACCTCCATTCAGAATCAGTTCGCAATCCTGATTCAATTCAAGTGGACCAGTGAGTGATGTTTGAACCCAAGTCCAAGGATCATAACAAGTGAATGTCAATGAGGATGAGACTGTCAATCCCTGACCTTCGCCTTTGAGTGGGACACCCGCAGTGAGAGCACCAACACCGCCTTGCAGTGACCCATTATCACCTCTGAGTTGGCCATTTGGTTGAATTGTGAGAGTAGATGTTTCAGGCATTGTGAGGGTCGAATCAATCAGCATCAATGAGGCTGTGCTCTCAATGGTTAAGTTTCCATCCAATGTGAAGTCGCCATGAACCAATCGTGCATCGACTCCAGCAGGAATGGTCCAATCTCCTGTGCCGGGTACGATGGCAATCTGAATCTCTCCACCGGGGGGGGTCAACGTTGCACTCGAACC
>Ga0208765_1002100_pt1 | contig 11402 bp, 10 predicted proteins | sample ETNtaG_2_FD_185783 | JGI IMG/M metagenome (GOLD analysis project Ga0208765, IMG submission 185783) | Marine microbial and viral communities from oxygen minimum zone, Eastern Pacific Ocean - ETNP201406SV203 (SPAdes) (version 2) | ecosystem: Environmental > Aquatic > Marine > Oceanic ... | reverse complement strand
ACCTTCCTAATATATGCGCATAATATATATTATGTATAATAGTAATATTATATAAAGTAGGTATTATCTGGGTTATTTAACGACGAAATTGATTATCCTACCTTTTATGTAGATCACTTTTATTATATTGGTATCTAAGAGATACTTGTTGATTTTATCATTGTCTTTTACGGTTTGTTCAACAGTATTTTGATCAGCATCTATAAATATGGATATACTACCTCGAGTTTTTCCATTGATCTGTACTGCAATTTCGATAGTTTCTTCTATTATGTTTGATTCATCATATTTAGGCCAATCAGTTTTAGAGATTTCAGCAAAACCTAGGAATTGGTTTAATTCTTCTGATAAATGTGGTGCGAACGGATTGAGCAATAGTAAAAAATTATGTAATACTGATTTGTCTAACTTTTCTAATGTTGATAAATAATTTGTAAAAATCATCAATTGTGAAACGGATGTATTAAATCGTAAATCGTTAAGATCTTCAGTAACCTTTTTAATAGTTTGATGCAGTAGTCTAATTACTTGTTCATCAGCACAATTTTCTTCTATTTTATGAGGATCTTCAGTGACAAGCCGCCAGACCTTCTGAATAAATCGAAAACAACCCTGTAATCCTTTAGTACTCCATGGTTTAGATTTATCCAAAGGCCCCATAAACATCTCATATAACCGAAAACTATCTGCACCGTAGTCCTTTACAACATCGTCCGGATTAATCACATTTCCGCGAGATTTACTCATTTTTTGACCATCTTCGCCACGAATCATGCCCTGGTTGAATAATTTATTAAATGGTTCTTTAGTAGAAACTAAACCCAGATCATATAGCACATGATGCCAGAACCTAGAATATAATAGGTGTAATACTGCGTGCTCTACTCCACCAATGTACAGATCCACTGGCATCCAGTATTTTTCTTTTTCTTTACTCCATGGCTCTTCATCATTATGTGGATCAATATAACGTAAAAAGTACCAACATGAACCAGCCCACTGAGGCATAGTGTTTGTTTCCCGACGACCATTTTCAGTATTGACCCACTTTTTAATATTAGCTAACGGAGATTCCCCTGTTTCAGCTGGTTCATATTTTTCTACTTCTGGTAATCTTAAAGGAAGATCCGATTCATTTAGAGGGTTTATTGTACCATCTTCTTTATGGGTAACTGGGATGGGTTCTCCCCAATATCTTTGCCGGGAAAATAGCCAGTCTCTTAGTTTATAATGAACTGATGCTTCTCCCTTGCCAGTTTTTATCAACCATTCTATCGTTGTTTGAATTGCATCGGGAACATTTTTTTTATTTAAGTCTAACCCCATATTGTTGGATGAATTAACCATTATACCATCCTTGTTCTCTGTATAGGCTTCAATGGAAAGATCTCCACCGGAGACCACTTCAACAATAGGAAGATTAAATTTCTTAGCGAATTCATAATCACGCTGATCATGTCCAGGAACAGCCATAATAGCACCTGTACCATAACTCATAAGAACATAATCAGCGATCCAGATAGGTATTTTATCCCCATTAACAGGATTAATGGCACATGTCCCTAGAAATATACCTGTTTTTTCTTTATTGAGCTCTCCCCTGTCCAGATCACTTTTATTCTGGGATTCATCTACGTATGATTCAACGTCTGCCTTTTGTTCCGGAGTCACGAGTTTTTCAACTAACGGATGCTCTGGAGCCAAAACCATATATGTTGCGCCAAATAACGTATCAGGTCTTGTTGTAAAGACTATAATATCAACATTTAAAGATGGTAGTTCAAACTTTACTTCTGAACCTACAGATTTGCCGATCCAATTTCTCTGCAGGTCTTTAACACTTTCTGGCCAATCCAAATCATCCAGGCCTTCCAATAGAGATTCCGCATAGTCTGTGATACGAAACATCCACTGACGCATGGGTTTTCTAATTACTGGATGTCCGCCTATATCAGATTTACCATCTACTACTTCTTCATTTGCTAGTACTGCTTTTAACTCTGGGCACCAGTTGACTGGTACTTCTGCTTCATAAGCTAAGCCTTTTTTATATAATTGCAGGAAGATCCATTGGGTCCATTTATAATATTTTTCATCGGTTGTATTGATTTCACGGTCCCAGTCATAAGAAAATCCTAGCATTTTGATTTGCCGCTTAAAATTCTTGATGTTTTCTTCTGTCGTATTCCTTGGATGAGTTCCTGTTTTGATGGCGTATTGCTCTGCAGGAAGACCAAAGGCGTCCCACCCCATAGGATGCAATACATTGTATCCTTGAAGGCGTTTAAACCGGGAATAGATATCAGTAGCAGTATACCCTAAAGGGTGACCTACATGCAGCCCTGACCCTGATGGGTATGGGAACATATCAAGCACATATAGTTTTTCTTTTCCAGAATCTACTTCGGCTTTAAACGTCTTATGTTTTTCCCAGTGATCCTGCCACTTGGCTTCAATTTTTACGTGATCGTATTGCATAAAAAAAAGGGACGTGAAATTACTCTCACGTCCCTTCTCATAAAAAAAGTTCTTTATGTCTTTAAAACATAAACGAAAAACCTACTACAAAGCTTTGATCTTTCTCTTTAAATAGAATACCTGTCTCAGGATTAAATATTTTTCTACCTCCATTTGTTAATAAATCATATCGAGCATTGTATTTATCAGTATAACTGAAGTTTAGAGACAGGGCCTCATGAAAAGTTGCGAATGATATTTTAAGTTCATGTTCTAGTAAATAATCATCCCAATCATCAACTTTTGGTTTGTAATAAAAACGATAATCAAATACAAGATTATCATCGAAAAGTTTTATTTTGAATTTTGGTCGAATGGAATGTCTAAAAAATGGCTCACTCTTTCCTCCAGTTGCAAACTCAGTAGAATCTGTATACATCCATTCTTGTCCTACAAGAACTGAATCTGTGTAGTAGTAATCAGCATATACTAAACTCGAATCTGTATAAATATAATCGACACCATCAATGGTAGTATCAATAGGAATCCAATAATAATAATATTGGAGACTATCCGGAAATTCTTGCAAAACGTAATCATATTCACCCCACCAAGTTGAATCTGTGTAATTATACCAATCTACTAGACTTGAATCGTAATCCATAGTAATTGAGTTTAAGTAATCTTCAGTTTCCCATAATATAGCATAGCTAACTGACAATGGCCCAAGAACCTCAGCTTTACCCCCAAGGCCAATGTTTACCCTATCATCAAGACCGATTATATTGTCAAAAGATTTTTGAAAGAACAAAAATGGTGAGAATCTTTGATTAGCCCACACATCAAACTTTAGGGTCAAAGCTTGATCATCTGTAAATGGTTCACCATCAAATTGATCGTCACTACGATAAAAATCAAACAAGAATTCAGTGTCTTTTAAAGGTCCTACATCTCCTAAGAGAGTAAAATTTAGGCCGTAATAAAGTGAGAGTAGGTCTGTATTCCCCTTATCCTGGGAATAACTTACATCCACACTGGTAAACATTTCACGACCGCTCCCTTCTTCTTCAACTGCAGTTGTATCATTCGATTCTTGGCCAACAGCAGGACTCAATATAAATAACCCAACAAGTGTTATGGTAGGTAGGTATGAAAACATTGATTTTTTCCTCGGTTTTATTGCGCTAATTATAATTGGATTTGGGGAAATAAAAAAGGGTACGATCACGTACCCTTTTTTATTTTTTATTGAAAAAGAATAAGGTTACTTAGAACCGAATACTTTTGAGAAAAAGCCTTTCTTCTTCTTTTTACCTTTTTCAGAAAGTTTTTTTCCTTTCTTTTTCTTCTTCTTCTTCACGTCTGCACTGGCGAAAATTGCATCGTCGCTATCTTGTGCTACAGCAAATTCCACTTGATCAGTTGGAACTGTTGTTTTTGCTGGTAGAACAGCAACAAGCGATAACATTACCAGAGTAGAAATGATGGATTTAAATAATCGAGTCATCTAACTCTCCTTTTTTGTTTTTTGGTTAACCAATTGACGTCAAAATGATTTGACTAATCAATTAGAATCTATTTTCTACTCTATCAAATAGTCAAGACATATTATATTATATTGTTGTGTGCTGTGATATAAACCACACTTGTAATAATTATATATAATTTGCAGTAATTATATATAGTATTTTCACAGCAAGTATTTTTTTTTAATATTCGCCGCACTTTTTTGGAACTTTTAAACACTTACACTATTTATATAAACTCTTACCAAGGAGAAAAATATTGATTCGTATTGATAGTCTATCAAAAGAATTTGGCGCCGTTAAAGCGGTAAGGTCCATATCCTTTTCACTGAATGATGGTGAAATTGTAGGTTTTTTAGGAGCGAATGGTGCTGGGAAAAGCACGACTCTTAAGATGATGACTGGTTATCTTACTCCCACTGCTGGTAACGTTTATGTGGATGATCAAAATATAATTGATAACAGTCTGGATATTCAAAAGCAAATAGGATATCTACCAGAATTAAATCCACTCTATTCTGAAATGAAAGTCCATGAATATTTGAAATTTCATGCTGAAATCAGACATATTATTGGTGACAAATTTAATAAAGCTCTTAAGCGGGTCGTGGGTGAATGCGGATTACAGGGAGTAGTGCATAGAACAATTGGAAATTGTTCAAAGGGATATAAGCAAAGGATTGGCTTGGCTGCTGCAATGATACATGATCCCAAAATCTTGATCCTGGATGAACCTGTATCCGGATTGGACCCGAACCAGATTGTGGAAATACGTGAATTAATAAAAAAATTGGGTAAAGAGAAACTTGTTATTATGTCTTCACATATTCTTCAGGAAATACAAGCCACGGTGGACCGTATTATTATTATTAATGAAGGGAAAATTGTTGCAGACGGCACAAGTGAAGAACTGATTTCTGATTCCAAGGGTATGACACAACTTCAACTTGAAATCAGTGGTTCAGAAGAAAATGATATCCAGGATATGAAAGCTGTAATTCCCAGCATTACCGTTCATTCTATTAATAAAGACGGACCACTAGTAAAGGTGATTCTTGAATATCAAAATACAGTTGATCCAAGGAAGGATGTTTTTAATTATGCGGTGGAGAAAGGTTGGATTATTACTGAGATGAGTGCATCTAAACGCAATCTTGAAGATATTTTCAGACATCTTACAACTAATGGAGATGTGGAAAATGCATAATATTATTACAATATATAGAAAGGAACTACGGTCCTTTTTTACAAGCCCAATGGCTTATATTTTCCTGGTCGTATTTGCACTGGTCAACGGGTATTTTTTCACAAATACATTTTTCCTTTACAACCAGTCTGACATGCGTGCATTATTTGGCATTGTTCCGCTTGTATATCTCTTTTTTATACCCGCTGTTTCCATGGGACTTATTTCCAGGGAAAAAAGCCTTGGTACGATTGAAATCATTTCCACCCTCCCTGTACGGGAGAGGGATATTGTTCTTGGAAAATATTTAGCTGGCTTTACACTGATATTGATTGGATTGTTAACCACAGCAGTACATTATATTACATTGTATAATGTTGGTACTACTGTTGATCACGGCGCAGTCTTCACTGGATACCTGGGACTGGCACTGCTTGGAGGAGTATATACGTCTGTTGGTGTATTTGCCAGTAGTTTAACAGAAAATCAGGTAATTGCCTTTATTGTGGGGATTGCCATTGTTCTGGCGTTCTTCTTGATGGATAAATTGCTCTTTTTTGTTCCCGCATCTATGGCAGGTATTATACAATATCTGAGTACAGAGTTTCATTTATCAAATATATCACGAGGGGTGATTGACACCCGTAATCTAATATACTTTGGATCTGTTATTGGATTCTTTCTCTCTATGACAACCCGGGTACTAGAATCCCGTAAATGGAGTTAGAGTATGCAGATAAAAAATAAAAATTCATTCTTAATATTTTCTGGAGGGCTCATTCTTGGGCTCATCCTATTGAATATAACTGCACGTGATATATTCCATCGTTTTGATCTGACAGATAATAAAATGTTCTCTCTATCACCATCCAGCCTGTCTATTCTATCGAAGTTGGATGATAGGTTAACCATGAAAGTTTATTTTTCTGAGAATCTTCCAAATGAGTTAGGGAATACGAGACGGTTTCTACAGGATATCCTAGAAGAATACAGGGCAGAATCTGATGAGGTAAGTTTTTACTTTCATAATCCAGAAACTGACAAAGAATTAGAAGAGCAGGCTCGTAAAGATGGTATCCAGCCTGTGCAGATGCAGGTGATTGAAAATGATAAAGTAGAAATCAAAAAAGTGTACCTGGGAATGGTACTTTTATTTGAAAATAAAAAGGAAGTACTACCTGTTATTCAGTCTACAGCGGGTCTTGAATACATGATCAGCACAAAAATTAAATCCCTGATCAATATGGATAAAAAAACTGTTGGATTGGTTCACCTGAATCCTGAGAATACAATTAAAACAGATAACCTTTCAGCCCAGTTGAATCAGCATTATACCTTCCGTACTCTTGATCTCACAGTAGATATCCCGGATAATGTGGATGTATTGTTGGCAACAGCTGCAGTTGATACACTGGATTCAACAGTTGTAAGGAATCTAGAATCATTTTTGGATTCTGGGAAAAGGTTGTTTATCGCCCAAAGCGGAATCAATACCAACATTCAAACACAGCAGGCAGATCCAATCCAGTCTAATATTTTTGATTTTCTAGGTTCATACGATTTAAAACTTCAAAAAAATCTTGTTCTGGATGCTAAGTGTGGAAATGTACAGGTTCAGGAAAGACGTGGAATATTTTTAATGAACCGTCCTATGGAGTATCCATTTTTCCCAATAGTTGATTCTTTCAATGCATCTGAGTTAGTCGTTTCAGATTTAGAACAGGTCCTCCCTTTTTTCCCAAGTGAAATTAAAATTGACACACTGGATAATGAAAAAGTGGCAGGTGTTGTACCACTATTTACATCTTCAAATAACAGCGGGCTCATGGAACAAAATTTGATGCTAAGTCCAGATCCGCAACAGAATCCGTTTATTAGAATGCTCGGGCAAAAAGGGAAAATCTTAGCCGCTACTTCAAAGTTAACAAACGGTGGTGAATTAATGCTCGTTTCCGATTCAAAATTTTTAGCTGATGATGGGGGAATGTCTGTTCAGGATAATCTTGTCTTTCTTATGAACGCAGTAGATTATTTAGCCGGTGACCAAGATCTCATTTCTTTAAGATCTCGAGAGATCACAAGTCGCCCGTTGGATATACTACAACTCACGGATGAAGATGTCAGAAAATATTCTCAAAATGAAAAAGAAATATTAGAAAATACAATTAAGAAAAGATGGAAATATGCAAATATGCTGCTTCCATCAGTATTTATTATAGGTTTTGGATTTTTTCGTATGAGAAGAGAAAAAAACCAATCGGAGATGTTAAAGCAAATCTATGACTGATACTTTAAAATACAGTCTTGGGATTTTAGGTTGTATTATATTACTGTTTCTATACAATCAGAATTCCCAAAAATCCAATACTGTTACCAGTGAAGCCATATTTTCAGGAGATCAAGATGATGTTTCTCGTATTATCATCACGGAAAATGATAAAATGATTGAACTGGTAAAAAGAGACACAACCTGGAGTATAACCCAGGAAGATTCATTCATGATCAAAGAAAATCAAATTGATAAGATATTTGATCGTTTATTGGTTGTGGAACAGGAAATGCTCATTACATCTAAGGAAGAAAAATGGGAAAAATTTGGTGTAGATGATTCATTAGGCAGGCATTTAAGAATTTTCGATAAAAATGATAAAGAACTGATCCATTTTATCTTTGGAAATTCAGGTCAGGATTATCAGCATAATTATATTAGAGAACATAATTCTTCTGACGTATTCCGTACCAATGATAACGTATATTTTTTGTTGAATTCCAATGTAACTTATTGGGGTAAAAAACCACCTAAACCAGAGCCAGAAGAAAAGAAAGAATAGAATTAAGACTGTATTCGCTTGTTACCCTCCTAGACCCTCCTTTCAACCAGCGATGCAGTTATTGATAAGCCTCGTTAATTCGGGGCTTATCTACTTATTATATGAAAAGTTCAAATAAACAAGTATTGGTAGTGGGCGATCGAGTTTTGATTCGTCCAGATACAGGAGAATCAAAATCTCCAGCAGGGTTGTACCTACCCCCCAGTGTGATTGAGAAACAGGAAGTTCGGGGTGGCATGGTGGTGGAAGTAGGGCCTGGTATTCCCCTTGGAAGTCCCGATGGCACAATTGATGAACCATGGAAAGAGAAAAAATCAGACGTTAAATATATTCCAACCCAGGCAGAGATCGGCGATTATGCTCTGTTTCTGGGCAAAGCAAGTATCGAAATCAAAATAGAAGACAAAGATTATCTTATAGTGTCACAATCGGCAATTTTGATTCTAATAAGGGATGATATTGGACGAGTACTTGCTTAAAATCCAATCCCCATTTCGTAAAACATAAAAGCCCATTTTTCCGAATATTCCTGAATGATCTTGCGGGTTGGCTTTCCCGCTCCATGTCCTGCACTTTGCCCGATACGGATTAATATTGGGGCCTTCCCTCCCTGACCTTCTTGCAATTTAGCAGCGTATTTAAATGAATGTGCTGGTACGACACGGTCGTCATGATCAGCTGTATATACTAAAACGGATGGATAGTGTGTACCCTTTTGAATATTATGGAGCGGTGAATATTGAATGAGATTATTGAAATGTTTTTCTTCAGACGTTGAACCATATTCTACCGCCCAAGCGTGTCCAATCGTGAATTTTTCATACCTGAGCATATCCATTACACCAACTTCTGGATAGGCCACTTTGCAAATATCAGGACGCTGGTTCAATACAGCACCAATCAGTAAACCACCGTTAGAACCTCCCTTAATAGCAAGATAATCTGGTGATGTAATTCCTTTAGATGTCAAATATTCAGCAGCAGAAATAAAATCATCAAACACAGTCTGTTTATTTAATAACATTCCAGCTTCGTGCCAATCTTGTCCGTACTCACTTCCACCTCGAAGATTGGCAATCGCATAAACTCCATCATTCTCTAAGAGAATTATATTGGTTTTACTGAAGTATGGTTTTATTGATATGTTGAATCCTCCGTACCCATAGAGTAATGTTGGACGTTTTCCATCCATTTCCAGTCCTTTTTTATGGGCGAGAAAGATTGGGATCATTGTACCATCCTTTGATGGATAAAACTGCTGTTCCAACGTATAACTGCTCCGATCAAACTTTGCTTCAGATTCTTTAAACACAGTGGAAATGTTTTCTTTAATATTATATTGATAGATAGTAGAAGGATTGACAAAATTATTAAACGTGTACCAGGTTATATACTGGTCTTTCTTGCCCCCAAATCCATTCACGATCCCTTTTCCTGGGAGGTCCACATTATATAGATAATTACCATCCAAATCATACACTTTCCATACAGAGTATACATCCTTGGTAAAATGTGCAAATAATCTACCGCCCACTAAATTAACATAAGAAAGGACTTCATCTTTTGTGCCTGCAATTAGAGTTTTCCAGTGCTTTTCACCAGGTTTACCTGGATCGATACGCACTATTTTCTTAAACGGTGCTTTACGGTCAGTCTGAACAATGAATTTGCCATCAATATGGTCCAAAACCCCCATATTGCTGCTATAATCATTTACTATTGATGTCCAGTCTGAATTAGTTGATTTTGTATCGCGAAATGAGAGAGAATTACCATAAGTACCGCTTGAACGATATAAAAATAGAAATCTTTCATCATCTGTGGTTGATACCCATGGTGATATTTTTGGCGTGGCCGGATCATAAAAAATGAGTTCATCTGATGCCTGGGGGGTTCCTAGCTTATGGTAATAAACTTTTGAGTTTTCATTAGCTGCTGATAATTCATCATTTTCATCTGGCCTGGGATATCTTATGTAATAAAATCCATTACCTTGCCAGGCCATACCACTGAATTTTATCCATTTTAAATGATCTTTACGTATTTCATTTAATTCCAGGTCCATAATGAAGAATTCCTGCCAATCGGAGCCTGCAATGTTGATTGAATACCCCATGTATTTATTATCATTAGAAAAATAGGTTCCTCCTAAAGCAATTGTACCATCGCTGGAAAAAGTATTAGGGTCTAAAAATACATCCCCTGCGCTGTTTGGAGTATCCTGTACGTATAATACAGATTGGTTTTGTAATCCATCATTTTTATAATAATAATATCTATTGCCTTTTTTAAATGGCATCCCCTGAGATGGATAATCCCAAATCTCCGTTAGTCTTTTTTCGATTTTATGACGGTAGGGTATTCTACGCATGTAAGCATTAGTAAATGCATTTTGTTTAGTAACCCAGGCCTTTGTTTTTTTAGAATAATCATCTTCGAGCCAACGATAAGGATCAGAAATAGTTGTATCAAAATATGTATCCGATACTGTACCTCTTTGTGTTACCGGATACCGTAATTTTTCTGGTGCCTTTTGATGAAGTATGATAATAAGAAAAGCACTGACGAATAATATTACTGTTGGATTTTTCATATTTTATATTCCTTATTTAAACAGGTGTTCCAAACCAGTACTGGCAGGCACTCTAATCGTTTGATCATATAGAGCTGAAAGTTCTGTTTCTTCAGGATTAATCTCAACACAAAAGGCGCCTGATGTTTTTGCAAGTTTAGGGTAGCCTGCTGCTGGCCAGACAACTGCACTCGTTCCAATACTTATAAACAAATCACATGAAGCGATCGCCTGGGTTGCTTCCAAAACTGTTTTATCATTCAGCATATCTTGAAACCATATAATATCTGGCCTTAGCCAGTTCCCGCAATCACATAGACGTGTTTGATATTTTCCTTGATTAAGGTCTTGTTTTAAAAGATTTTCAGATTCGCATCGCAATCTCCAAAGGCTACCATGTAGTTCAATTACATTCTTAGACTTGGCCCTTTGGTGCATACCATCAATGTTTTGTGTGATGACTATTGAATCTGAATGGTCGTTTTGAACATCGGTAATGATTGTATGACCACTATGGGGTTGACATTTTAGCGCTTCAATTCGCCTTAATTCATGAAACTCTAATACACCTTCGGGATCACGCTCAAACGCAGTCTGACAGGCATAATTCTCCCATTTATACTGATTCCAGATACCACCTCTTCCCCGATATGTAGGGACACCGGATTCGGCAGACATGCCTGCACCGGTAAAAAAAATAATTTTATTATAGTCTTTTATGTTGATTTTAATGGAAAATCAAAAAATTATTTATTGTTTGTAAAGTTTGCTGATAATGTTTGAGCAATATGGTCCATTTCACTTTTTAATAATGGAACATTATAAAATTC
>Ga0208765_1002099_pt1 | contig 11408 bp, 3 predicted proteins | sample ETNtaG_2_FD_185783 | JGI IMG/M metagenome (GOLD analysis project Ga0208765, IMG submission 185783) | Marine microbial and viral communities from oxygen minimum zone, Eastern Pacific Ocean - ETNP201406SV203 (SPAdes) (version 2) | ecosystem: Environmental > Aquatic > Marine > Oceanic ... | reverse complement strand
TTATCGATTACTCATCCTATCTACTTTTCTGTTAAATATTTCATTTGCTGGAACAACTGGAAAATTATCTGGAATGATAACGGAAACCAATTCTGATAACATTCTTATCGGATGCAATATTCTTATTAATGATACAGATCTTGGAACGGCTTCCGATGCCGAAGGAGAATACTTTCTTCTGAATATTCCACCAGGTGTCTATACGGTTAGATTTCAAATGATTGGATATGAAACCCTCATTATAAATGATGTGAAAATATCGGTAGATAGAACGACAAAACTAAATGCCGACCTTGCGGTAGAAGCTATTGAAGGCTCAGCAGTAACTGTAACAGCAGAACGCAAACTAATTGAATTTGATGTAACGCAATCAGAATCAAGAATTACTGCGGAAGAATTAGAATCTATGCCTGTGGCTGAAGTGTCCGATGTCTTGCGATTGCAAGGCGGTATCACGCAAGATGCAGGTGGTGGATTGCATATGCGGGGTGGTCGTAGTAATGAAATTGCCTATATGGTAGATGGTGTTCCAATGACTGATTCATATAATGGCGGCATATCTGTACAGATTGAAAATGATAATCTTCAAGAGTTACAGGTTATTAGCGGTACGTTTAATGCAGAATATGGAAAAGCACTGACAGGGATAATCAATATGGTAACCAAAGATGGTGGAGATAATTTTGAAGGGTCCTTAAATTTCTATTCAGGAGATCATACTACCAACGACACCATCTTTTCTGATTTAGATTCTTATTCTATAGATAATGATTATTCTATTTCCGGTAACGTAAGTGGACCAATTATTCCAGGACTGATCACATTTTATTCCTCTGGAAGAATCAATCAATCTTCTGGATGGTTAAATGGCTTGCATACTTTTACAATGTATGGGGATACCCTCTTTCAAGATTATAACAATAATGATTATCGTGATAATAATGAACCATTTAAAAACCCGTCCTATCGAAGCCTCAATTGGTATAATAATTGGTCAACGCAAAATAAAATTACATTTCGTCTAAGACCTATGACTAGATTAAAAGTTAATACCATCTTTAATTCAGGAACATCTCAAGGGTATGATCACTATAGACAAATGTCACAAGATGGAAGAAACAAAAACTATGATACAGGTGCATTTCTTGGAATAAATTTATCTCATTCGTTCTCCCCTCTATCTTTTGTAGATATATATGTAACAGAATATACTCGAAAATTTCAATCGTATTTATTTGCTGATCCAATGGATACACGCTATAAAACTCCTGATAGCTTGTATTGGGCGCACATTGATGGCACACTCCCAGAGGAAATAATAAATGAGTATGGATCAGGAGTAAATTATTTTCCACAATACACTCTCTCACGTTGGGGTGTAGATATCAATCGATTTAAACGAGAAACAATCAATAGAAGCGTAAAAGTGGATGCAACCAGTCAAATAAATAAATACAACCTAATAAAATTTGGTTTTGATTTTACGAATTACAAATTATCATTGGATACCTATGCCCTGTTGGATTCTTCACAGGCAGACCAAGAATTTTCTCCTATTATTCCTGAAACTGGTAGTTTTAATAGGTCTACATATGAATTTAACCCTCAAGAAATATCTTTTTATGTTCAAGATAAGATTGAATATGGAGATATGATCATCAATGTTGGCCTTCGATATGAAATATTTGACCCAAAAGCGAAAATACCTACTAATATTCATGAGCCATATATCTACGACCCAAGAAACCCTGCTTTGGATACATTATCCTTAGAGGAATTAGAAAATATTGAATGGGGCGATATATCGTATATTGATGAAGATAGTTTGGGTAATCCACAGAGTCATAGCTATGCAGAATATTATAATAGATTTAATGATCAACCTGATCTGGTAAACAAACAGGGGTGGTGGAAAAAGACTCGGAAAAAGTCTCAATTAAGCCCGCGTTTGGCTGTTGCATACCCCATATCAGATAAAGGTGTTATTCATTTTGCTTATGGTTATTTTTATAAAATTCCTGACTTTTCTATTCTATATAATAATACGGAATATAAGTTAACAGAAAGTGGAACAAATTTTGGTATTTTTGGCAATCCTGATTTAAAACCAGAAACAACCATTAGCTATGAGCTTGGCTTACGACAGGAAGTCGCATCAAATACTCTCTTAGAATTAAAAGGGTTCTATCGTGACGCACGAAATTATGTATCCAGTGGTATCCCTATTGATCTTGGAGATGGTAAAAATTATTATACCTTTGTAAATAAGGATTATTCTAATTCCAGAGGTGTTATACTCTCTTTTTACAGACGATTCAGTAATTTTATCGGGTGGAATATAGATTATACCTACCAAGTTGCTGAAGGATCAAATTCTAATCCAAGTGAGGAATTTGGTGCAGTACTATCTGGTAAAGAACCATCACGTTCTATTATTCCCTTGGATTGGGACCAAACGCATAATTTAAATGGATCCATTCAATTTGGATATAATGGTTGGGGTGCGAATACCATATTTCAATATGGAAGCGGTTATCCATATACTCCTTTTATCACGAACTATGAACAACAGGGTGAAGTGCTATCCAATGTATTAATTCGGAACAGTCGTAGAAAACCAACAACTTTTCGTATAGATCTAAAATTATTTAAACAAATACAAATTTTTGGCACGCAGGGAAAACTGTATATGAATATTTATAATTTACTAGATAAAAGAAATATGATTATTGTCTATGGCGATACAGGTCGTACAGATGAAACCATTGAAAAAGCAAGAGCAGAAATTATCTCTCCTTTTGAACCACTTAGACCAAATTCTATCTATCAATATTATAATCGCCCTGATTGGTATGATGAACCAAGGGAAATACAATTAGGGTTTCAATTATCATGGTAAAGTTCATTTCTTTCATATTCCTATTATTTACTATCGTATGGTCTCAATCGGATGAACGCGGTGACCCAGATTATCGGCGTTCTACAAATATCGATGTAAATAAAGTTCGAACTACCATTTTCAATTATGGTATTACGGGCCGTCAATCTGCTACCCCTGGAGAAATTCCGTATGAATGGCCGGTTAATTCTGGTCAAATGTATATTGCCATGACTGCCCTTGCTGTTGGTGCCGAAGTAATTACAAATGAAGGTGATGTACGACCATTGGTAACCATTCCTTTTCGTTCGGATCAATCAGGTAATTCCATGACCTGGGAACCAGTACCTGGTTATTTAAACCCTAATTCACAAAAAATTGCGATCAGCGATGATGAAAGCACATGGCCAGCTATTTGGCCTGATAAGATAGATGACTCCAATGATCCTGGTTGGGGAAGTTCATGGAATGGATATTTTGGTAAAAACCAGTTTAATGCTCAGCAAGAAATATACTATAAAGCTTCCGATGATCGAAATTTCATCGTTGGTGTTCCATATACACCTGATACAACTGATATATATCGTAAAGGCGCAGGGTTAATGACTGGAGTACGTGTGCTTCAATGGAAACAAGTTCTTATTGAAGATGTCGTATTTATCCTACATGAAATTAAGAATGATGCATCCTATGATTATGAAAAGGTGTCCTTTTCCATGTGGCTTGCTGATTTGGTTGGAGGCGATGGCGATAGTGGTGATGATACGCCAGATTTTGATTTACTTTATGATGTAGCCTGGTCCATGGATAGTGATGGTATTGGGAACGCAGCGTTTGGTTCTGACCCTGTAGGTGTTGCCGCTACTTCCTTTATCGAAACCCCAGGGAACAATACGGATCGAATTGATAATGATGGTGATGGTGAAGATAATGGCCCTATTATTAGTGAGTTTTTTATTATTGATGAAATCTTAGGAAATGCTATTGATGATAACGGAAATGGTTTGGTTGATGAAAATATGACACATGTGCCTTTTGGAGATCAGTCTGGAGTTACATATGCAGATCATATTGATAACGATCAAGATGGCGAGGAAAACAGTCCGATTATTACGGAAGAAATGATTAATGCTGCCTATTCACAATGGCAGATATGGCCTCCCTCTAACGATTCCATGCAAGATTCCATCATTCATATTATTGGTCTTGATGAAAACGATCTTGATCTATCATATGCAGACGGAATCGATAATAACGCTAATCCTGATGATCCGTATGCATTAGAATACCCATATGGGTACGGAGCCGATGTGAATTCGCCTTTAATTACAGATGAAATCATTGCTATTGCAGCAACAGATGAATGGAAACGATATGCAGTGCCAAATTCAAATATTATTTTATACGATGTGAATACAGAAGATTTAGGCAAGCCCTATGCAGATGGAGTTGATAATGATGGAGATGGAGCTATTGATGAGGGAATTGATGAGGGAATCGATGAGATGATTGATGAGTCAAGAGATGATTTTATCGATAATGATTTCGATTGGGATCCCAGTGATGATGTGGGGATTAATGGAGATGAATCTGGAGGAATTGCAGCTGGAGTCAACGATCAAAAACCAACTTCTGGCTCTGGGACTGGATTTCCAGGAGAACCAAATATTGACAAGACGGATGTAGCAGAATCCGATCAAATGGGACTCACTGCTGTAGGGTATGATCCAGCAGGGTCCATTCCTATCACTAGCGATAATTATCTCTGGTTATTTTATATGACCCCAGGAACTTATTGGCAACCCCCAGCTGGTGGCCAACCGCCTGGTGATTATGATTTATTTGTTACTTCTGGATTTTTTCCATTGAAGGCTGGACAGACAGAACGTATTGCTATGTCCGTTACACTTGGAAATGATGTAGCAGATGCCCTTCGGAATAAAGCAGTGGCTCAAACCACATATGATTTTGATTATCAATTTGCCAAAGCTCCAAATCCTCCAAAGGTATCATCTGTGACTGGAGATGGTTTTGTAGCTCTTTACTGGGATGAAAGCGCAGAGCAATCCTTTGATAAATACATGGGCGAAGTTACCAATGGTGTGGATTTATATGATTTTGAAGGATATAAAATATATCGAGCTACTGATTTTGAATTCGATGATGCCTACACGATAACTGATGGAGATGGAAATTTAACCTTTCTGGAACCATATATTCAAAATGGAGAGAAAGCTCAATGGGATTTAAATAATGGCAAGAATGGATGGCATCCAGTTGATTTAAATGGGATAAAATTTTACCTTGGCGATGATACAGGAATTCGCCATTATTATCGAGATGAAAATGTTATAAATGGGCAACGGTATTATTATGCTGTTGTTTCTTACGATTATGGTGGTGATTTGACAAATGATATCATTCCTAGCGATTCCCCTATGCGCCTACGAGTGAATTCATTGACTGGTGAAATTGAGATGGGTCCCAACGTGGTTGAAGCAACCCCCTCTCCTCCTGCTGCTGGATATACGGATGCAGAATTTGAGGGATCATTACTTAACCATATTTCTGGAACATCAAGCGGAGAAATATATCTTGAAATTGTTGATCCAATCAGTGTAAAAAATAATCATACGTACCATATAACATTTTCTGATACAATACTACCGAATCAACAAGGAATTGCTGGATACGATACCGTTACTACCAAATCGTATTATTTAACTGATGTAACCTTTGAAAATTCACTGGATACACTGATTAATGATAAAGATTTGAATACGGAAGACGGTCAAGTGATTGATGGGTTCAGACTATCCTTTAAAAATGTAAACGAGCTACGATTTAATTCGGAAGAATCTACCTGGTCTCGGGATAGCATATGGACATACAATGTGCGACGATATGCGACATTTAATGTAGTAGGTACGCAATTACCTTTTGATTATCGCATCATATTTTATGATACAGATATAGACTCAACCATTGATCTTTGTATGCGGTATCTTCCTAATTCTACGAATTGTTACCCTGGCTTCCTTTATGAATCTCGGAATGTAAATTTTAAGGCACAAAGACGAGAATCTCTAACTGGAGTTGATATAGTAGACTGGGTGGACATCCCTACGGGGTTTATTGATGTAATTCCGATGGGAGATCCTGATGGAAATTTTAATGCAGATGGAAACAGGGAAAGCGATTGGATTGTATTTATGGATTATGAAGATGAAAATGGAAATCCCGCACCTTCCTGGTCATTTTATTTGAACTTACACCCAAATGATGAAGTATTGATTTATAACGAACCACAGCCAGGAGATACGGCATATATCTTCATTGAAAAACCATTTCTTCAAGAGGATATTTACGAGTTTTCCACCATCGCCTCGCATATAGATCAGCAAAAAGTTTTATCGGATATGGATAAAATCAAAGTTGTACCCAACCCATATTATGCTACGAATTCTTTTGAAGGATTAAATACCTTCACTTCTGGTAGAGGTCCAAGAGAAATACAATTTCGTTACTTACCACAGGACTGTATCATTCGTATATACACGATTTCTGGAGAGTTAGTTAAAGAAATACATCATATTTCATCAATCAATTATGGTACAGGAAAATGGGATTTGCTTACCAAAGATAATTTAACGGCAAGTTATGGTGTCTATATCTATCATATTGAAGCAAAAGGTATAGGCGAAAGAATTGGAAAGTTGGCTATTGTGAAATGATAAAGTTTATACAATACATTCTTTGTTTTCATTTTTTCTTAGGTAACGTTCTTGCTGTAGATAAAATTGGTACTACTGCAGCAAAGTTTTTACATATGAATGTTGGCTCCAGAGCTGTTGGTATGGGTGGTGCTTTTACTTCCATTGCAAATGATGCCTCAGCAATGTACTGGAATCCAGCTGGCTTAAGTTTTCATGATACAAAAGAAGTGTTTTTTAACCATTCTAATTGGATATCGGATATTTCATTTGATTACTTTGGTTTTTCTTTGCCATTAATGAATAACCATTTTTTTGGGTTGAATATCACTTCTATTACCATGGATGATATGGAAGTAACGAGATATGGTAATGAAAGTACTGGGGAAACATTTGCTGCATCAAACTTTGCAATTGGAGCCACATACTCTTTGAATCTAACTGATAGGTTTTCTATTGGTTTTAATGGAAAGTATATTCAAGAAATTATTGCAAATAATAACGCTACAGGAATTGCTTTGGATATAGGTACGTTATTCTCTACTCCGTACGGTTTTAAACTGGGTACCAGTATCAGTAATTTTGGACCAAAAATGAATATGACTGGAGATGATCTTCTTGTTCCTGTAGATATAGATGAGACTATAGAAGGGAATAATGAAAGTGTTACAGGATATTTATCGACGGATGATTTTGATCTTCCCCTTATTTTGCGAGTAGGCATATCTGATGATTTGAATGTAGGTCAAATAGGCACAATGACCTGGAGTATCGATGTCAATAGTCCAAATGATAATTCTATGTATGTCAATACGGGAATTGAATGTGGATTATTTAATAATCTATTTGTGATACGAACGGGTATGAATTCTTTATTTTTACATGATAGGGAGAAAGAACTGTCCATGGGGTTAGGATTTAATTTGACAAATATCTTAAAAAAGAATCTGTATATAAACTATAGTGTAGAAACGTTATCCCATTTGGGAGAAACGCATCAATTCAGCGTTCAATTAGGGTTATGATTATCTAAAATATTTATTATATTTCGCTCACGGATTTTTAAAATAAATTCAAAATTGTTAATTAATTAAGGAGGAGTTAATAATGAGAAAAATGTTAATTGTATTTTGTTTTAGTATTTCAACTATTGTTTATGGGGGTCATAATTCTCTTGTAATTGGAGGTATTCTCGATCTAGGCACATCAGGTAACTCTGGAAAAGCATTGCAGTTTGTTGCTGTTGAAGATATCGCAGATCTTAGTGTATACGCTGTAGGTATAGCCAATAATGGTGGCGGAACGGATGGAATTGAAGCAAATTTTCCTGCTGTAGAGTTAGCTGCAGGTGAGAGTTTTTGGTTTTTGTACGATTCTGCAGCTTATCAGAATTATTTTGGAGATGTATTTGGTGATTATAATGTTAATTTTGGATATGATTCCGATCTGAATTCAAATGGTGATGATGCCATTGAATTATTTTATATGAATGGTATTGATACTTCTCTTATAGATCTTTATGGTGATCTTGATACGGATGGAACTGGTGAAGATTGGGAGTTTATGGATGCTTGGGCATTTAGAAAATGTGATGCACGTGTTCCTAGTGACACATTCAATATTGCACAGTGGACAATAGCTACTCCAAACTGTTCTGATGGTTCTACAACAAATGCTGACTCAGACTGTTCATACCCTATTGATGGTTGTCCTTCTGTTCAATTTAATTTAAATACTTCCACTGCTAATGGATTTACCGATTCAAGTACATTGGTTCTTAGAGGAAGTTTCAATGGCTGGGCTGGAAATGAATGGGAAATGGATAATGTAGGTGGAGACTATTGGGTTTTAAATGCTCCTGTAGGCCTTGATACGGCAAGTTACGAATTTAAATATGTACTAGTTGGCGAAAGTGGTGACACCTGGGAATCAACTGGTAATCGCGCCTTAACCGTGACAGCTGGTAATACTGTCTTGGCTCAGGACTATTGGGAAAATGGTTCTACCCCGCCTTATACCCCTACAGATAGTGTAGATGTATGGTTTCGGGTTAGCACAGCTGGCATTGTTGATTATGCAGGTGAAGTAATGCATATTGCAGGGAACATGAATGGATGGACTGGAGCCGCATTAAGTCCTGAAGGCGATTCTACATTCTGGTCTGGTCAATATTCCTTTGCTACTGCTGGCGATACTCTTCAATATAAATTCTTAAAAGGAAGCGATAGTTGGGAGTCCAATGATAATCGTGTTGCCGTTGCAAATCAGGATACTACGTTGCAATGGGTGTATTGGAGCAATGTACCCCCAACGGATGTACAACCTGTGAATGTAACGTTTACTCTGAACACATCCACTGCACCTGGCTTTACGGACTCAACAAATACTCTTGTCATTCGTGGAAGCATGAATGGCTGGGATGGTGTTGAATGGGAATTAGATAATGGAGGTGGAGATTATTGGACATATACCACAACTACTGCTTTAGCAATGGGAGATTACGAATATAAATATGTCATGCTGGATGAATTAGAAAATGTAAATTGGGAATCGACTGATAACCGTGCATTATCTCTATCGAATGAAACGGACGATGTTGATTTAGCTGTCGATTATTGGGAAAGTGGTACCACTCCCCCATACACACCAACGGATAGTGTAGATGTATGGTTTCGAGTCAGTACGGCTGGAATTGTAGGGTATGCAGGTGAAGTAATGCATATTGCGGGAACCATGAATGGTTGGACTGGAGAAGCATTGACTCATGAAGGAGATGATTTCTGGTCTGGACAATATTCCTTTGCTGCTGGTACTGCAACAGAGCATAAATTCCTCAAAGGTAGTGATGGATGGGAATCAAATGATAACAGAACCGCTCTTGTTACTCAAGACACTACATTAGCATGGATGTATTGGGATAATGCTCCACCGTCTAATGTGCAACCTGTAACTAAAACCGTTATCTTTTCTGTGGATTTATCGGAATGGTTAGATGAAGAAGGCGCTACAGGTCTTCCAATTTTTAGTGTTGCTCGAGGAGATGTCATGCAGGTTCGTGGTGGTTTTAATGGCTGGAACGGTGATGATCCAGCTGATTCTGAATTAACCAGAACACCTGGTACAAACATATTCAGTTTGGCACTTTCACTAACAGATCTACCGGATCATGAAAATGAATACAAATTCTTTATTGAACATAGCGAAGAATCTGTAACGCACCTCACTGCTACATATGGTGAACTGTGGACTGATATGGGATGGGAAGATTCACCGGCATTTGGTGGCGGAAACAGAATATTCGTAATAGGTGAAGATGATGGTACAGGTCTATTAGAATTAAACTTAGCTGGATATTATGATCTTCCTGCTGGTGCAGTTGTTCCTGCTGGACAGGAAATTTCTGTTATGTTTAGCGTTGATATGACTGGAGCAAGTGAAGATGGCTTTGATTCTGCTGAAGATTCTGTTTATATAAAACTGGAAGACAAATGGTTGAAATATCTGCAAGGTTTCGATGATAATCAAAAGTTTGTAGCAATAAGCAATGGTGATGGATCCTATTCCGCAACCGTTGATTTTGTTGGACCATTAGCCTGGCATATGATCTACCATTGGGAATTCCTTGACGTATCCGAATCTGTTGTTGTAAGTGAAGGCGGTGGTTTTGGTTTTGGAAGATTCCGTGCACGATATATGCATTCCAACTCCGATTTTGATTGTAGTTGGGGAGATTGGGCCTTCGATGATGATGGGTGGCAAAAAGATCCACCTCTTCCTGTAGAAGAATGGGATCCAGATGCAGTATGTGTTGCGCTATCATTAGTAAGCGATATTGTTCCTACGAAATTTGCTTTGTCGGATAATTACCCAAATCCATTTAATCCAACAACCAATATTTCTTTCAGCATACCTATGCAGCTGGATGTTCGGATTAATATCTATAATATTATGGGGCAACTAGTTGCAAATGTTTCTCATGGGGAACTCAATGCTGGTACCTATAATATTCAATGGAATGGAACAGATCAAGGAGGCAATATGCTTCCTAGTGGGTTGTATTTCTATGAGCTTGAAGCTGGAAATGAATTCAGGCAAATTAAGAAAATGACTCTGGTCAAATAACCAACCTAATTTATGATATAAAAAGGGGTTCATTGTTGAGCCCCTTTTTATATTCAGGTAATAATTATTTTTTTATTAATCAACTATAGGAAATTTATGAAGGTGTTCAAGTATCCATTGATTTTTACATTCCTAGTGTTTTCAATTTCTTGTGTATATAATGATTTAAACAGAGATTATTATCTCTTATCTCCAGATGAATCCCTTTCATTCACATTCCATTCAGATGAACAGAAAATTTCTTATTCACTGAAGAAAAATAATCAGCTTTTAATTGAAAAGTCTTTATTGGGGATATTAACGGATCAATTTGATTTATCTGACGATTTAACTGTTGATAAAGTTCAACGATCAAGAAATAATGAAACGTGGACACAAATCTGGGGCGAGCAAAAACATATCACAGATAATCATAATGAGTTAGCCATTTATTTATCATCCAAAACAAATCAAATGAAGATGATTATTCGTTTTCGATTATTTAATGATGGCTTGGGTTTTCGGTATGAACTTCCTGAGCAAAATGAGATGAATGAATTCAAAATTTTAGATGAACTAACCGAGTTCAATTTTTCAGAAGATTCCCAGTCCTGGTGGATTCCTGCCTATTCATATCGTCGATTTGAATTTTTGTATGCCAATACTCTCATAAGTGATATATCCCGTGATACATACTCAGATTTAGTTGAAGATTT
>Ga0208765_1002092_pt1 | contig 11422 bp, 9 predicted proteins | sample ETNtaG_2_FD_185783 | JGI IMG/M metagenome (GOLD analysis project Ga0208765, IMG submission 185783) | Marine microbial and viral communities from oxygen minimum zone, Eastern Pacific Ocean - ETNP201406SV203 (SPAdes) (version 2) | ecosystem: Environmental > Aquatic > Marine > Oceanic ... | reverse complement strand
TTTTTTAAAAGCTTATCTGCTTTTGTTTTTTATGTGCACTGCACAATTTCTTGTACGAGTGCCCACACAAGTTGCTTGATAAATTGTTAAAGAACTACCACCCCAAAATTGATCATTTTGTAGCGGTGAAAGCGAGAAATTATACAGGCTCAAAATGTTGCGTCAAGTTATAATTTTGAATATTTATAAAATAAAACCTGATGCACTATACCTTCAATAATTACATAACCAAAAATAGTGTGTAAAATCAATATTATAGACCTAATTAATTACCCTATATAATTTCCATAAATTTATTAACTTACGGGTCAAATATTCTTCTATTTTCCAATACAAAAAGAAGAGAAGATTTCACCCAATAAATCGTCCGAGGAAAACTCGCCAGTTATCATCCCAAGTGACATGCCTGCTTGACGCAAATCTTCGGCAACTAATTCACTGGCTCCAAGTTCAAGTTGACCAACAGCACTGTTGATAGATATAAGGGTTGATTCAATCGCTAGTATATGCCTTTTGCGAGCAAGGAAAGTACTGTCACTTTCTGGGTTATAACCAGCAATATCTGACAATGCTTGTCTTAATAACTCAACCCCATCTCCAAATTTCGCCGATAAGCTAATTTCTGTTTGATCTTCAAATTGCCGTATCTCGGTCTTAGCTTTTAGTAAATCAATCTTATTTCTGATAGCTATGATAGGCTTACCCATCATAGCCTCCGGCAAAATAGAAAGGTCAGGTGATGAGTCCTTTGCATCATAAACCAACAATACAACGTCAGCATTATTAATTTCAGCATGCGCTCTCCGGATACCCTCTTGCTCAATGATATTATCACTTTTGTGAAGACCTGCAGTATCGATAATATGTAACGGCATACCGTCAACATGTATAGTTTCTTTTAATACATCGCGTGTCGTTCCAGCTATATCGGTAACAATTGCGCTGGGCTGTTTGGTTAGAGCATTAAGCAAACTTGACTTGCCTGCATTTGGTTTGCCGGCAATTGCAACATGCAAGCCATCTCTCAAAATAGCCCCCTGGTTTGCATTATCAAGTATATCAAGAAGCTCTTTTTTTAATAATTCAAGTTTTGTTGATGCTTCGTGAGATTCCAAAAAATCAATCTCTTCATCAGAGAAGTCGATAGTGGCTTCAACAAAAACCCTTAAATCAATCAAATTTCTCAGTAGTCGGTTTATTTTTTCGGAAAATTCTCCAGAAAGTGATCTTACTGCACTGAGAGCTGATTTGTCAGAGCTTGCCTGAATGAGGTCTTGCACTGCTTCTGCTTGAACCAAATCCATCTTTCCGTTTAAAAACGCACGCTTTGTAAACTCCCCTGGCTCTGAAAGTCGGACCCCAAAAAAAGTGATTGTCTCTAACAACTTTCGCAAAACACTTGTTCCACCATGCCCTTGAAGTTCTAACACATCTTCACCGGTATAAGAATGAGGTCCAGGGAAAAAAATGGCTACACCTTTATCAACCTGATTACTTTCTTCATCATAAAAAGAGCCATAGTAGGCAACTCTGGGCTCGAGTTTAACATTAAGAACTTTGTTAGCAATTAATTTAGAAAAAGGTCCTGAGATACGAATCACCCCAATACCGCTTTGCCCAATGGAAGTAGCTATAGCGCATATAGTTTCAACCTTATGCATCGTCGGCAAAATACTCTTCGATGAATTTGTCAAAACTTAATATATCCTCCGCTTCCATCTTCAGTTGTTTTTGGTGTGAAGATATTGCTAACTCCTCTAGCTCAACAAAATAACCCTTGTCAATACTCTTGCTTCGATATAGCTCCTTATTTTGATGGCTAAACTTGTCTATATATTCAAAGAAACCTAACTCTTTCTGTTGCATTTCTTCGAGCATGATTGCCGAAGGTGTCAAATCAGGATTATTAATGCGGATTAACATTTTTTGAACAGAGTTCTGATGCTCTTTGGTTAAAAGTGTAGAGCACTCTGTAATCCCTGAAAAAATTTCCTTACCCCAATCCTGTAGCAATATATCCATCCCATTATTTCGAAGCTTTAGGCCAGGCTGTCGTCCTTTATGAGACACTAAATTGTCGTTATTATCAATGTCGAATTGCTCTGATGTAGAAATAGTCGCAGAATCTTGAAGAAGACAAAACAATAAAAATGCTTCCAGAAAATGTATCTGCGGCTTATCAATACCCAAACTTATTAAAGGGTTGACATCCAAAGATCTAATTTCAATATAACCAATTCCATTATTCGTGAGTGCCCTCAATGGCTTGTTCATCCCATGCAATAATGGCTTGGGACGTACCGAAGCATAGTATTCATTTGCAATCTGCAAAATATTAGTATTGAGTTGCTGATATTCCCCATCTTTTTTTAACCCAATCTTTTCAAAATCCTCACAATTAGTTTGCATTGCAGCCCTTAAGCTATGAACGTAGTGACACAAACTATTGTAATTTGCCTTCACTCCTTTTTCATCTTCTTGGGAGTTCTGATAACCAATATCACTCATTCTTAGTGAAGTTGCATATGGCAGGTAAAAAGTATTGTCATCAAACTCTTCAAAATCGTGTTTATGGTAATCTTTCATAAAGGACTTGCAAACTGATGCAGAAGCGCCAAACAAATAAGGGATTATCCAGCCGTACCTCAGAATGTTCCGTGCAAGTCCCATATAGTGGCAATCAATAAAGTTTCTTACAGACATATCTGGTGACATCAAATCACGATAGGCTTGCCAAAAATTTAAAGAAAATGAATAATTAAAATGAATGCCTGCGATTGCTTGCATTACACTTCCGTAACGATTTGCAAGACCGCGACGATATACCGTTTTCATGATGCCCAAATTTGAACTGCCATATTGCGCAATAGGTATATTGGTATTTCCTCGCAAAATACAAGGCATACTTGCTGGCCAAAAACGTTCACTTGCTGGCAGATGATGGTGCACAAAATGTTGGATTTTAGCTAACTCATTTAGAGCCTTATCAGCGCTGTCAAATGGCTCAGTAACAAGTTCGATTAAAGCCTCGCTAAAATCAGTTGTGATTGCGGAGTTGGTCAGCGGAGAACCATAAGGCTCTGGATGTGGCTCTTGTGAAATGCTACCGTTTTTCGAAACACGCAAGCTCTCCTTTTCAATACCAATAAGGTTTTGAATAAGTGTGTCCTTAACTGGTAATAACAACTGAATTTTATCGAGAAGGTCCAATCCACTAACTCAAATAGTAAAATACGTATTTTACCTTGCACTGTTAGCAACGGTGACAATAGAAAACTTCTGTCCAACTTCATAAATCATTACTGGGTCATGTCATCTAATAAAAAAATCATAGAAGAGGAAGTAGTCGTTGGAATCCTTCTAAATAAAAATGGACAAATACTCATTACCAAGAGACGCAATAACCAGTTTATGCCAGGCTATTGGGAATTACCAGGAGGAAAAATTGAAGTTGGCGAAAACAAAAAAGATAGTCTTAAACGAGAACTTTTTGAGGAGCTAGGAGTCACTGTTAAGAAAAGCAACCTTAAACACACGATGCTCTATCAATATCCGGACAAGATTGTAAAATTGTGGATATACAATGTTGACAAATACTCTGGAAAGGCATCAGGTCAAGAAGGACAAGACACGTCCTGGTGTAGTTTAGATCAGCTAAATAACTATAAATTGCTGCCCACTATGAGGGAAATTGTGCATAAAATTTCTCTGCCCAAGCATTACTGGATTACTCCTGATGACCATCATTCTGAATCCGTTATAGAAAAATGCCATGAACACTTAATTGCTGGCACTACGATTGTCCAGCTTCGCAGCAAAGCACCTCTAGATCAATCTTATATAGATAAAATTTACAGACTCTGTCAGGATTACCAAGCAAGCCTTATTCTAAATACACCGAATAAAACTTACCAAGAACTTTGTGATGGTTGGCATTTAACAAGTAATGAACTTTTGTCTCTTAAGAAAAGGCCTTGCGACAACAATAAACTCCTTGGTGTCTCAACTCATAATGCCCTTGAGGCAGAACATGCAGAAAATATTTCTGCAGATTATATTAGTTTGTCACCGGTAAGTTCAACCCTGAGTCACTCACATGTTCCAGGTCTTGGTTGGAAAGCAGCTTCCGATATTATCAGAAAAAGCAACTTACCTGTATATCTACTCGGAGGAATGAGCAAGGAAGTGCTTGATAAAGCATTAAGCATTGGAGCCCAAGGAGTTGCAGGCATCAGTCGAATCTAGTAGCGATCTTTTGTTAATTCTAAAACTTTATTTTGTATATCTTCTTTAGTCATCCTAACAAGACCATCAGAACCACCCTCACATAAGAGCCTATCACCTACAAACATTTGCGGGACTGTTCTATAACCAGTCTTTATAAAAAAATCTCTAGCTTCATTATCTTCTTGAATATTTAACGTTTTATACTCTATACCGTGCAAATCTAAATAGTTTTTTGCTCTAGTGCAATAAGGGCAAGAATAGGTTGTATATACTTTAATCATTTCTTTCTATATGGTCTGAAGTAGCTAGCTATATTAGCCTCTAACATATACCCATGTCGAATCACTAGAAAGATCCTGATTATATAGGTATCCCTCGTCGGAAAAATCTTTGAGCACTTCGGCATCAGTTAAACGGTTTCTGATGATGTAGTTAATCATTAATCCTCTTGCTCGCTTGGCATAAATGCCAATAACTTTATAAGTGTCGTTTTTCTTTTCCTTGAAAACGATATCCAGTATCTGGGCTTTGAGTATTTCTTTATCAATCGCTTTAAAATATTCGTTGGATGCTAAGTTAACAATCAACTTCTCTTCATCTTCATTCAAGACTTCACTAATACCACTCCCCCAATAATCATATAGATTATTTCCTTGAGCATTACTGAGCTTTGTTCCCATCTCCAAGCGATAGGGCTGTATCAAATCGAGTGGTCTAAGAACACCATACAAACCCGAAAGCATGCGTACATTCTTTTGTGCAAAATCAAGATCTTTAACAGAAAGTGAAGATGCATTAATACCGTTGTATACATCACCTTTGAAGGCCAATAAAGCTTGCTTGGCATTGTCTAATGAGAATGGTGTCTTAAATGCTTGAAATCGATCAAAATTTAACTTTGATAGCTTTTCACTCAGAGACATAAGTTTTGAAATTTGACTCTGGGTTTTATTTTTTAAGATATTGACTAATTTTTGGGTGTAATCTAACTGCCGAGTCTGTGTGAAAGAGTTTATGTCACATGGTGAAAAATCTTGAGTTTTGGAAGGTGAAATTATTGCTAACATTTCATGAATAAATTGAAACATTCTACCCGAAGATGCCTTCTATAACAATATAATCGAGTGTATTTGATATTCAAAAAGTATAGGTTATACGTTATAATCATTTATCATAAAAAATCCTTCATTTTCAGCTAGAGTTTTCATGATAAAAAATCAATTATACTTGCCAAAACCTCACGGTCTTTATCATCCAAACAATGAGAAGGAAAATTGTGGCGTTGGTTTTATTGCCAACATAAAAAGTAAGGCTTCATTCAAAATTACTGAAGATGCTCTAGAAATGCTTTCTCGTATGGACCATCGAGGAGCATGTGGCTGTGAAGCCAATACCGGGGATGGAGCGGGAATTTTAACCAACATTCCCCATGATTTTTTTTTCCAGGAAATACAATCTCTATTTGGTGTTAGCGTTAAAGCTGGCAACTATGGTGTTGGAAATATTTTTTTACCTCAAGACGATAAAGAAAGACAACACTGTATTTCTATAGTTGAAAAAACTGTTAAAAATGAAGGACAAATTCTGATTGGCTGGCGTGACGTTCCCGTTGATGCTATCAAGGCTGATGTAGGAGACACTGCAAGAAACTCTCAACCGGTTATTAAACAACTTATTATTGGCAGCGCTGATGACATAGATAATGATGTTTTTGAGGGCGCACTTTATATTATAAAAAAGCATATTTCTAAAGTAATTCGTACGGATGAATCGCTTTCACAGGCACTACTATTTTATGTGTGTAGCCTTTCTACCCGGGTTATTATTTATAAGGGAATGCTGATGGGCTCACAACTATTGAATTTCTACCCAGACCTTACCAATAAAGAATTTAAAACATATTTGGCAATGGTTCATTCGCGCTTTTCAACCAATACATTCCCTTCATGGGATCGTGCCCAACCTTGTCGCTTTATGGCTCACAACGGCGAAATTAACACACTTCAAGGTAACTACAACTGGATGAGAGCTCGTGAGGGAGTTTTAGAAAGTGATTTTTTTGGTGGTAATTTAGACAAAACCTTGCCTGTTATTGAAACGGAAGTTTCAGACTCTGGCAGCTTTGACAATGTTCTAGAGTTTCTTTTGATGAATGGAAGATCCCTGCAGGAAGCTGTATTGATGATGGTTCCTGAGGCATGGCAAAATGATCACCAAATGACCGATCAGAAGAAAGCCTTTTATGAATATTTCTCAAGTGTTATGGAGCCCTGGGACGGTCCCGCTTCAGTTACTTTCACTGACGGACGCTATATTGGAGCCGTCCTAGATCGCAATGGTCTGCGCCCATCACGCTATTACCTGACTCATGATGACAGAGTCATCATGGCATCTGAAGTGGGTGTTGTTGATGTTGCAACTGACAATATACAAAGTAAAGGCAGACTTCGTCCAGGGAAGATGTTTTTAGTCGACTTTGGTCAAGGAAGACTAGTTGACGATGATGAAATAAAAGACAATTTTTCTTCTAAAAACCCTTATCGAAAGTGGCTTGATGAACAACAAATTCATTTAAGTGAACTAGCTAGTAATGAGGAGGTTCAAGGTTTCTATCCAGAAACTCTTTTGCAACGCCTAAAAGCCTTCGGTTACAGTACAGAAACATTAGAATTCATGCTATTGCCGCTCGTCACTGAACTCAGAGACCCTGTTGGATCTATGGGTAATGATTCAGCATTGGCCTGTCTCTCTGATCAATCTCGTATTATTTATGACTACTTTAAGCAACTATTTGCCCAAGTCACCAACCCTGCCATCGATTCCATTCGCGAAGAGGTGGTCATGTCATTACGCTGCACTATAGGGCCAGAAGGAAACTTGCTTCGCAACAAGGCTGAAAATGCCAACCGCTTGGTGATAGAGCACCCTATTCTGACGAACGAAGAAGCGTCAGCTCTTAAGAATTGCAACCATCGTGGTTGGACAAGTCAAACCATTGATATCACTTATGAAATTGATAAGGGATACAACTTGAGCGATATGCTTGATGATATTTGTCATCAAGGCTCACAAGCCATCAAAGATGGTCACAGCTTGGTTGTCTTATCTGATCGCAAATTGAATTCAAATCGTGCTTCCATAAGTGCTTTATTAGCATCTTCAGCGCTGCACAGATACTTAGTAGCCCATCACAAAAGAACCCAGGTTGGAATCATCGTTGAAACGGGAGAAGCTCGAGAAGTCCATCATTTCTGTCTAATGACTGGCTTTGGCGCTGATGCGGTTAATCCATACCTAGCATTTGAAGCACTTTGGCAGGCAAGGCGTGATAATTTAATCAAACTAGAAGATGATGACGCTGTTGTTACGGCCTATCGTAAAGGCGTGTCTAAAGGGATGTTGAAAGTGATGGCTAAAATGGGCATTTCAACGCTGGCATCCTATAAAGGCGCCCAAATTTTCGAAGCGGTTGGCTTATCTCCTGAAGTGATGGATAAATGTTTCTTTGAAACTGCCAGTCGAATCAGTGGTGTAGGCTTTGAAGTCCTTCAAACTGAAGCCGAAACTCAGCATAGAAAAGCTTACCTTTCAACTTCATTCGATAATCTTGGACAATATCATTGGCGTAGTGGTGGCGAAAAACATATGTGGGAACCACAAACCATTACAGACCTACAGAATGCTGCTCGTGGTAACGATAAAAATGCTTATTGGGAATTTTCAAAAAAATCTAACGAAGAAGGTACTCGTAATTGCACACTGCGTGGCTTGATGTCCTTTAAGTCAGGCAACCCAATCGATATTGATATGGTGGAACCTGCCAAAGCAATCGTAAAAAGATTTGCCACAGGTGCAATGAGTTTTGGCTCCATCTCTGCTGAATCTCATGAAACACTTGCCATCGCCATGAATCGGATCGGCGGTAAGTCAAATACCGGAGAAGGTGGAGAAGATTCTGCACGCTGGACACCTGATTCAAATGGCGACTCCCGACGAAGCGCTATCAAGCAAGTTGCTTCTGGTCGTTTTGGTGTTACTATCGAATATCTTAATAATGCCGATGAATTGCAGATTAAAATCTCGCAAGGCGCCAAGCCAGGTGAAGGCGGCGAGCTACCGGGGAATAAAGTTGATGAAGGTATTGCTAAGATACGTTGTTCGACTGCTGGAGTTGGATTAATTAGCCCACCACCACACCATGATATTTATTCTATTGAAGATTTATCACAATTAATTTTTGACCTTAAAAGGTCTAATCCAGAAGCCCGTATTAGCGTGAAATTGGTTTCTGAAGTGGGAGTGGGAACTGTCGCTGCAGGGGTAACTAAAGCAAAATCTGACCACATCCTCATTGCTGGTCATGATGGTGGCACTGGTGCATCACCTCTGACCTCTATCAAGCATGCTGGTCTACCTTGGGAATTGGGTCTTGCCGAAACCCATCAAACCTTGGTAATGAATGATCTTCGTTCACGTGTTGTTATTCAGACGGATGGACAACTTAAAACGGGGCGCGATGTCGCTATAGCGGCATTGCTTGGTGCAGAAGAGTTTGGTTTTTCTACAGCACCGCTAATTACACTCGGCTGCATCATGATGCGTAAATGTCATCTTAATACATGCCCTGTTGGCATTGCAACTCAAGATAAGGTTTTACGTAAAAAGTTTACGGGGAAGCCAGAACATGTAGTGAATTATCTATTTATGGTCGCTGAAGAGTTACGTACTATTATGGCGAATCTTGGATTTAAAACTCTCAATGAAATGATCGGGCGTGTCGATATGCTGGAAATGAATGAAGCGATTGACCATTGGAAGCATGACTCTATTGATCTTAGTGCGATTTTGACACCTGCTGACACACAATATAAAAATGCTGGCACCTATCAGAGCATCCCACAAGACCACCAACTCGATCAGCAATTAGACCATGAGTTAATAGCTCAATCGAAGGTCGCCATTGAGGGTAATGGTAAAGTTAAAATCGAGTCAGCTATTTCTAACGTTGATCGGACTGTTGGCGCAATGCTCTCTTCCCATGTCGTTAAAACAAGGGGTAAAAATAACCTAATTGAAGATGCAATTCATGTTGACTTTAAAGGTTCCGCTGGTCAATCATTTGGAGCGTTCCTTGCAAAAGGGATAACCTTGTCAGTTGAAGGAGATGCCAATGATTATGTTGGCAAGGGACTGTCTGGTGGTCGTATCATTATTTATCCACCTAAAAATTCAACATTCATTGCACAAGATGAAATTATTGCTGGTAACGTTTGTGGCTATGGTGCCACTGGTGGTGAAATGTATTTATCTGGTTGTGTTGCAGAACGCTTCTGTGTTAGAAATTCTGGACTCATTGCCGTCGTTGAAGGTGTCGGAGATCATGGCTGCGAATACATGACAGGCGGTCGAACAGTAATCCTTGGCGAGGTTGGACGTAACTTTGGTGCGGGTATGAGTGGCGGGATAGCTTACGTCTATAATCCACACCTTACACTGCAGAGTCGAGCCAACCCATCCATGATTGATTTTGATCCGATGGATGATGAATCACAAAAAGAGTTGTTGGATTTGTTAACTAAGCATGCCGAATTTACAGGTTCTCCAATCGCAAAACAAATTTTAGGTAACTGGAATGCGGAATTGGCACACTTCGTCAAAGTTATGCCAAAGGCTTTAAAAGAAGTTTTGGAAGCACAAAATAAACAGTTATTGGAAGCTAGCTAGTAGGGTAGTAGGTCTATAGCGTCAGCACTTTTATCTATCGCTTCATCGATTTCGTTACCAATAAATGGAACAGCCGAAGCTATTGCACCTGAAACCCTTAAAGGTACTGTTACCACCTTAGTCAAAACACATCCTGAAACAAATAAAGCAACAAAAACAATAATGGACAATTTCTTCATAATGCCTCTTAATTATGCAGCTACCGAGAATTATATATAGATAAACAGTATTTATTACTTTCTTTTTAAAAAAATAAAGTGGTAAGCGTGCTTGTTTTTCTCATCCGGCTGGTGTGAATCACAACTCACTTCTAGCCAGTCGTTTTCATCGTAATGAGGGAAATAAGTTTCCCCTTCGAAATGTCCTTCAATATGAGTAATGTAGAGTCTACTAACATCAGGAAGCAATTGTTCGAATAGGTTTGCTCCGCCGATTACCATAACTTCTTCTTCGTCTTGAGCAAGGGAAAGTGCCTTCTCAATACTGTCAACTACCTCGCAACCTGGAATTGAAATATCTGGATCTCTGGTGATTACAATGTTTCGACGATTCGGTAATGGTTTGCCTATTGAGTCATAAGTTTTACGACCCATCAAGATCGAATTACCAGTAGTAATTTTTTTAAAAAAAGCTAAATCCGCTGGAAGATGCCAAGGCAATCCATTGCCTTTCCCGATTAGGTGATTGTCATCCATCGCAACAACAATAGATAAGCGCATAAAGCCCTGCCTGAATAAAGTAAAATATTGGCATATTTTACAATTTTTGAACTTCTAGTGTCACTCATTCTCGCCTCCTCTTCGCCCTTCAGAAAAGCTATTTTAGAGAGATTTGGTGTTTCCTTTATCACTGTCTCACCAAATATTGATGAAACACGGAAAACAGCGGAAACGCCATATGATTTGGTCTATCGTTTGGCTGAAGAAAAAGCAAAAGAGGTAGCAAAAACCCACTCTGGACTTATCATCGCTTCTGATCAAGTAGCTACCTTAGACAGTGGTAACGAAGAAGGCGATGAAATACTCAATAAACCACTTACTCACGAGAATGCCTTTGCACAACTACAAAAAAGTTCAGGTAGAGCTGTGACATTCCTTACAAGTATTTCTCTACTTAATACTGAAACCGGGATTCTTCAAAATCATGTGGAGTTTTTCCGAGTAGTTTTCAAGTCTCTCAGCGATAATCACATTTTGTCTTATCTTGAAAAAGAAGATGTTCTTAATTGTGCAGGGAGCTTTAAATCTGAAGGTCTAGGAGCTGCTTTAATTAATCGTATGGAAGGTGATGATCCAAACAGCTTAATAGGATTACCTACGATTCAACTAACCAAAATGCTTGCTAAGGAAAATGTTCATATCTTATGAACATTCTTTATCCTGAAAACTGCAAAACGTTTTCGTCGGGATCAACATCCTACTGGGGCTCCCTTTTTGGCTCTTCAGAGGCACTCGCATTATTAGAGTTTGCT
>Ga0208765_1002086_pt1 | contig 11450 bp, 4 predicted proteins | sample ETNtaG_2_FD_185783 | JGI IMG/M metagenome (GOLD analysis project Ga0208765, IMG submission 185783) | Marine microbial and viral communities from oxygen minimum zone, Eastern Pacific Ocean - ETNP201406SV203 (SPAdes) (version 2) | ecosystem: Environmental > Aquatic > Marine > Oceanic ... | reverse complement strand
GATTCCCGAGTTGTTCCCTAGGTTATACCCCGCACCATTAACCAAGCCAAAATCTGTAAATCCACTACACTGATGGATCATTCCATTTGTAGCATTTGGATTATGAGGAATATCATCTACCATATCACACTGGTATATTGGTTTTTTAAAAGTTGGAGTACCATAACCATCTGTAATTATCTCAGGGTCTGCCATATATTTATCTGTTGACCGATAAACTTTATAACCTTCAAAGTCATTAATATTTCCAACAAAAGGGTCTCTAGTTCTTGTATCAGCAACATCATCCCAAGTTAGAATGACCTCACCATCACCAGCCGTTGCAGAAATAGTTGGCATTTTAGGTGGCTGCGCAAATCGGTAATCTTTTTCATAAATCACCTGAACAATTCTTTTTAATTCATACAAAGCTGGCGCCTGATGCTCATCGCTATTCAACCCAGCCAGTGGATCATATGAATGAAGCTCAGCCATGGAAATTCTCTCAACCCTGCCTTGATATAGTGGAAATGGTCCAGAGGCAAATACCTCTACAAGATTGGAAATATTGCCCTCAAACTCTTCAAGTGTATCCCCACCAACAAGGTCCCACATAACCTGATCATTCTTAAACCATTGTGTCTCATTCGATGCTGAGTGACTAGGAATTGGGAACATCCGAAAAGATGTTAGCCCAACCATATCTGACTCTGACACATCTGTTGTGTTAAAATTAGGCTCACAACCAACGCCCTCAACAAAATCAGGTCTGTGGTTGCACTCTGACCCATCTATATCTGGACCATCATAGTTTATTTCTCCTGGTCCGACACCATCAATTCCTATATCATCACCATAGTATTCAGATAGTTGATATACTCCGTCTCCATTTAAATCTTCACCATCCTCCCAGTCTTGGTCTTCATCAGCATCCCAATGTGGTTTTAAATCTTCTGCGTCAAGCTTATAGTATTCTAAAAATGCACTTAGATCATTGATGCCTTCAGTAGCACCTACTATAGCGGTCGGTTCATTATCTCTTTTTTCGTCAATTAGTCCATCAAAATCATTATCTAACATATCATAGGCCAACCCAGGACTCTCAAGATATGCAAAGCCCATTACCCCTGTAGGAAGGCCACCAGAGCCAATTCCATTTATATCCCATGAGTATGACATATCAATATCTATATCAAAAAAACCAATGTCGTCTGACGCGTCATCCCCGATGCCATTATCGACCCAGTATCCAAAGGCAACATCCCTTAAATCATAGTCGGATACATTGGCGATAGAATACTCCCAAAAGATAGCATCCCTAGCTTGGGGATTATTCCACTGAAAACCACGAACTGCCACTCGAAGACCAAGTCCACCCCATGATTCCCCGCGTTGCTTTGTAACATCTGGTTTTATATCACCAATTTTCATTCCAGGTCTTGGATAATATTTAACAAAGTCTTCGGGTCCAATATATTCTAGATCCTGAGCATCATTGACAACGTAATAACTTTCTTGATCAGCATACTTAACACCGCGTCCAAATCTGCCGTTCCACTCTCCGGGCCACTTTTTTTCAAGTCCTGTGGATGGCCAACCGCCAATTGGCCATGAGTTTTCTATGTTAGAAACAGAAGGATATTCATTGGACTCATTAAAATAACCAAACACAGGATAGAACCCCCACTCTACTGTACCTGTTGGGTCTCTATCCATTTCTTCTCTGTAGCTTGTTTGTAAATAATGGAGGGTGTGTTTTGTTTGGCTATAAATATCTATAGGGTTAGTCAGTGGTATTGTATCAACCGTTGACGCATCTCCATCATCCTTGATATAAACTTTTGCTCCCACTAAAAGACCAATGCCATCAACCATTTTTACCCCATCATTATTGTTTGGCCACCTAGAAGCATTGGTTGCAGGCCAATCAGAAAGTTCGGTAGTGTTTTTAAAATACAATAAAACGCGATTTCCTGTCATGTATCCCTCTCTCTCTGCTGCGGGGTCACCAGCTGAATCCTCAGGCCCAGCATAGGGCTTGCCCTGAGAGAAAGAAAAGGAGCAAAAAATAGACAGTACTATAATAAAATATTTAATCATTAGAAATTGACCCTGATACCTATCTTAACCGTTCTTGGAGAAGAAAACATTGAGGGGTTTTTTATACGATCTTCGTAATCATTAAAATCACTACGGTGGCCTGCTATATCCGTCTCTTTGATTACAGCGGTATACGCTCTTCCTGTCTGGTCATTTACCCACTCCTCATTAAGCCTGTCAAATAAATTATATATGTTAATATCTAAATTAGCATTGTAGCCACCTGGGAGCTTGAATCGATAATAAAATGAGCAATCAACTGAATACTTCTCCGGCCTGTAGTCATTATTTGGATATAGATTGATTCTGGATAATATGCTCTCACTCTGCGGAGAAAATGTATAGGGGGATCCAGAGTTATAGTACGCTGTCATAGAACCACCAAATTTTTCGGAGCCATATATTAATGACCCGTTAAGAGTATGACGCTGGTCCCAACTCATTGGAATAAACCGGTTCACTGGGTCTTGATTGTTTCCGGCCCTGTCAAATGTTTGTCCAGGTGAGTCTGCATTCCCCTTAGTGTATTGAAGTGTATAATTAACTATTCCCTTTATTTGACCAAGAGCAAGGTCTAGCTTTAACTCTAGACCGCGAACATTCCCATAGTCTTTATTAGAGTATAGACCATATTTGACCTGATTATATGTGGAGATGGTCTTTGTAGTTAGTAGGTTGTAAATATCCCTATAAAAAAGAGCAACATCTAAGGCCATCATCTGGTTAAGCTCTTGCCATAAACCAATCTCATATGTAATTGTTTTTTCTGGTTCTAGTAGGGTGTTACCCATCCTGGTGACAAAATTATTTGGATCTACAAGAAAACTGTGGTTTTGATACATTGAATACATGGGAGGCATCTGGAAAAAATGCCCATAGCTAAAATGTAAAACTGCCTGGTTCCCAAGTTGATAAGCAAACCCAACCCTAGGACTCATTTGCGAAATAACCGGCGCCTGCGGATATTCACTCATCATAGAATCTGGAAGAATAAGCTGGTTTGCTGGATTTCTTCTATCTGAGGGATAGGTGCTCTGGGGGTCAAATTGATCATAACGAAGACCAATATTGATCACCATATCATCAAACTCCATCTTATCTTGTATGTAAAAAGCCACCTCTTTAGGTGAAACCTTATAAACGTCAGCATAGGCTGAAGAATCACCAAATATCACAGGGGCATAGACTGAATCACTCCCTGTGTTATAATATTCATTTCTAATCTGATGCCACTGGTTATCTAGCTGATGACTAAAATAATGTGCACCTGTTTTTATACTGTGGGTATGATTAGCCTGCCAGGTTACATCCAATTTATAGGTTTGATCAACCATCCAGCGGTCCAAATGGTCCTTTGATTGACCACCAGTTAAAAAACCTGGGCCATAACTATCAAAATATCGATCATGAACATATCTACTATCAAGCGGGTCCTCATAAACGTAAGTCCCAAAGTCATTGTCAACAATAGAATATTTAAACTCATAAAATAATTTCTGAGAAAACATCTGGTTTAATTGGAAAGCAAAATAGGTGGTAGCTTTTCTCGACATTGATCTCCCATCTGGATTATATTTGAAAGAGTGATCATATCCCATCCAGCTATCATCGCTTTTCGAAATCAGCGTAGAAAAACGGACTCCATTAAATAGATTAAAACTAAGCTTGAAAAGAGCTGAAAAGTTGCTGCTAGTGTTCATAGGAACAAATGAACTGTCCCCGGTTTTTTCTGAAACCCAAAGCGTTGAATCATCATAATAAAAATTGGAAAAATTATCAACTTCGAATAGCCTTAGCCCGTTTAGGTGTCCCTTGTTTTCTTGAACCCTAACATTGGTAAAAAAAGTAATCTTGTCACCTATAACGGGACCACCAAGACTAAATTTGATATCTTGGCTCTTATTCAATTTAGGGTCCAGGCCCACAAAAATATCTGTGTTATCTGTATAGTATGAAGAGCCCCCATAAGATACAGACCCTTCGTATTTTGGTCCACCATCTCTGGTTACTACATTTACAACACCGCTCATTGCTCTACCATATTCAGCATTAAATGTTCCGGTGACAACCTCAAGATCTTGCACTGCCTCTGGCTGTATATCAACCGTGGCGCTAGAGCCACCAAATGTTTCATCCACCTGAATACCATCTATCATGTAGGTTACCTCAGTGCTTCTACCACCTCTAAAGTGGCCATTGACCACACCAGCTTGCATATTAACGACGGCACCGACACTTTCAACAGGAAGCGCATTAATCTCATCACCAGAAATATTTTTTATGGTCCCTGTTTGGTCCTTTTTCTGGGCAAACCTCGCTACCTCAACGGTAATTACCTCTCCCTCAATGACGGTCTGCTCTAGATCAGCCTCAAGAGAGAATGTTCTGTTTACAGACACAGCAATATTCTCCATTTTGATGGACTTATAACCGATCATATCTATTTTTAGATTATATTTACCAGGTGGGATATTGATCAGAGTAAATCTACCTTGGTCATCTGATGCAACCCCAAAAGAAGTATTTTCTAGATAAACGTTTGCGCCAGGCAAGGGCGAGGCGGTAGACTTATCTTTTACTACACCAGATATTTTCCCTGTAGTCTGCGCAAAAATATTACAAGTAAGTAAAAAGTATACTATATATCTATACATGAATTTATTTAGAAGTAAGTATATATAATTTAGTGAAAGTTCCACATTCTGAATAAAAAAGAAAGGCAGGAATAAACCCGCCTTTCTTTTCAAATGTTAAATGATGTTACTTTAATAAGATCATTTTTTGCGTCATGGACTTCGTTCCTGAATCCAAACGATAAAAATATACTCCAGACGCGTGTCTGCCCGCGTTCCACTGTATTGTATGAAAGCCAGCAACCCTGCTTTCATTGACAAGTGTTTCTACGAGTCTTCCCGTAACACTATATATACCAAGATAAACCTTTTGATTCTCTGGTATCGAGAACTTGATATTTGTTACCGGATTGAACGGGTTCGGATAGTTTGGATACAATGCAAAAACCTCAGGCGTAACCGGGGTTTCATTATCATTCCCTAGTATTGTAGCCTGGTCACCTATCCATGTAAAAGACCACTCTCCTGGGTTATTCCACTGTTGGTCGGTAGCAAGGGTTGAGTAACCTACATTCCCCTCCCAGGTTCCGTTGTCATTATCATGAAAATAAATATCTAATGGGATTCTCATTCCATTCACAGGATGAAACCTTGGGTCTCCGCCCAACGCTGAAAGAGTATCCAAAGATATTTTACCTTCAACTACATAATCAGGGTCAAACATCTCAAAGTGATAGTGATCTTGATCAGAGTTCCCGATACTTGAATTGGTTGGGTTGTCTAAATGAAGGGTGTTTTCATTTGCATAAACAATATAGTCTGGCTCATCGCCGCGCTTGATTGAAGTGTGCTTTGGACCTCTCCAGTCATACAAACCAAAAAATAGCTGTAACGCATCTTGGTCCCACCAGTTACCTTCTCCAAAATGATAGTCATCATCAATTACATCTGCGGCAAAATAGAGATAGTCATCATCAATTGCGAGATACACTGTGCCGCTTAGATCCTGATCATCATCAACATTAGACCACACGCCCCCAGTGGTAGGATTAATAACAAAAGGCATAATACCACTATCTGCCCACTCAGATATGTCTCCATCTGCAGCAAAGTTTGATGGAACGTTAAGCGAGATTGTTGGTATACCTTTTGCCTCATTTGTAATAGATCCATCTGTTGCCCCTGGAGCTCCAACGTTACCAGCAGCATCAACACAAACAACAGCATAGTAGTAGCTCACGTTTGTGTTTTGAAGTGGAGCATATAGATAATGTGTAGCTGTTTGTGCGCCCTCTATTACGTTTGACGCAATGAGCTCAACTCCGTCAGCACCAACATCCGTGATTACGCTTGTGCTAGCATACGCATGATAAAGCTCACCATCTTCTCCATCAATGTCTGTCCAGGTAACCAAGTTGAAATTGGCTCCAGGAATCGCACCAACATTTCCGGGCGCAACTGGAGCTACAACATCTATGTCTGGATTTCCTGTCCAAAAATTGTCAAAGTGAAATGTTCTGCCTGCGGCACCATTGCCCTCTGAGAGAACTTGAAAAACGGTCACAGCACTGGTATCAAAAGCAGTCGAGCCATCAAAGTAAACAAAATCCGATAGAGGAAAACTATAATGATTCCAGCCCTCTGCTGCCTCTGGTGTGAAGTTCAGCCCAACCTTGTCAGTACCATCCTCAAACTGAAGTCTTAGAGTAGGAGCATCTGCCTCTGACCACATATGAAATGATAGCGAGTCACTTGACCACTCTCCACCACTTGAAAAATCAACTGCAGACGCCATATTGAATCCACCGCCTGACCAAACATCCTGCTGAACATAGGTCAACGCGTTTGTACCCTCATCATATCCGCCACCTTCTGTGACGTACATCTGCGCTCCGCCCCATGAGAATGGATTCCCCCAAGCAGGTGGAGTGCTCATTCCATTGAATATTACGAGGTCAGTTCCCTGGTATCCGGTCAAAGTAAAATTATCAAGCACGATGGTACCCGAAGAGCTGTTGCCCTCACCTGCTCCACCAATGGAAAATTCAAAGTGAAAACCACCAATCGCATGCAGATCGAGCTCTCCATCATCTGAATCCCCGGCCCAACCGGTCAGGTTAAAACCACCACCATCCCAAGAATCATTTCGCACTAGTGGCATTGTGACCGTATTCCAACCTGGTTCATTGTCCAAGATATAGAGAAAGGAGTAATAATACTCTCCAAGTCCCACATATGCATCATCAGTGATACCTGCATAGTCACTAAGATTGAGTCTCAAGTGAACTGCGCCGGCCTCGGACTGAGGACTGCTATTATAATAAGAAACAGATATGGAATCATATCCCGTCCAATCATAGGTACCACCTGTTGCAACATCTGGATGAAGGTGATACACCTTTGCATATCCACCCCAAGACTCGATATTGTGTGCACTATAATCTAATTGCAGAGCCATGCTTCCTTCATTGACCGGGTCTGTCACATAACTTTCATTCACATAGCTTAATGCAGGATCTGCATTTGCAGAGATATCATAGTCCCAATGACTAGTGTCTGGTTCAGCCTCAAAGTTGTCAATGACTTGTCCGTATATAAAGACAGGTAGTAAAAGAACAGCAAAGGATGATATTAGTTTTTTCATTTTGTTAACTCCTTGTTTTTTCCATTTTAATTAATTCTAATTTGATGCTAGTGTAAGCAGTAGATATATTCCAACCGTTGACCCCATGATCGCGTAGGATACATTCCTCGCATGTTCCCATGGCGTCATATCAACCGGGGCAGGGTCTCTCTCATCACTGGCGTCCATCTCTGCATCCGTCTTGGGTTGCAGGTGTCCTATTACAAGCATGACACCGACTGAAAGAATAAAACTGATGAAATAACCATGCAGCCAGTGAAGGTCACCAGCGCCATTGGCAAAAAATGTTGGAACATCACTTATATTCACAAATGTAAAAAATGCATAGGCTACCATTCCAACGACCATACCCACCTTTGCTGCGATCGCGGGGACATGCCTTGTGCCCACTCCAAGCATGAAAATTCCAATGATAGGCACACTATAAAGACCATTCACCTTTTGAAGATATGTGAAGATCGATTCCATCTGAGCCAGGAGAGGTGCGATGATGATGGATGCTACCGCAAGGATGATACCAAAGTTTTTTCCTGTCCTTACTATCTCATCATCTGAAGCGCCTTTATTGATGTAGCCCTTATAGAATTGCAGACTGAACAATGTGGATGCACTGTTCAATGCACTATTGAATGAACTGAGAATGGATCCCAAGAGCACTGCGGCAAATAGGCCTATGGACCAGTCCGGCAAAACATGTTTAACAACTGCCCCGTAGACCTGATCCTGTTTTGTAATGTCCAGCACGTCCGTCATGTGAAGAGCGATGATGCCTGGCAGACAGAGCATGATGGGACCAACCAATTTCATGGCAGAGGCAAAGAGCACTCCCTTCTGCCCTTCTGCAAGACTCTTGGCCGCCATTGCACGCTGGACGATCACCTGATTCGTGGACCAGTAAAAGACCTGTATGAACATCATACCTGTCAACAAGGTAGGCCAAGGAACAGAGACCACCTTATCATCTACGTTTGTCTTGGTAAGTACCGCAAGATACTCAGGCTTTGAATTGAATAGTGTTGAGAGTCCATCCATGAACGAACCATCGCCAAGTTTTGCAAGCGCAAGAGCGGGTATTGCCAATCCTCCGATCAGAAGTCCAATGCCATTCAATGTATCGCTCACGGCGACTGATTTCAATCCACCAAAGATCGCATAGGAACTACCAAGAACACCAATGGTCGCAGCGATCATCCAGATGGGATATTCAAGATCGAACATGCCCTTTAGTGCAAGTGACCCAGTGTATAATACCACAGGCAGAAGAACCGTAACATATCCAAATAAAAACAAACCCGATACCATGGATCGGGTCGTCTTGTCAAATCTCTTCTCTAGAAAAGCAGGAGTTGTTGTGAATCCGCTTGCTAGATATCGTGGAAGAAAGATCAAGGCAGTTGCGATCATGGCAAATGCAGCGAGGGCCTCCCATGCAACCCCTACAAGTACCTTGTCACCAAACACGTCTCCATTTAGACCTACCAATTGCTCAGTAGACAGATTCGTCAACAATAGTGATCCGGCAACAACCGGCCAGCTCAAGGCACGGCCGCCAGTAAAATATTCTTCGGCGGCGTTATCAGATCGTTGCATCTTCTGCACGATATGATATGTGAAAAAAGCAACCGAGGCAGTTGCGAGCACAAAACTTAGAAGGGCAAAATTATCCATAGTTTATCTTCTCAAGGTATAGCACATAACGTTCAACGACCATTATATGCGTATTTAGGCTTAGGTTTTCTGATATTCAGGTAAACCTAACTTGAAAATGTAAAACTTTGCAAATTATTTTTATAAACTTTAAATTTTTTTGCAAATGAAGGTTAAGTTAGAAGACATAGCAATCAGATCCGGATATTCGATCGCAACCGTTTCCAGAGTACTTTCAGGGAAGGCGAAGGGCCGCTCGCAAAGCGTATATGACATCATCCATACAGCAAGAGATCTTGGTTATAAGATATCCTTAAATCAGTACAGCAACATAGACATCCCCATTGAGATGGCGCTGGTCACACAGCATGATGCAGAGGAATTCTACTCTTGCCTCTATGAGAGTTTTGATAGGATCGCATCGAAGATGAACATCCAGATCAGCATACATTCTGCAAAACATTCCTCCAACCTTGTCGAAAAGATACATCTGGTGTCCAAGTTCCATGATGGGATCATATTAATGGCACCCACCCTGGTCAGTGAAGACTATGAGAAGATTTTAAATAAGGTCCGGCCATTCCCCATTATCTCTATTGCCCCTGTTGATGGGAACATACTTCCGACCATCACATTTGATTCATATGAAGGAGGCAGATTGGCTGGGAAGACATTGATCGATGCAGGCTTTAAGAATTTTGGCATCATCACTGGTCCAATGATAAAGTGGGAAGCTAATCTAAGAAAAAATGGTTTTAATGATGCTCTGCGAAAGAGCGGATTTGAAATTGATTGGGAATTCCAAGGAGATTATTCATTTGCCTCTGGAGAGACAGCTTTCAAAGACATACGACAAAATGGAATAAGAGGATTGGGCATATTCTCATCAAATGACCAAATGGCACTTGGATTTTTACATACTGCCTTGGAAAATGGAATGGCCATACCTGGGGATTTTGGGATGGTCGGATACGATAACATGCCCTATAGCAAGGTATTTTATCCAAAACTATCAACAATTGACACAGATCTGGATCTTTTGGCAGAGGCATCACTTGAATCCCTAAGATCAAAGATCAGAGATAATAATGAAAAAAAGACCAATTCAACCACCACACTGCTTCCAGTAGAAATGGTAAAAAGAAGGACCCATGAAAATGAAAACAGTTTATAGAATGATCAACTTATTGATGTTTGGCATCCTCATAAGTGGATGTACAGGCACAGGCCATCAAAGAGAACGTTTTGTTGATGAACTTGTACAAAAGATGACACTTGATGAGAAGGTTGGACAGATGACCCAAGTGGACAAGAGAATGTTGGACAGCGAAGAAGACATAGCAAAGTATTTTTTGGGTTCCATCCTCAGTGGAGGTGGGTCGGTCCCTGATGACAACACCCCCAAAGGCTGGGTTAACATGGTCAATAATTATCAAAGACAAGCCCTTTCCACACGTCTTAAGATTCCACTCATATATGGCATAGATGCTGTGCATGGTCACAATAATGTTGTAGGTGCAACTGTATTTCCTCAAAATATTGGTCTTGGTTGTAGCAATAATCCAGAATTGATTTATCAGGTGAATCATGCAACGGCAGTAGAGGTTGCGGCCACAGGATTGCATTGGACATTCTCACCTTGCATCACCGTACCGCAGGATGATCGTTGGGGTAGGCAATATGAAGGCTTTAGTGAATCCACTGAGATAGTGACCAGACTGACCCATGCTGCAATAACAGGATATGAAGATGCCTTGGATATCTTTGATGGAAGACAGATCGCTGCTTGTGCAAAGCATTTCATTGGTGATGGTGGAACCAATTGGGAGACCGGATCACTGAAAGAAGGAATACACACATATAAGATAGATAGAGGAGATACTCAATTGACAGAGGAAGAATTGAGGAAAGTTCATCTACCACCCTATCTAGAGGCGGTCAAGGCAGGAGTCAAAACCGTGATGATCAGTTTCAATAGTTGGAATGGTGTAAAGTGTCACGGTAGTAAATACTTGATCAATGACCTTCTCAAGACCGAACTGAATTTTGAAGGACTTGTTGTCACTGACTGGGCGGGAATTGATGAGATTCCAGGGGATTATAAATCTGACATAATCACTTCGATCAATGCAGGAATTGACCTTGTCATGGTTCCTGGTTCGTTATATGGTCAAAACCATTATAAGACCTTTATTGAACTATTGATAGGGGCAGTTAAGGAAGGCTCCATCCCCATGTCTAGGATCGATGATGCGGTAAGACGGATATTACTTGTAAAACATGACCTAGGTTTATTTGAGTCTCCATATGGAAAAATTGAATACGCAAGCCACGTTGGCTCTGAGGAGCATCGTAGAGTTGCCCGCGATGCTGTAAGAAAGAGTATGGTATTAATAAAAAATGAATCAAACATCCTACCTCTTAAAAAGAATGAAAATCTTACAATTGTCGGGTCTGGTGCAAACAATCTAGGAATGCAAAATGGTGGATGGACCGTTGAATGGCAA
>Ga0208765_1002073_pt1 | contig 11515 bp, 7 predicted proteins | sample ETNtaG_2_FD_185783 | JGI IMG/M metagenome (GOLD analysis project Ga0208765, IMG submission 185783) | Marine microbial and viral communities from oxygen minimum zone, Eastern Pacific Ocean - ETNP201406SV203 (SPAdes) (version 2) | ecosystem: Environmental > Aquatic > Marine > Oceanic ... | reverse complement strand
GGGAGCATTTGGTGCTGTAACCATCGATGGTAAAATCTGGAACCAGATCGCGCTTCGTCCCGTACTTCCCTTTGGTAAATTATCTGTTGCACTTGATCTTGTCATTTACATTGACCAGGATGGTAACATCCACGATGATGAATGGGATCTTTCCAGTGGGGAAAAAGTTAAGAACACTATCATTGATAAGATTTATTATATTCGTTATGGTAGTCGTTGGGACAATAATTATTTTAAAATTGGAGCCTTAGATAATGTAACCATGGGGTATGGTATCCTATTAAGTAATTACAGCAATACATTATTATATCCACAGGTCCGAAAAGTAGGCATGGAATTTCGAACGCGTGCTTTTGGTGTCAATATGTATGGTTTTACCAATGATTTTAAGGAGAACCTTGGTTTGACCGGTGTACGTCTTTCTGCCCCAATCTCTTATGGATTCACTGGGGGTGTGTCCTGGGTGGGCGATCGAAACCAATACCTTGGATTAAAGGATTCAGATGATGATGGACGTCCCGATCTTGTAGATGATTTTCCCGATAATCAAAATTGGTGGCTAGATACAGATGGTGATGGCTGGGCAGATAACGATACCTTAAATGAATTTGATGTAGATGGTGATGGTTGGACCGATTCAAGTTTCACCTGGCCGACATGGGGAATTGTAATAGATCCAGATGGTGTATCATCTAAACCTGAACCTATCAACATTAAGAAAGAGTCAGAATCATTTAATGCATTTGCCCTAGATATAGGGATTCCCCTTCTTCGTGAAGGACCCATTTCCTTGGATGCATATGTCCAATATGCTGCTCTATTGGGTAAGACAGTTCATCCTATAAATGATGAAGCAATAGATGCAGGATATGGGATTGTACCTTTTGGTCTTTCTGCAAGATTCGGCCCTGCAAAACTCAATTTTGAATTTCGGATGATGCCGAAAGGAAATTTTGAGTTTGGATATTTTAATCGCTCCTACGAGATAGAGCGAGCTACCTTCCAGAGCTTATCAGGGAATCAGGGTACAATTATTACAAAAGCAAGTAAATTAGGAAATTATGGCAAACAGAATGGGTTTTATTCTTCATTGAATATTGATCTGGGAAGTTTATTTGATGCGGGATTGGCGTTCCAAAACCTGAACGGTGAACAGTATAATGCAGAGATCAATGAGTTTGAAGAAGCATCTAACCAAAGTTTTACAGCAATATTAAAATTGAAAAAAACTATCAGTAAAATTGAAAAGGCATCCTGGTTCTACCAGCAACGCAATGTCCCTAACCCGTTGGATTTTGAATATTCGGAATCCACGATCATGGGATATAACATAGGGCTTAAACTGGGTAATGGGATGGTTCTAACCTATGTTTTTCGCCGTACGTTCCAGGATATGAATGGGGACGGCGATGTGTTGGATGAAGGTGAAATGATCAATATGACCAGCATAGAGACCAGTTTTTCATTTTAAAATGAATTCAAAAGAGATTCGTAGGTCCTTCATCAATTTTTTTGAAAGAAGAGATCACAAATTTATTCGCAGTTCACCGGTAGTCCCGCTTGATGACCCAACCCTTTTATTTACCAATGCGGGAATGAACCAGTTTAAACCTATCTTTTTGGATCAGATACAACCAGATTCTTTACGGGCTGTGAACAGCCAGAAATGTATTCGCGTATCGGGAAAACACAATGACCTGGAAGAAGTAGGTGTAGATACATTTCACCATACCTTTTTTGAAATGCTGGGCAACTGGTCCTTTGGTGATTATTACAAAAAAGAAGCAATCCAATGGGCCTGGGAATTATTTACTTCAGAGTGGAAGTTTGATCAAGACAGGCTCTGGGCTACGGTATATGAAGATGATGATGAAGCATTTGAGTTATGGACAGATGTAACAGATATTGAATCAGTACGAGTGATTCGGTGCGGTAAAAAAGATAATTTTTGGGAAATGGGAGAAACAGGTCCCTGTGGCCCCTGTTCTGAGATCCATTATTATGTGGGAGATGATCCAGAGAGCCAGGATGCTTCTGGTATCAATACATCAGATGATTATTGGGAACTGTGGAATCTGGTATTCATTCAAAATAACCGCAAAGATGACGGAACGTTAGAAGAGCTTCCATCAAAGCATGTGGATACCGGTGCAGGTTTAGAAAGAATCGCCACTGTTCTGCAGGGGAAAAACAGTAATTACGATACCGATCTTTTTTTACCGATCATTGAAACGCTCCAGGGACAGGCTGATTCATCCTATGAACATGACCCTATACCACACCGGGTGATCGCAGATCATATCCGGATGCTGTGTTTTTCCATAGCAGATGGAGCCCTTCCTTCTAATGATGGGCACGGCTACGTTTTACGACGAATTTTAAGACGAGCAGCACGCTTTGGAAGAACGATTGGTTTGGATGATCCTTTCCTGTTTGAACTGGTACCTGTCGTTGGTGCAATCATGGGTGAACAGTTTCCGGAAGTGATGGAAAAACGTTCACATATTGAAAATGTAATCCGTGCCGAAGAAGAATCCTTTAACCAGACACTAGACCGTGGCTTAAACCATTTTGAAAAGATTGTTTCTGCCATGGAAGGAACTAAGATCAGTGGTGCCGATGCATTTAAACTCTATGATACCTACGGATTTCCATTAGATTTAACTCAGCTTATGGCACGGGAGAAAAGCCTGACCCTGGATGAAGATGGTTTTAAGGAATCCATGGCTGCACAAAAGAAGCGGGCTAAAGAAGCAGGGAAATTTAAGACAAGCATATCTGAAACGGATTGGGTTACAGTCTCCGACGGGAATGATTCAGAATTCCTTGGTTATGAAAGACTGGAATCCAGTGCCCAAATTCGACGATATGCTAAAGACGGTGATACTATATTACTGGTATTGGATCAAACGCCGTTCTATGCCGAATCCGGCGGTCAGATCGGAGATATGGGTACTATTACGGGTGAAGGGATTGCTTTAACCGTATTAGATGTAAAGAAGGAGAATAATTCTTTTAACCATATTTGCCAGGGTAGTCTAGATGGAAAAGGGAAAGTAACCTGCATCGTCGATGGCGATCGCCGTCAGTCCATTAAGAATAATCATACGGCTACTCATCTTGTGTATAAAGCTTTAAAAGCGGTTCTTGGAGACCATGTAAATCAAGCAGGGTCCTTGGTTCATCCTGATTATTTGCGGTTCGATCTAACCCATTTTGAAAAGATTACAGATGAAGACATTAAGGATATAGAACAAAAAGTAAATGATCAAATTCTCATCAATACAAAATTAGACGTATCTATTAAAAATTTCGATGATGCAAAACAAGCGGGGGCGGAAGCACTATTTGGTGAGAAATATGGGAATAGAGTGCGTGTTGTTCAGGTAGGAGATTATTCAATGGAACTTTGCGGAGGTACCCATGTAGCTCGTACGGGAGACATTGGTTCTTTTAAGATCACAGAAGAGTCATCTCTCTCATCCGGCGTCAGACGTATAGTAGCAGTCACAGGTCAAAAAGCAGTAGCAGACATGCAATCCAATGCAGCCGTAATCAATACGTTACAATCTCTATTGAACACACCGCCAGCTGGTATAATTGAGCGGGTTGAAGGTTTATTGATGGAAAAGAAAAAACTTGAAAAAAAGTTAAAACACCGATCAGTACAGGTATCTGGATCTGACCTTTTAGAAGAAGCCGAAACTGTGGGAGACCATAGAATACTTATAAAAAAAGTATCTACCAATGGGTTGGATGAGCTCAAGGTCTTGGGCGACCACTTATTCAATACATTATCAAGGGGAATAGCTGTTCTGTTTTCTGAAGGTGAAGAAAAGCCATCAGCGGTTATTGTGGTTTCAAAAGATTTAAATGAAACAGGAATTCTTGCGGGAACACTGGCAAAGGATGTTGGTGGACTCATGGGTGGCGGCGGTGGCGGGAAACCACACCTGGCAACAGCAGGCGGTAGAAACAATGATGCCATACAGGATGCCATGGGCCAGACAAAGGAATTAATCATTCAAACATTAAGTGGATAAACAAAATGCAATATAAGCAGGTAGATAAAGATTATTTTATTTATATAGAAAAAAATGAAAAAGTAATGGATACCCTGACCCGTTTCTGTAAGGACCAAACTATTTCCAATGGAAAAATATCCGGCATTGGTGCAGTAAAAGAGATAGAAATAGGGGCCTATGATACAATAGGTAAAGAATATATACGGAAACAATTTCCAGATGTATGGGAGCTAGTCAGCTATGAAGGGAATATTACCCTTAAAGATGGAGATCCATTTGTTCATGCGCATATTGTTTTATCTAACCATGATATGAAAACAATTGGTGGACACCTGTTTGAAATGAGTGTAGCGGCTGTGGGAGAGTTTTTCCTAAGGAAATTTGATAACGATGCCTATAGGGAGATCAATGAAGATGTGGGTTTGCCCTGTATTTGTCTGGACCATAAATTTTAATTCTTATGAAGAAGATCATTCATACGCCTGATGCACCGGCTGCTATTGGTACCTATAACCAGGCTATCGAAATAAATGGATTTATTTATACAAGCGGGCAGATCGGTATTGAGCCAGAAACTGGCACACTGGTAGATGGGGGAATGAAGGAACAAACAATGAGGGTGCTCAATAATATTGATGCTATTTTAACCGCCGCAGAGCTTGATAATACGTCCATCATTAAATTGACAGTTTTTCTAACTAATCTTGAAGGATTTGGAGATGTCAATGATGCCTTTCAAAGCTATTTTGGTGATATAGATTATCCTGCTCGGTCCACTGTGGAAGTCTCTGGTTTACCCTTGGGAGCCATGGTTGAGATTGAATGTATTGCATCCAGATAAGTGAATGAATTGTTACCGCCCTATTTTATTTGTCTTTTTGATTGGTCTGTCCTATGGACAAGATTTGAAAAAGGAACGAATTAAGGATCCCAAAAAAGCATTTTATTTTTCATTGATCCCGGGTATGGGCCAGGTCTATAATGGAAAATTATTAAAATCAGCTATCGTAATTGGTTTGGAAATTGCTGCATATAATGCCTGTCTTAATAACCTTGATATATATAATAATTATGAGAACGGTAACTATCCTTTAAGAAAACATCGATATCTTGAAAAAAGAAATAAGTATACCTGGTGGGTTGGTATAATTTATGTATATGCCATGATAGACGCTGTGGTGGATGCTCATTTATACAAATTTGATCATGTAATGGACAGTTCATTAGAAAATGGAAAAAAGGAAGAAATAATAGATGCAGAATAGAGAACAATGGAGTTCAAAGCTTGGGTTTATTCTGGCTGCGTCGGGGTCAGCAGTTGGTATAGGCAATATCTGGAAATATCCACACATGGCGGGTCAAAACGGGGGAGCGGCCTTTACACTTGTATATCTGCTTTGTATCCTGGTTGTAGGTATGACTATTGTGATAGCGGAATTCGCAATTGGTCGAAAAACACAACTTAGTCCCGTAGGGGCTTTTGAAACACTGGCACCAAATACCCAATGGAAATGGGTAGGGTTTCTTGGTGTTGCTTCCGCTTTTGTAATACTTTCATTTTACGGCGTAGTTGGTGGGTGGATACTTAAATATATCATCATTTCTGTTACGGGAGGTTTTGAAGTACTTAATAATAATCCGCAAGCCGCGGAAACTTTATTTGGCACCTTTATTTCATCTACATGGTCCCCTGTATTTTTTCAGGTATTATTTATGTGTGTTTGCATATTTGTGATTGTCAATGGTGTTAAAGATGGTATCGAGAACTGGTCAAAAATAATGATGCCGGTTATTATTGTATTACTGATTGCCCTGGCAATTCGCGGCTTAACATTGCCGGGAGGAATTGATGGACTGAGATTTCTTTTCCTGCCCAGGTTTGAAGACCTTACAGCTTCAGCAATTGTGCTGGCACTGGGGCATGCATTTTTTACACTGAGTTTGGGAATGGGAACTATGATTACTTATGGTAGCTACCTTGACCGATCTCAAAACCTATTGAATTCGGCTTTATGGGTGATTGTTTTGGATACGGCTATTGCAATGTTGGCAGGTGTGGCTATTTTTACAACTGTATTTGCTCTTGGTGCCGATCCAGCTGGCGGTCCAGGGCTGATCTTTTTTATTTTACCTTCAATATTTCCACAACTGGCGTATGGTTCAGTCTGGGGGACTTTATTCTTTTCTCTCTTGTTTATGGCAGCTCTTACTTCTGCAATATCCATTCTTGAAGTAGTAACAGCGTATTTTATTGATCAAAAGGGCTGGTCAAGGCAAAAAGCAACAATTCAGTTCGGTGCAGTAATCACAATCGTGGGTGTATTTTGTTCCCTTTCAATGGGCGGTGGAATTAATATAACAGGTTTTTTAGGCGAATCATTTTTCCTCGGTGGAACGTTTTTTGATGTTATGGATAATCTATCATCTAAATACATGCTACCAATTGGTGGTATGTTCACTGCCATATTTATCGTTTATAAATGGGGGATTCCAGCATTCCTGGAAGAATTTGGTCAGCAGTTCGTAGGTGAGAAAGAAGATGCTATAATTATCAGGGTATTATTTATAACTGCTGCCTTGGTTGTTGGATTTATTATTTTAAATGAAATTATTGCCATGCTAACCGGCAGTGCACTTATAGGTTAATTATGCTCGTAGAGCGTCTTTTCCCACCCGAATCATCCTATTACACAAAATGGCGTAATTCTTTTTCCAAACTGGGAGAGAAAATGGACGCAGGTGGTTTGATCCAATTATTTATAATCTGGACCTTAACGGTTTCTGGTATAGTAGCCAATATGGATCACACGAATAGATTTGTTTACTGGGAGTGGTCTGGTTGGATGATAGGCTTGATAAAATTATGCCTTGTTTCCATTGTATTCCTTATATGGATCCATCCAAGAAAACTATGGATTATCGGTACAAGAACATTAAACAATACTGAGCTTGGAACTCATCTTGGGATTGCGATAGTTCTGTTGCTGATAGGCTGGTTCAGCCCTAGCAGTGGTTTAGGGAGTCTTTCATCTCTGGTGCCTTATTTAACTGCATTTCTTTCAGGTCTTCTGGTATTCCAATTCATTTTGGAATTTGATCAGACAAAAGGGATATGGTTTAATTTTCACTGGGATAATAAAGAATTATATTTATCCCTGTCTGTACTGTCAATGTCCATAGCTATCTTGATCGGTATCCAATTTGATGATCCTGTTGTCAGCACTGCTGGGATGGTCGCCTTGCCTTTTGCTGCAATTGCACTCATTTGGCCAAGCCATGTACGTCACCTTCAGCGAGCCCGTTTTTATCCGATCTTTATTTTTGCTATGTTCTTATGTGTACGTGCACCCTGGTTTTTGATACCACTCGCAGTTTTATTTTTTGTTTTAAGAACTGTGAATTATTTCAGGTATGGGATTGTACATCCATCATTTGGCGTTGATTTTTTAGAAGAAGCATAAAATGTATGATGCCATCATTGTTGGTGCAGGGCCAGCAGGCACCACTGCAGCACTCTATGCTCACCGATTAGGGCTAAAATGTATCCTGCTTGATAAATCGATATTCCCCAGGGATAAGATTTGCGGTGATGCTTTGTCGGGTAAAGCTGTACGAATCATGAAGGAATTGGATCTGCTTGATGGTGTGGAACAGTTGGATGGGTCTGAGATCAATCGCATTACATTTGGAAGTCCGAGCCATAGTCAAATTGATATTTATTTAAAGGGCACCAATGTAAACCAGCATATTACAAAGGGGTTTGTAATTCCAAGGGAGATCTTTGATAATTATCTGTTTGAAAAGGCTGATGCAGTTACAGAAACGCTCCAGGGGTTTGCAGTAAAGGACCTGGTGTATGAACACAGCAGAATAGCAGGTATTAAAGGAGAAACAAAAGAAGGGCAGGAAGAAATATTCAAAGCACCCATTATAATGGGCTGCGATGGTGCTAATTCAATAGTAGCTCGAAAACTGGGATTATATGAAATGGATATGGAAAATACAGCGGTTGCTATCCGTTGTTATTACAGTGGTGTTGAAGGGCTCACTGACCAGATTGAACTCCATTTTATCAAAGAAGTGAATCCAGGCTATTTCTGGTTGTTTCCGGCAGGTGAAGGTAAAGCGAATATTGGAATTGGCTTGAGTAAGAATGATGCTAAAAAAGAAAGCCGGACCTTAAGACAAATTCTAGATGAAGTGATTCAATCCGATTATTTCAGAGATCGATTCAAGAATGCGAAACCAATGGAAAAACCAGTGGGGTGGAACTTACCATTAGGAAGAAGGCATAGAAAAAATTATGGCGATGGATTTATGTTACTGGGTGATGCTGCAGGTTTGATAGATCCGTTCACTGGAGAAGGTATAGGAAATGCAATGGTTGCAGGGAAATATGCCATGCAGGTTGCGGCCGAATCCAAGAACACAGGGGACTACTCTGAAGATGCTTTTTCAAAATACGATCAATTGTTATGGGATGAAATCGGTAAGGAACTAAGAACAAGTACAAAATTGCAAAGTCTCGCACGCTCAAATTTTCTATTAAATTTTATTATTAACCGGGCTGCACGTAATGAAGAAGTGCAGGACATCATTTCCGGGATGCTGTCAAATGAGATTCCAAAGGATGAACTCTCGAGCCCTCTGTTTTATTTTAAGATCCTTTTTTCATGATTGGACATCTCCTTGGAAAGAAAAGCACTCCTTAGAACACTTAATTTATCATCCTTTACGGCTTTCGATTTTGAGACTACCGGTCTTGATCCACTCAACGACAGGATTATAGAGGTTGCTGCAATCCGTTTTGAAGATGGGGTGATTACGGATCGATTTGTCCACTTGATCAATCCGGAACGGCCTATCCCTGCCATGATCACCGATATTACGGGCATCTCCGATTCTATGGTTCGGAAAGCAGCCACTGAAGAAATGATAATTGATGATTTTCTTTTCTTTTTGGGTGAGCATCCGCTGGTTGCCCATAATATACACTTTGATGAACAATTTCTTTCCCAATTATGTACCCGTCTAGGCAGGGATGAAGAGAGCCATATAAAATACGACACACTTCAATTGTCCCGGAGTCTGTTCTTTGAACAGCCTGTTTTTAATCTGGGCGCATTATCTGAATATTTTGGATTATCTGCAGATGGAGCTCACCGTGCAGAAAAAGATACAGAGAATACAGGTTTGATTTTCCTGGAAATGATAGATGAATTAGCCAGCTATCCCCTGGAAATGATCTCCAAGGTTAATGCAATGATTAAAGGGTCTGGGATACCCAACCAGCAGTTGTATGTAAACCTGGGGAATGAGTTAACCCGTAAAGGTGACCTAAAATCTGGTCTTTTACCATCAAGCACGATCCATGATTTCAAATCCAATACCTTCAGGTGTTCAGGCTCTAGGAATATTTCACACCTAACAGCAGATGATATATTTGGAGCGGAAGGCCATTTAAAAGATGTGCATCCAAATTTTGAAAATCGGCCAAACCAGAAAAAATATGCCCAGATGGTAGATGACATATTAACTGATGAGAAACGTATTGGTGTTTTTGAAGCTGGAACCGGTCTGGGAAAATCCATTGCCTATCTTTTCGGCGCATTTAAGAATTCAGTGAATACGGAAGATGAAGGTCCCACTCTTATTGCCTGCCATACAAAGCATCTCCAGGACCAACTGTTTTATAAAGATCTGCCCCAACTGGCCAAAGCGCTGGATGTGCCAGTAAAAGCAGTGATGCTGAAAGGCAGAAAAAATTATATTTGTAAAACAAGGTTGAACTGGTTGATCTCCGATGCCAGGACACTGGATGATGTTGACCTGGAAGCATTGATCCCGGTTATGTTTTGGATGTATTGGACTAAAACAGGTGACCTTTCGGAATGTTCGGGATTTTTTAATGCCCGGAGGACCTGGTTAAAGTCAGTCATCTGCAGTGAACCTGGATTCTGCAGCAGTGAAATCTGTAATCGGCATAATGGGTGTTATTATGGATCATTAAAGAAAGCCATATTCCAGGCTCATATTATCGTTGTGAATCACTCCCTGCTAATGACGGATACAGCCCAGCCTGGTTTTTTACCTGCATTTAATTCTGTGATCGTAGATGAAGCTCATAACCTGGTAAAATCAGCCTATGACCAATTTAAAATCGAATGGAGTGAACAGCATGCATTGTACCTCCTGCAGACGTTGGATCCATCCTTTTCCCGTTCCGCAAGGTGGAATAACATACTTAACAGCATTAATGATCTTAACTCGGATATAGGCGCACAGCGTGACAGCCTGAAAAAGGCCGTTAAAAATGCGCAGGGATGTTTAAAAGATTTTATGGATACACTTACAAATGACAACCATAATCGATTTACAACTACAAAACCTTACCAAGATAAACCTATTTTGGGAAATATTGATAAAGTACTGGCACCTGTCCGAGATGAAATTGACTCTATGAAACACAGCCTGGAAGCGATTTTTTCTTGTATGGAGATGCTCAGGAAATCTATTCTGGAAATGGACTCCGACCGTTCGGACTACCCGGTTCTTCATTCCGTTCTTGAACGGGGATTGGAGACAGCTAATGTGCTAATGAATGGGCTCATTCATTTAACAGAAAACCAGGATCCTGAATGGGTCTATTGGATGGAAGGAGAGTATCGGAATCCAAATACGAAAAAAGAAAAACTCATTCTATCACTGAATGCTTCACTGGTAGATGTAGCAGAAACGTTGAATGGAACATTTTTTAACCGTATGGATCATTGTGTCCTGACATCGGCAACGCTCAAGGTTAAGGGTTCATTTGATTATTTTTTACGCCGGGTTGGGTTGGATGATGTTGGGCATGTAATAACCAAGGAATTTTTAAGTCCTTTTTTTTATAATGAGCAGGTTACCTATCATCAATACGGGGGATCCAGGGGCATATCGAACGAGCCGAATATGATCGGAGACTTGGTATATCATCTACATAAATCAATGTCTAAAAGAATAATGGTATTATTTACTTCTATTAAAGCTTTAACTGATACGGCTCGCCATTTACAGGCAAAACCTGGTGGTAGGAACCTGCCTCTTTTCGCTCAGGTTCGTGGAGCATCCCGTCCTGCTATCATAAAAGGAATGCACCAGCATCCAAACGGTATTTTATTTGGTACAAACAGTTTCTGGGAAGGGATAGACCTGCCAGGGGATTTACTGGAAATCTTAATTTTAGTCAAATTACCGTTTGATGTTCCCAGCGAACCTCTGGTTAAATCCTATTCAGAGTTTATTAATAAAATGGGTGGAAACAGTTTCATGGACTATAGCCTGCCCGAAGCCGCCATTCGGTTTCGACAGGGTTTTGGTCGGTTGATCCGAACGACCTACGATGCAGGGAAATTTATCTGCCTGGATAATCGAATTGTGGTAAAACGCTACGGTGAAATATTCAGCCAATCCCTTCCTGTGGATATGACTACTTTTTCAGAAATGGATTC